>MDTA01175643.1_pt1 | contig 15969 bp, 13 predicted proteins | sample 811151 | NCBI WGS metagenome assembly MDTA01 (sample SAMN05326648, study PRJNA326480) | marine metagenome | isolation source: seawater | place: Indian Ocean: South | collected 2010 | reverse complement strand
TGCGCCCGTAGCTCAGTTGGTAGAGCACTCCCCTTTTAAGGGAGTTGTCATGAGTTCGAGCCTCATCGGGCGTGCCATTTTTTTTAAATCATGTTGGCAAAAATTAAAAATTACTTTTTCACTGGCATTTTAGTCACAGCTCCAGTTGTAATCACTTTTTGGATTGTAATTTCTCTAGTAAAGTTGTTTGATAGGCTAGTAACACCAATTATTACAGATTATTTAAATCCAAATTTTTATCTTCCAAGAGATGTACCTGGTCTTGGTCTTATAATATTAGTATTCTTTCTTATAGTAATAGGTTCATTTACAGCAAATTTTTTTGGTTCCTGGATATTAAAAAAAACTGACTTATTTCTCCACAGAATACCTTTTATTAAAGTTTTCTATAAAACTATAAAGCAAATATTAGAAACAATATTAAAAAGTAATTCTGATGCATTCAGGGAAGCAGTTTTAGTTGAATATCCAAGAAAAGGTTCATGGGTTATAGGCTTTACAACTGGTGAGGTTCAAGGCGAGATAAAAAAGAAATTTAATAAAAAATTCACTAACGTGTTTATCCCTACAACACCTAATCCAACCTCTGGTTTTTTATTAATGGTTCCAACTAGTGATTTAAAAAAATTGGATGTGAGTGTAGATGATGCAATTAAAACAATCGTTTCCGCTGGAATTATAAAACTTGAATCTAAACAGAAAAGAAGTTCTTAAAATTTCGTTCTTTATAAAAAATTTTTTTCAAAAAGGTGATTTTTTCTTCATTACTCTCATAGTTGTTCAGGAGAATTTCTGAATTCTTTTTTACAGAATTTATTAAATTATAATCTATTTCTGGTTTAAAAAATTTCCATATTGGCAATCCAGATTGATTTGTGCCAAAAAAATCACCAGCACCACGAAGAAACAAATCCTTTTCAGCTATTTCAAAACCATCATCACTTTTTTTAATAATTAAAAGTCTTTCTTTAGAAATATCTGATAAGTTTTTATTATGAATAAGCACGCAATTTGAATCTAGACTGCTCCTTGATATTCTTCCTCTCAGTTGATGAAGTTGCGCAAGGCCAAATCTTTCAGCTTGTTCAATAATCATTAATGATGCATTTGGAATATTAATTCCTACTTCAATAACGGTTGTGGAAACTAATATCATTATTTTTTTTTCGTGAAACCTTTTCATTACATTTTCCACATCATTCTTATTCATTTTTCCATGAATAAATGACACTTTATCTTTGAAAGTTTTTTCTAGATAATTAAACCTTGTTAAAAGTGTTTCTTTTTCTGAATCTAATGATCCAATTGTTGGCAAAATCCAAAAAACTTGTTCATCTTTAATTAACTTTCTTTTAATTCCACTAATTAGTTTATTAATCTGATCAATACTAATTACTGATGTTACAATTTTTTTCCTGCCTACGGGCTTTGTTTTTATATTGGATATTGATATTTCCCCATAAATAGCAAAAGATAAACTTCGAGGGATAGGTGTTGCAGACATTATTAGAGTATGACAATTTTCTGATTTTTCCAGTAGATTTATTCTTTGTTTAACTCCGAACTTGTGTTGTTCGTCAATTATTATAAGTCCTAAATTATTAAATTTTATTGATTCGTTGTAAACGCTATGAGTTCCAATCAAAATATTTATCTTATTTTTCTTTGATATATCTTTATATATCTCTTTCTTATTTTTACTACTACCAGTAATAATTTCGATAGAGAAATTAAAAGGTGCTAGATGCTCCTTAAAGTAGGAATAATGTTGTCTGGCAAGAATTTCAGTTGGGGCCATTATTACTACTTGAAAACCATTACTTACAAAATCTGCAGCAACCAATAATGAAACTATAGTTTTCCCACTTCCAACATCACCTTGAATAAGACGATACATTTTTTCTTTTTTAAATAAGTCTTTTTGTATCTGAATTAATGATTTTTTCTGATCTAAAGTTAACTTAAAAGGTAATTTATTTATAATTTTAGTTGATGTATTGAAGTCTGAAATTGTTTTAAATTTAAAATTTTGACTGAATCTTTTTTTTAATTCATAGAATGTCAGATAACTTGATAATAATTCGTCAAAAGCAAGTCTTTTTCTATTAATTTCAAACCTTTTTAAGTCATAATCGTTTTTGGGTAAATGCATTTGCATTAAGGACTCCTTAAATGAAAGCCATTCTTTTTTTAATATTTTACTATCAATCCATTCGCTTGGGTATGTATTTGATTCTAATAAATAGAGATTATCTTTAAGAATTTTTCTGAAAATTTTTTTATTGATTTTTTTTCTTGATAAATCGTATTGAGGCTCTAAAAAATCAAAATAGAAAATTTCATCTCTTTTTATTATACTTGTTGGATGAATTATTTGATAGGCATTTTTGGCTAAACTAATTTTACCACTAATTCTATAATTATTATGAAGTTTAAGATAGTTTGAAATTTGATAATGGTTCATGTTAAATAAAAGAATTTCAATTCTTTGGAAGTCTTTTGATTCGCAAATTACTTTAAATGGTGATCTTTTATGAAAGTTTTTTTCGTATTTAATTACATTTACATCTATGCTCACAAAATTATATTTATAATTGAGTTCTAATTTTTCCAAAAAATTATTATTTACAATATCTGTTGGATGGTGGGTAAATAGGTCTATAACTCTATTTCCAAAGTATAAAATTATATTTTTTATAGTTAAATTACTTCTATCAAAATTAAAATTATCAAAAATATTTTTATTTTTTAGATTCTTCATTTAGAATGCTCCGAAAATATAATAATTATGAATAATCCTTTTAAAAAAAAAATTCTACATAGGGCTAAATATAGAGGAATAAAAGAGCTGGATATAGTTTTTGAAAGATTTGTAGAAAAATATGGCAGTTTATTAGAAAATAAAGAATTGTTAGAGCTCGAAGAAATTTTAAATCTTCCAGATAACCTTTTGCTAGATATTATACTAAAAAAAACTCCACTGCCTGCTAATCTTGATAACCATGTGATGAAAAAAATTCTTTTAAGTTGTAATGATTCTTCATTCATTTAAACAGTTTAATACAGTTCGTTTGGATATCCAATCCATTGAACTGTTTTTATCATCAGCAGTTATAGAATTTGGGAACATAGCATTTTTTCCAAGTTCTGAATACGATAAAAAATTGGTCAAACAAAAATTATTAAAATTAAATCCAAAATTAGAGATCTTGGAATTTCCTGACTTTGATTGTAGTTTTTTTGCAAATTTATCTCCTACTTCAGTCAATAAATCAAAAAGGATTTCAACCCTTTATAAATTGATGGAGCCTAAAAAGAAAAATACTATTCTGCTTAGTTCATTGGAATCTCTGATAAAAAAAACAATAAAAATTGAGGATTTAAAGGATTTAAAATTACATTTAAAAAAAAATAATAAATTGAAATATGACAATATTATTAATTTTTTGCAAAGGTATTGTTATGAGAAGGTAGATTTTGTTTATAATCCAGGTGAATATGCAATAAGGGGTGAAATTCTTGATATTTTTTCTCCTCTTCATGAATTTCCTATAAGAATTCTTTTTGATTTTGAACATATTGAAAAATTAAATCTTTTTTCAACTGATGATCAACTTACAAAAACTCAGGTTGATGATTATATGCTTTTTTTACCTTCAGAGTTTCAGTTTAATGAAGAGAATATTAGATGTTTTAGAGAGTTTTTCAGAAAATTAAATATTAGAGATAAAGATGATTTTTATAAGTCCATTTCTAATGGACAGATACTTCCTGGTTCAGAACAATTTTTTCCTATTTTATACAAAGATTTTAGTTCAATTTTAAATTACCTTAGTGATTTTAAGTTGGTTTTTGATTCATCTTTTAAGGATGATTACAAATACTTATTCAATAAAGAAATAGATAGTCTCGGGGAACTAAAATCTTTTTTTCAAAAAGATCTTAATTTTTTCTTAAAATCAGATGACTTTATTAAACTTTCTGATAATTCAAAAATTTTATTTAGTTCAAATGGTTTTAAAGACTCAAATAAAAACCAATTCTTTTTTTCAGAGGGTTTAAGTTTAAATAAAAACAAAAAACAAAATTTAGCTAAACTTTTTAATTTTATTAAAGAAAGGAAGAAATTAATATTTTGTATAAGTTCAAAGGCTAATGATAGAAAAATAAAAAATATTTTTAATAAAATGTCAATCTCATTTAGTTCTGTTCCATTAGAACTTAATGATATTCTTAAAAAAAATTTATTTCTGAATATTTTTAATTTTGATATTAAATCAAGTTTTATTTTAAAATCCGATAAATCTGAAGAAATAATTTTTTTCTCTGATCAAGATATATTTGATAAGACAATCAAGAAGAATATTGGAAAAAATATCAAAGAAGAAAATCTAATCGAAGAATATTCGAGTCTTAAATACGGTGATTTTATAGTCCATACTGATCATGGAATTGGAAAATATAATGGGCTTAAACAAAAAAAAATAAATAATGTTTCTCAAGATTTTATTGAAATTTTATATTTTGGTGATGACAAATTGTTAATTCCTGTAGAAAACCTTGAAGTCATTTCAAAGTATGGTCAAGGTGAAGTTCAAGTTTCCCTGGATAAGCTGGGTTTACAAAATTGGCAGCAAAGAAAAGCACTGGTGAAAAAAAGAATAAGAGACATTGCGTCTGTTTTATTAAAAACAGCTGCTGAAAGAAAGTTAAAAAAAGCTGATATACTAAAACCTAAAATATTCGAATATGAAAAATTCTCATCTGAATTTGACTTTACTGAAACGTCAGATCAAATAAAATCAATCCTTCAAATTGAAAATGATTTATCATCTGGACAGCCCATGGATAGACTAATTTGCGGAGATGTTGGTTTTGGTAAAACAGAAATTGCTATGCGTGCTGCTTTTATTTCTGTGTCCTCAGGATATCAAGTTGCTATAATCTGCCCAAAATTATTATTAGTGAATCAGCATCATGAAACTTTTAAAAAAAGATTCAATAATTTTTCATATAAGATAGAAAAAATTACAAGACTGGAAACTCCCAAAAAAAAAAGAAATTAAGGAAAATATAAAAATGGGTTTTATTGATATTTTGATAGGAACTCATGCAATTTTATCCAGTAAAATTGATTTTAAAAAAATCGGTTTAATTATAATTGATGAAGAGCAAAGTTTTGGAGTGGAACAAAAAGAACAATTAAAGAAGATTAAACCGAACTGCCATATTCTTACGTTGAGTGCAACCCCAATTCCCAGAACATTACAATCTTCTATATTTCAACTAAAAAATATTTCATTAATTAAAACTCCTCCACTTAGTAGATTAAATATTAAAACTTTTTTGATGAGATATGATCAAATTCAGATTAAAAATATTATTGAGAGAGAAATTAAAAGAAATGGACAAGTTTTTTATGTTGCACCTAGAATTTCAGATTTAGACAATATAAAGAAAAGAATTTTAAAAATTATGCCCAATCTTAGATTCGATATGATTCATGGACAACTTCCAAATAATCAAATTGAGGAGTCCTATAATCGATTCTTTAATAAAAAATCAAATGTTTTGATATCAACTGCAATGATTGAGTCTGGATTAGATGTTTCGAATGTTAATACGATCATAATTGAGAAACCTCATTTGTTTGGTTTGGCTCAGTTGTATCAGCTCAGAGGAAGAGTAGGGAGATCGTCTTTACAAGCCTATGCTTATTTAATAATGGATGACTTTAAAAATATAAGTGAAAGTGCTGTCAAAAAACTACAAATTATTTCAAAAATTAATAAATTAGGAGCTGGGTTATCTATTGCTTCAAGTGATTTGGATTTGCGTGGTGGTGGAAATATTATTGGGTCTGAACAATCTGGCCATATCAAAGAGGTTGGAATAGAGTTGTATTATAAAATGCTTAAAGAAACTATTAGAGATTTAAAAAGTAATAATCAATTAGACGAAGATTGGTCACCCTCAATTAAACTAGGTTACCCAATTAGTATTCCAGAAAATTATATTAAGGACCTTGATATGAGGTTAAATCTTTATAGAAAGATTTCAAACATTAATAACACTTCAGAGTTAAATGAAATGTTAATAACTTTAAAAGATAGATTTGGTAAAATACCTAATTCTTTTAAAAATCTTTTTCATATTATAGAAATTAAGATTATGGCAAAAAAAATGTTTATCAAAAAAATTGATAATAGCAATAAAGGTTTTGTGCTAGAATTTAAAACTGATAATATAATAAACGTTGATAAATTGATTGAACTTGTCAAGAATAATTCTGAGTCACTAAAATTAATGCCAGGATTTAAATTATTTTATATGAATACAAACTTGAGTGATTATGAAAGGATTAGTGATTTAAAAAATCTCCTGACAATTTTATCAAAAAAATAAAATGGTAAGTAAAAAAAAACAAAATTCTTTGCAATTTAGTCTTAATGATTCATTTTCTTTTCTGGATGGATTAGATATATCGATAAATTTGTCAATAATTGCATATTTATCTTCATTTTTTTTTCCTATGTTAGACACTAGGATGGGAATAATTGTAATGAGTTCGATAATAGTCTTATCTTTTACATCAAGAATATTTGTCTTCAAAATATTGTCTTTGTTAGAAAAAATAAAATTACAAAAGGTAAATATTTACGCTATTCTTCCAGTTTTTTATATACCTCCTTTGATTTTACAAGTTAATTATCCACTGATGATATCTATTTTGGTCTTTTCGATTTCAAGAGTTCTTATTGGTTTTTTTTTTGCTCTTTCTTATAGAAATGTAAATGTAAATGATTCGATTTTGGAATTAAATTTATGTTCAGTAAAATATTGGGTAATTTACTTTATTGGTTTAATTTTTGGCTTTTTTTGTTTTAACTTTTTAAATGAAATCTATTCAAATGATTTTTTAAATCAAGGAGGATGGAAGCTACTTTATATTTTAATAATATTATTGTCTGCGATCTTTTATATTTTTAGCAATTTTTTTTTAAAGAAATCTATAAAATTTGACTTTAAAAAAAATATTGAGAAGAATCTAGAAAAAACAAATTTTTCATTTAGATTCTCGTTAATTTTAATACCAATTATTTCTTATATTCTTTTTGTTTCATCAAACTGGCTTCCTAAATTTGGAAATCCAGAAAACCTGCATTTTTTAAATTATGATTTTTTGTATCCTTTTTTAACAATACTTTTATTTATTTTTTTAAACCCTCTTTCTAATCTAGTTGGAAGAAAAAAATCGATTACCTTTTTTTGCTTTACAACAATTTTTATTTCATTTTTGATTTCTTTTTTAAACCATAATTCAAGTTATAGTATTGATTTTCTAAAATTTTTTATTGCACTTATTTCAAGCTTTTCGATTTCTTGCTTTATCTTATTTTCAGAGCATAGAAAAATGACATTATCTGACGTTTCATCCAAGTTTAATTTAAATTTATTCCTCTTATCATTAATTATTCCTGTAATTTTTTATTATTTTATTTATTTTCCAATAAATTATTCTGTCATTTACATTTTTTTAGCTATGGTTTATGTTATATGCTATAGTAGTTTCTATCGAAAAAATGGATAAAATATCAGCTTCACATATCCTTATAATGCACAATGAATCTAAAGATTCCAGATCTGAGCTTTCAAAAACGGAAGCTAGTGAATTAATTAATAATATTTATGATCAACTTGTTAATGAAAAAAAGAGTTTTAAAGATTTAGCAACAAAACATTCAGATTGTTCATCATCTGCATATGGTGGCAGTTTAGGTGAGTTTGGTAAAGGAGTTATGGTAAAAGTTTTTGAGGATAAAGCCTTCAACTTAAAAGTTGATGAAATTAGCGAACCCATTGAGACGGAATTTGGGTTTCACGTTATAAAAAGAGACGCCTGATATTTTTAGTTTTTTATTCTTTAAGATCTTCAGACCATGCTGCCGCTAAAAGTTGTCTGATTCTTGTAATGTTTTGATTCGAATCTTCGGGTAAAACAATTTCTTTTTTCTTTTTACTTACGCTCGCGTTAAGCCAAAGCATTTCAATGGATTCCATCAGGTTTCTTTTTTCTTCAGTTGAAAGTTTATTATACTTCTTTATGGATTCTTTAATATCTTCAACTTTCTTGTCATGCCCCATATTTAGTTGCCATTTCAAATAGATTTCTTGTTTCTTTTTGATAAACGTGTTTTGTTATAAAACCTTTCACAAAAAGTTCTCTAACATTTTCCATTTCTTTTTTTATATTAATCAATTTTTCTTCAGAATCTTCCATTATTTAAATAATAATATAGAATTATAATTAGTAAACATTTTAAAAATGAAAAATCGGCTCACAAAATAAATAAATAGACTTAAAAAAGAAAAAAAGATCGTCAGTAAACATGAAAATGATACTAAAAGTCTTTCAGCTATTAATGTAAAGGTTTTTAGAAATCTTACAGAGAAATATGACTTATCATTAACAATTAATGATAGTTCATCTAACGATGAAAAAAAAGAAAAGAGTTTAAGCTTAGGTGCCCAGATGACCCTAGAAAGATTAAAAAACGGTGAAGATTTTAGTCCTTAGTCTTCTTTTTACTTTATTGACAACATCTAAATATTCTCAAAGCAAATCAGATGATTTTGCTTTAGTTTATAACTCTTTTTTTGTTAATCTAAAGGTTAAGGTAGCGAAAGATAAGCATACGAAGGAAAATGGATTGATGGGAATAAAAAAACTTCAAGGATACAATGGAATGTTGTTCGTTTACGAAAAGGCAGAAAAAGTCAATATGTGGATGAAGAACACATACCTACCACTTGATATAATTTTTATTAATGGAAATAATAAAGTCTCATCGATTAAAAAAGGAGTTCCTGGCTCAACAAAAATTATTTCTTCTGATGAAAAAGTTATTGCAGTACTAGAAATACCTCTTGGATGCGGAAATAAATTAAAAATAAAGAGTGGCAGCAGTATTAATTGGATTTTTAAAAATTTTTTTGAGAATGAAAATATTGAATATTATCATTGTTTAGAGTGAAAAGAAAAAATAGAATATAATGGGGAGATTAGATTGGGAAAATTTATTGATAAATACAAGTTAGAAAATCCAAATTTTGGATTCGAGTTAAATGAATTAATTCAGAAGATTAAATCGGAAAAGAGTGAAGAAACAAAAGATCTTTTTTCAACTATAAATTCTTTAAGAGATCAGCTTGACCAATCGGCTTTTGAAAAAAATAGAGCTGTACAAGAAGCAATATCCCTAAAAAACGATGAGGTTAATCAATTGAAAGCCTCTGTCAGTGAATTAAGAGAACAATTAGAAAGACTAAGATTTGAAAAAAGAGAGGCCATTCAAAAACAAATCCAATCTTCCGCTAATGAAATAAAACAATTAAAGTTATCATGTTCAGCATTAAGAGAAGAACTTGAAAATATAAAATTTGAAAAAAAAAAAGCTGTTCAAGAAGTTTTAAAAAATTCTTCATCAGAAATCAGTGAGTTAAAAAATTCTGCTTCAGCGTTGAGAGATGAGTTGGTTAATTTAAAGTTTTCGAAAAAAGAGGCTGTACAAAAAGCTGTATTGGATTCTAGTAATGAAATTAATCAATTAAAGGATTCAACACAAAGTCTTAGAGAAGAGTTGGAAAATGTTATTAAAAATTATGAAAAGAAAATTAAGAATAATAATTGAATCTCTATGAGCTTATATGACAAAAAAAGATATTAACATAGAATATATTGGTGAACAGTTAAGAAGAACCGAACTTCTTCTTGAAATTACAAGAAAGATTGCAGGCCTCAAAACTTTAGAAGAAATATTATGGAGTTTAATTGATTTTGTTACTAATGAATTAGGAGCAGATAGAGGAACTCTCTTTTTAAATGATAAGGAAACAAATGAATTATACTCTAGAATTGCACAAGGTGAATTAACTAGAGAAATAAGAATTCTAAATAATGTTGGGATAGCAGGGGCAATATTTCAGAACCAGAAAGGAGAAATAATTCATGACGTTTACCAAGACACTAGATTTAATAAAGAAGTTGATCAAGAAACTGGTTATAAGACAAGAAATATGGTTTGTTGTCCTGTAAAAACTGTAGATGGTACAACAATTGGGGTTATTCAGGTTCTAAATAAAAAAAAGGGAAGATTTACTAAAGATAATTTACTTTTTGTGGAATCGGTTGCTACACAAGCAGCTGTTTCTATTCAGAATGCACAAAATTCTGAGCATTTTGAGAAGAAAAGAGCAAAAGAAATGGAATTTATTAGTATTGTTTCTGATGTTACGGCTGAAATTGATTTGGGATCACTTCTTCAGAGAGTTATGGAAGAGGCAACACGAATGTTAAATGCCGATAGGGCAACGTTATTTCTTAATGATGAAAAAACAAACGAGCTATTCTCCAGAGTAGCGATGGGAGAGGGTATTGGTGAAATAAGACTTCCTAATAGCGCTGGAATTGCAGGGTCAGTTTTCACTTCAGGTAGATCAATGAATATACCGTATGCTTATGCTGATTTAAGATTTAATCCTTCATTTGATAAACAAACTGGTTATTTTACAAGATCAATTTTGTGTGTTCCTGTTGTTAATAAAGAAGGCAAAGTTATTGGTTGTACTCAGGTCTTAAATAAAAGTGGAGGTAAGTTCACGGATGAAGATGAATCTAGATTAAAAGCTTTTACTCAGCAGGTGGCAATTGCATTAGAGAATGCAAAACTTTTTGAAGATGTATCAAAATCAAGAAAATATAATGAGAGTATGCTTTCGAGTATGTCAAATGGGGTGGTAACAATTAATAGTGATGAAGAAATTGTTACTTGCAATAAATCAGGGCTAAAAATTCTAAAAATTAAAAATAATGATATTATTAAAAAGAAGTCTAAAGATTTTTTCTCGGGTAATAAAAAATGGATTTATGAAAAAATTGTTAGCGTCAGTAATTCAAAAGAACCTGAAATAATTGTTGATGCTGAAATAGATGTAATCGACCCTGAAACTGAAAAGCCAGAAAAAATATCTGTAAATTTAACTATTTTACCACTAATTAATGAGGATGCTGAGGGGAGAACAGACCAATCAGATAATTTTCTTGGCACACTTTTAATGTTTGAGGATATTTCTTCTGAAAAACGAATGAAATCGACTATGTCTAGATATATGGACCCTGGAATTGCTGATCAACTGCTTGAAGATGGGTCTGACATAATGGGTGGATTAGACACAACAGCCACTTTGTTATTTTCGGACTTAAGGAGTTTTACAACTATAACAGAATCACTAGGTGCACAAGGGACTGTGAAACTTCTTAATGAATATTTTGAAATTATGGTTGAATGTATCACTGAACAAGGAGGGATGCTTGATAAGTTTATTGGTGACGCAATAATGGCTGCTTTTGGCCTACCCATTTCTCATGAAGATGACGAAGACAGAGGTGTAAAAGCTGGTATAAACATGATTAAACGTCTATGGGACTGGAACAATCAGAGAGAAAAAGATGGAAAACCTCCATTAGATATGGGTTTAGGTTTAAATACTGACAAAATTGTTGCTGGAAATATAGGTTCACAAAAAAGAATGGATTATACAATGATAGGAGATGGCGTTAACCTTGCTGCTAGGCTTGAGAGTGCATGTAAACAATATAGTGCAAGGATTTTAATAAGTGATTATACGTTCAAAAAACTTAAAGGTACTTATAGAATTAGGTATATTGATGATGTGATTGTTAAAGGAAAAAATGAACCGGTAGGTGTTCATGAAGTTTTGGACTATCATAACGATGAAACTTTTCCAAATCTCATGGATGTTGTTAATCATTTTAATGAAGGTAGAAAACAATATAAAATTGGAGAATTTCAAAAAGCTATAGGTTCATTTAATGAATGCTTAAAATTAAATTCTGAGGATAATTTATCAAAGACATATATTGAAAGATGTAATTTTTTAATAAAAGAAAATCCAAAAAACTGGGAAGGAATTTGGGTTATGAAAAGTAAATGACAAAACTACCTTTAGAAAAAGGTTACCCTAATCTAAATTATATTTCTAATAATTGGCCTAGAACCAAATCAATTTTAAAGAAATTTATTTTATCAAACCATAGAAAACCTGATTTATTTCAATTGACTAAAATTTGTCTAAAAGAATTAAAAGTCTACAAATTAAAAAATTATGAAGTTATTATTAAAAAACTTACAAATATTTGTTCTAGAAATATAAGTTTTAATACATATCATGATTCGCATCATTTCAAGACGGTTATGATTATTTCTTGTATTTTGGCAAAAAAAATTAAACTAAAATATAGAGATAGGATATTACTAATTATAATTGCCTTAACACATGATATGAATCATCAAGGACGGAGAATACTCTCAAAAAAACCTTTTTATCAGGAAGAAAGAAGTTGTAATGATTTAAAAAGAATTTTATTCAAAAAAATCCTTTCTTTTAAAGAAATGAATAGAATAAGAAAAATATTTAAAAGTACTTACTTTCCAGTTAAACCAACTAATGTCTCGGACGATGTCGAGAAGATTATTTTAGATTCTGATATTTTGGCATCATTAATGTTTGGTCCAAATGTTGGTATAAAATTAGCAGGAAGGTTAAAACAAGAAATTAGGTATGATAATGAAACAGAATTACTATTTACTAATTTTTTAAAACTTCTTGGTGATAAATGTTTATATCTAGATTATTCAAAGAATTCATGTTAAATATTAACAATTATGAAATTTTGTCGTAGAACATATTATCCACAACTAGTTAATTGTGGATAAAGTAGCATTATGGAAAGATTTTTAACATATCTATTATTTTTAAGTTTCTTATCTTTTGATCTTATAGCTCAAGAGCAAAAAAATATTGTCGCATACAACTTAAATGCGGCCCTGAAATCTGTTTTAAATAATCATAAAACAATCCTAGCAACTAAAAACGATATTAAAGCTGCAGAATTGAGAGTAAAACAATCTAAAGGTGGATATTTTCCTTCTTTAGATGTTACAGCAAATTGGGGTCATGAGAATATTATTAAATATGGACCTGGCAATAACACACAACTTAATGCAAGAGATGCTACTGCTAAATTAACACAAACCATAACAGATTTCGGGTTGACAAAATCAACAGTTAAAACTTCAAAACTTTCCTTAAAACAGACCCAAGCCACTGAAGCTCAAATTAAAAATGATATTTTATTAAGAGCAATTACGGCATATTTAAGAGTAATCCAATCACGAGAAAGTGTAAGATATGCAGTACAATCAGTTGCAAATATAAAAAAACAAACTGAGTTAGAGGATGCTGCGGTTTCTGCCGGTGGTGGGTTAACTTCAGATGTACTACAAGCTAAAACTCAATTAGCAGGAGCACAAGCCAGGTTAATTCAGTTTGAGGGTGTTTTGGCTTCTTCTAAACATGAATTTGAATATGTTTTTGGCAATTTTCCTGAAAATTTAAATTCTTTGCTACTTTTAAAATCAGTATTTGAAAAGCTTCCTGAAACGTTAGAGGAAGCTGAAAGATCAACCATGGAAAATAATCCAACTTTGTTAGCTGCAAGAATAACTGAAGATATTGGAAAAGAAGCTATTAACACTGCAAAGTCATCATTATTCCCAACTTTAAAAGGTATTGTTAGTCATTCAGAGAAACAAGATTTTGGAGGAATTGTTGGATTTAAAAGAGAAACATCAGCAAAACTTGATTTCGCGTATCCTCTAAACTTGAGTTTATCTGAGTATGCTGGAAAAGATGCTGCTGTAGAATCTTATTTGGCAACATCGACTAGAATCAAGGATCAAGAGGATATGATAAAACAAATGTTGAGAACAACATGGGATGGATTAAAAACTGCCCAACAAAATGCACAATTCCTAACAAATCAAGCTAGAATTTCTGGAGAATTCTTAGAGTTAGCAAGGCAAGAACGACAAGCAGGTAACAGAACGCTACTAGATGTGTTAGGTGGTGAAACCGCTTTAATTAATGCTCAAGCCGACGCAATTGCAGCCAAAATAGAGGTTCTAATTAATAGTTACACTCTTTTAAGCCTAATGGGCGGTTTAGATTTAGACTCGATTGAGTTAGTTGAAAAAGAGTAAGATTTTTTGACTTTGTAAACCTTAAATTTTATTCTATAATTTATTCTATTTTTGAGAAAAAATGGAAGAAATAATAGTTAATGACAAACTAAATGAATTAGATGATAAATTATTAATTTATTATGCTGGTAATTCATTGGATATTAAAGAAGTTCCTTCTTGGTTTCCAAAGGCGACCTTATCAAGAAATCAAAAAGATTTAATTGCAGTTTCCTCTGAAGGTGAAAAAATTGAGTTCATCGACTATTTTACAAATCACGAACTACCGTCTATTCAAACTGAAAATGGTTTATTTTTTAAAGGTTCGCTGATTAATACCTTAACTGGTCCTCTAGCACCAGGTCAGTATGTACAAGCATCAGACAGTGCAACGTTATCAATTGGTGAAGTTTCAAATGTTACAGGTTCTGCTAAAGCTACAAGGCTTGATGGTACAGTTTTTGATTTATCGGATGGCGACCCAGTTTTCCAAGGTGATACCATTCAAGTTGATTCATCAGGAGCTGTAGGTTTAGTTTTTTTAGATAAATCTACATTGTCACTTTCAGAAGGTGGAAAAATGGTTCTAGATGAATTAGTTTATGATTCATCCTCAGGTACTGGAAGTATGGCAGTGGATATGGTGGAAGGTGCCTTCAGTTTTGTTAGTGGAGAAATAGCTAAGACTGGGCCAGATGCAATGAAGGTATCTACCCCAGTTGCAACTATTGGAATTAGAGGTACAACTGTTGCAGGAAAAGCAGCAGTTGAAGGTAATGAGAATTCATTCACTTTGTTACAAGATGCAGACGGAGGTGTTGGCCAAATTTCTGTTAGTAATGCTGGAGGTACTCAAGTATTAGCACAAGTTGGTGCAACTACTAGTATAGCTAGTTTTTCAGCACCACCCCCAGCTCCAGTTATTTTGTCTGCTGCACAAATTCAAGCAAATTATGGGACAGCTCTAAACGTCTTGCCACCTCCACCAGCCGTGGCACCTACGCCTCAAGCCCCACCACCGCCTCAAGAACAACAACAAGAGCAAGTTCAGGAAGAAGCTTCCTCTGATGAAGATGCGGCCGAAGATGAGGTGGCCTCAGAGGAAGAAGTTGTTGAAGAAGGAGAAGAAGGCCCAATATCAGAAGAAGGCGAAGAAGTACTAGAGGATGGTGAAGGGCTAGCTGAAGGTGAAGAAGCACTTGAAGGAGAAGAAGGTCCACCTGTTGGCCCTGATGGTGAACCATTGGCTGAAGGCGAGGCGCCTCCTGAAGGAGAAGGTCCTCCAGGTAGCCCGGAAGGAGAAGCTCTAGCTGAAGGTGAGGAAGGCCCACCGATTGGTCCTGATGGTGAACCCTTGGCAGATGGTGGTCCACCTGTTGGTCCTGATGGTGAACCATTGGCTGAAGGAGGTCCGCCAATTGGCCCTGATGGTGAGCCGTTAGCCCCTGGTGATTTTGGTCCTGGAGGTCCACCGATTGGTCCTGATGGTGAACCGTTAGCTGAAGGAGGTCCACCGATTGGCCCTGATGGTGAGCCGTTAGCTCCTGGTGATTTTGGCCCTGGTGGTCCAAGTCCAGAACAAGATGCAGCTGCAAGAGAAGCCTTTGAAACCGCTTTAGCAGCTGGCTTATCTCCTGAAGAAGCTATGGCAGAAGCTGCAGCAGCAGCAGGTTTTCCTGTACCTCCACCAGGTGCTTTTGGCGGAGATCCTCTTGCAGCAACTGCTGGAGGAGCAGATTTTGCTGGGGACGGCCCATTTGGAGGTCCTGGAGGTCCTGGTGATTTTGGTCCTGGAGGTCCTGGTGATTTTGGTCCTGGAGGCCCTGGTGATTTTGGTCCTGGAGGTCCTGGTGATTTTGGTCCTGGA
>MDTA01079487.1_pt1 | contig 15969 bp, 14 predicted proteins | sample 811151 | NCBI WGS metagenome assembly MDTA01 (sample SAMN05326648, study PRJNA326480) | marine metagenome | isolation source: seawater | place: Indian Ocean: South | collected 2010 | reverse complement strand
GTGGGGAACTGGCCAGGCGGTTCACGGATTATCCAGGCGGCCATTCGGAAGGTTTTCAGGATAGTTTCAAAATGTGCTTTAGGGCTTTTTATGAATACATCGATTCGGGTGGAACAGGTATGCCAGAATTCGCCACTTTCGAAGAGGGTCACCAGGAGATAGCCTTGTGTGAAGCGGTAGCAGAAAGCGCGAGGACGCAGAGATGGGTGGATGTGTAATCGATTATTGATGATGGCTTGTTCTGAAACTCTGCAATCGACGATAAAATTGGGCGCTCGGAGATCGTCCGCTACCTTTTCGTGATGAAACCTAAACGGTAACACTATTTATGAAACTTGGATTCGTTAGCGCCATATTGGCCGATCAAACTTTAGACGAAGTGCTCGACTTCGCCGCTTCGGAAGGATTCTCCTGTGTGGAGCTTATGTGCTGGCCCTTGGGGAAGGCAGAGCGGCGATACGCTGGAGTCACCCATATCGATGTCGCGGAATTGAGTGATGGCCAGATTGAAGAAATCAATGGGCAGGTCGCAGAGCGTGGGCTTTCTATTAGCGGGCTAGGCTACTATCCGAATCCATTGTGCCCGGACCACGATGAGGCGCGGGTCTACATTGATCACTTGGCCAAGGTCATCGAGGCGTCCGCAAAGTTGGGTGTGAACGTTGTGAATACATTTATTGGCCGCGATCCTGCGAAATCGATCGACGATAATTGGCCTCGATTTCTCGAAGTCTGGAGGCCGCTTGTCAAACGGGCAGAGGACCAAGGAGTGCGTATAGGAATAGAGAACTGTCCGATGTTCTTCAGCGCCGATGAATGGCCCAGTGGCAAGAATCTAGCGATTAGTCCGGTTGTATGGCGACGCATGTTCAATGACATTTCCAGCGATTCCCTGGGTCTGAATTACGATCCTTCCCATTTGCTATGGCAGCAGATGGACTATCTCAAGCCAATCAAGGAGTTTTCTGAAAAACTGTTTCACATACATACCAAAGATGCCTGGGTAGATCGAGATGCCTTGAATGAAGTCGGTATCCTGGCGACGCCTTTGGAATATCATGCGCCAAAGCTTCCAGGTTTGGGTGATATCGATTGGGGCAGTTTCTTTAGCGTGTTAGGACAGATTGGATACACAGGTCCTGTCTGTATTGAGGTTGAGGATCGCCCCTACGAACGAACACTTGCTGGACGGCAAGGGGCATTGAGGCAAAGCGCTCGGTTTCTCCACAATTTTATGACGGAGGAACTGGCGGAATAAGACAGAGTTATGATTCAGCGCTGCTTGAGAGTTTTGGAATCTTTTGCTTTTAGCTACCTCGCGGGGGCATTTTGCGGCGCGGAGGAAAGACCCAACATCGTCTACATCATGACGGATGATCATGCCACTCAGATGATGTCGGCTTACGATACGTTAAGAGCGGCGACTCCTAATCTGGATAAAATCGGAGAAGAGGGAATCCGGTTTTGAAATAGCTTCTGTACAAATTCGCTTTGCGCTCCGGCTCGAGCTAAGCTGCTCACCGGCAAGCACAGCCACAACAACGGGCAATTGGGAAACCGTGAGATTTTCGACTGAAGTCAGCAGACCTTTCCCAAATTGCTGCAAAAGGCGGGATACCAGACCGCCATGATTGGGAAGTGGCATCTTAAGAGCGAGCCGACCGGATTCGATTATTGGAATGTTCTACCCGGGCAGGGACTCTATAGGGACCCGATACTGATCGAGATGGGTGAAGAAAAGATCCACGAAGGCTACGTAACGGACATCATCACTGATCTAGCGATTGATTGGGTCAAGGAAAGGGATCCGACAAAACCTTTCATGCTCTGCTACCATCACAAGGCTCCGCATGCTCAATTGGTTCCATCGGAAGAGCATGATGGGCTTTGGGAAGATGAAGAGATCGTGTATCCTGAGAATTACGACGACGATGATTCCAGACGGGCTCAGTCAGTCATCGATGCCACGAATCAATTGGTCCCGGATATGATTAAACGCTGGAGGGCCTTTGGAGCTAAAATGAATAAGGAGGATCCGGGTGATCGGCGCGGGAAGGAACTCAAGGACTGGCTCTACCAACAGTACGTGAAGGATTATATGCGAGTGATGGTCTCGGTGGACGTAAATGTGGGCCGATTCATGGACTTCCTCAAAGAAGAGGGGATCGATCAGGATACCTTGGTCGTATATACATCCGACAATGGGATGTTCATCGGGAATCATGGACGTTTCGATAAACGGTTGATGGATGAAGAGTCGCTAAGGATTCCCCTGGTTATCCGCCATCCGAAGGGTATTAAAGCGGGCAGCGTTACCGATCTGTTTTCCCTCAACATCGACTATGCACCGACGATCTTAGATTTCGCCGGCGTTGAGATTCCAGATGACATGGACGGTCGTAGCCTGCGTCCGATTCTGGAAGGGAAAGAGCCTAGCGATTGGAGAAGAAATTTCTATTATCACTACTATGGTCATCCCGATCTGCAATTCCAGGATGTGCCCCCGCATTACGGAATTCGAACAGATCGCTACAAGCTAATTCACTATTACCCAACAGAAGGGGTCGAGGCCTCTGGCTGGGAATTGCTGGACTTGCGAGTAGACCCTCTGGAATCGACGAATCAGTACGATAATCCTCAATACGAGTACGTAATCAAGGATTTGAAGGAAAGATTGGACTCGTGGCGAACGAGTCTGGGAGTTAATTGAGTAATGAAGCTCCCCAGGGAAAAGATTCGCGAGGTGCTAGTTTTCCGCCACCTTGATTCAGATATTCCGCGATTCGGAGTCCCTTGTTCCATTTTGCCATACGCTCAGAGCGAGCAAAGGAGCCGACTTTCAGTTGCTTGGCGCCCCACCCGATAGTGAGATCCACAATGGTGGTGTCTTCGGTTCCTCCCGAACGGGCGGAAACGATAGATTCCCAACCTGCCCTCTGAGCTGCTTCGAATGCCGCCTTCGTTTCAGTCAAGGTGCCCGCTTGGTTCGGCTTGATTAGAGCTGTGTTGCAAGCGCCGGCAGTCGACACTTCTTGAATACGGTTTGCAGATGTGCAAATGAAGTCATCGGCGACCACTTCAATGGTATCTCCAACGGCGGCCGTGAAGCGAGCCATCGCTTCGTCGTCATTTTCGCTTAGCGGATCTTCGATGGAAACGATAGGATAGGTGTCTATCCAGCGAAGAAGCATTTAGGAAAGGCCATCGGAATCGACGACCCGGTTGTCGGTGGCCAAATGGTATTGTCCATCCCGCCAGAAGTCGGTCGCCGCTATGTCCAAGGAAATGGCTGCATCGCTCCCTGGAGTTAGTCCGGCTCCCTCGATAGCTTTGACGAGAAAGTTCAATCCTTGTCCATTGGACTTGAAGGAAGGCCAGTAGCCGCCTTCATCGGCGACGCCTTGCTTCAACCCGGCATCGCTCATCAGTTTCCCAGCGGAAATTTATATTTCAGCGGTCCAGTCGAGAGCTTGAGCATAGTCGGCTGCTCCGACGGCGATGACCATGAAATCCTGGATGTCTACGCGTCGACCTGCATGGGCTCCGCCGCCGAAAATTTGGATCTCAGGTAGGGGCAAGAATAGATCATCGCGGCCTTGGGAAAGATGGCGCCACAGAGGCATGCCAGCAGCGTTGGCTGCCGCATGGGCAACTGCCATGGAGGTCGCGATCAGCGAATTGCCGCCGAGCCGGGCCTTGTTAGGCGTTCCGTCTAGATCGATGAGCGCGTTGTCTATTTCTTCCTGACGGTCAGCGTCTCTTCCTTTGAGGTGTTCCGCGATCTCTTCATTGACCGAATGGATGCTGCTTCTGACATCATAGCCAGCAAACGCAAAACCACCATCGCGCTTGTCCACCGCTTCCGAACTTCCAGTCGAAGCGCCAGCAGGAGCGATGGCTCGACCGATTGCTCCTTCATGAAGCGTCACCTCAACCTCAATAGTCGGTCGACCTCTTGAGTCCCATACGCGTCGCCCGACAATATTCGATATTTCCGTATTCATTTAGCCAATTCGTTCTCCCAGGCGGTCGCGATGTCTTTAAGTCTTTCCGGCTGATCTAATAGAAGCGAACGAGCGCACTGGCGAACTTGGTTTTTCTGAGTTTTCTCGGTCACGTATTCAACTGGCGATTTGCCATCGATTCGAGCCAGAAACAAGCCAGGCAAAAGACGGGAAGCCCTTAGTTCTAGTCCAATTGGATCTTCCCAGTCAACTTGTTGACGGTATTCCGCTGCCATCGTTCGGAAGCAAGCCATGAACGCGTCTTGAGCGTCAGGATTCCATAGGCACTTCAACAGAAAGTGATTCAGGCAAAATGCGATGTCGAATGCGGGATCGCCAATGCATGCGCATTCCGCATCAAGAAAAACGGGGCCTCTCGGACCTATAAGGATATTCTTTGGACTTACGTCCCCATGGATTAACGTGAGAGCCGTATCAGCAGTCTGCTTGCTCAGTTGAAAAAGCCGGCTTTCGAGATCCGGATGTTTGGCCGCCGTCGCTTCTAGATAGGGCTCGAGGCGAATGTCATAGAAAATGTCGGGACGCGTAAATTTGGACTTCACCGATTCGTTGTTCGCCGATTGAGAGTGAATCTTGCCAAGGATAGCACCCGCTTGAGAAGCCATTTCCCTGTCGACTCGTCCGTCGCGTAACTCTGACTTCCAGAGCTTGTACGATTTCGAATCCAGATACTCCATGGCGCAAAGCATCGCTTCTTCGTCATGACCGAGAATACGTGGAGACGATCCTGGACAGATGTCATTGGAAACTTGATACTAGGCAACTTCAAATCGATTTCGTTCAATCGGAGCAAACCAGTCAGCTTCTACTTTGAGCTTTGCCAAGGCTCGCTTAACGCAATAAGTCTGACCGTTGCCGCTAACTTTCCAAATATCAGAAGATACTCCGCCAGTTAGTGGCTCGAATACAGCTGTAGAAGGATCATCTAGTAGACCAAGACGACGGAGGCTCTGAACTATGGTCTTGTCTGGGATCGGGCTCTGGACCTCAGTCATTTCCGTAGGCTAGCTGCTATTGAGGTGAAAAACGCGTTACAGGGCCCTGCCACTCAATCTCGTTTGGGATGGTAGGTTTCAATCAATGAAATCGGTGGGGTCGAACTTGTCACCCGGCTTGACACCGCGCTTCTCGTACCAGCCTTGGTTGACTTCCAAGGCGAATAGCAAGTCAGAGCGTATTGATCGTCTGGATGTTTCGTCGCGAGGGTAGAGCGGGTAGATTTCTCGTAGGACGCCATCAGCAGTAAAGTAGCCGATATCGAGCGGGATGTGAGTGTTGCGCATCCAAAAAGACATTTGCTTAGGGCGATCAAAAACGAAGAGCATGCCCTGATTCTCAGGCAGGCTGTCTCGATACATTAGGCCTTTCGCTTGGGTAGCGGGATCGATGGCGAGTTCGACAGCCACTTCGGCATGACCGAAGCTGAGGATGGGGAACTCATCATTAGAGTTGGACGGGGGTCCGGAATCTCTATTGCAAGCAGAGGTGATCGCCAAGACGCACAGGCAAAACAGCGAGAGTCCGAGTTTGGAATCGAGATGCATAACTCTCGGTTCTCGCGCAACTCCCATGGCCTTGGCAATCACCAACTCGAGTGCTTGGCAGACCCGAAAGGCCTGTCTTTAATCACGGCTTTTAGGCGCCGGATGCCTATCGTATGTGGTGTTTCTCCTAGGTGTGAGGAAAATTCGATTTTCATGGCTTACAACGCGGCGGCGGTTCTGGCTTCGATGTGGGCAATGGCTTCGGCGGGCACCTTTTTCTTCCACGAAGCTTTTCCGTTATTCGTCAACTCGCTCGCTCGCAGCTCGAATTCCGGGAAAATGTTTTCGCCAAAAACATTGATAACTTGAAGGGTGGCTTTCGGGTCCTCTTCCGTCATATCGAAGGTCAAGGTGCCGAAGTTCATCGATTCTGCATAGGGTTCTTCGATGGCAATGACCTGGTCGTTACTCTCTGAATAATCAGGTTTCGGGTCTTGCGCCAAGGGACTACTCACGAGTTCGTAGAGATCGTATCCGCCGTCTCGAGACATTGGAATCGCTTTGATTTCCGCTTCATCGTCGTCGCCCGATAGGAGCATGATCCCATTAATCTGGTTTTCCTTGATGAATCTGAAGAGGCCATTTCGGTCGTCTGGGAAAGCCATCCAAGTATTCTTGTGGAGATCGGATAGATTGCTCCAGCTGCTGCCGCTGAGCAGTACTTTGAACGTAGCGTCGCTTGTCACAAGCTGATCTTGGAGCCATTCCATTTGAGATTCTCCCAGAATGGTGCTTTGATTAGCTTCATCGCGATAGGTATACGTATCGAGAAATATGAAATCGACCCCTCCGTATTGATACGTGAAATACGTATTTGTAGTTTTGTCAGATTCCTGAGTTGGAGTTGGCCAGTAGCGCTGAAAAATCTCCATGGAAGCATCGAGCTTTTCTGGACCTATTTTTACCGGGGCATCCCAGGTGGCTAATTGAGGAATCGAGCGGAGGAGCGGTTGCAAAAAGGGTACGCTTCGTTGGCGTCGATACTCTTCCGCTTGGAATTGAGGCTCTAGCTCCGAAAACGCTTCATTCGCCCCTAGCCAGAAGAATGCGTGTGGGCGAGCGTTTTGAACCTGTAGCCAGATTGCTTGCAAGCCGTCATGATCCGCCCGAGCGCCTGATCCAAACCCAATAGAGAACTTTGTCAGCATATCTTCTTCGGGAGCGGTCAGCACAGGATATCCATCATAGTCGATCGGCTCGCCGTCCACCAGTACTTGATAGTAGTAGAACGAATTGGGATCCAGGTCGTTGATTGTGATCGTTACGCAATAGTCCTCTTCGGCAGAAGCGAATACGGGAGAGGTGATCTGGGCACTCAAAAAATTAGGGTGGGCGCTATAGCGAATATTGATGACGCTTTCCCCCGCTGCTCGAGCCCAAACCGTGATTTGATCTGACTCTATGGCCCCTACCATTGGCCCTTGCATAAGCCGACCACCTTTTGAGTATGCGGGGATCGCGGTCAGAGGGAGAAGCGTAAGCGTAAGAAAAGAAATGAGGATTCGCAGCATAGGTAATAATTTAAAAAGATTGTTAATCAAAGCTGCGGGAATGGGAAGAATAAACGGGGCGTTGGGAGCTTGAACGAGTCCTAGGGGAAAGTCTTAGGCAGCTTTCAATTCCTGTATCGAATCGGGGACGAGAGACTGTCTCGAGTTGATCTCGAAGAATATTGATGGGTATGTTCGGTTCTAATGGATTTAGAATTGGACCGAAAAAATGTGCTCCGAGCGTCGGAGAGGGCGGCGGATAGTGACCGATTATTGAGGGCGATAGAGCGAATCGATTCCCTCAACAATGAGGATCCCAAAAAAGTGACTATAGGGGGTGAAACGATTGGCTACGAATTGCATTTCAGCCGATTGCTACTCGCCAAAGTGTTTTCTATAGAGCCGAATGCATCTGAGGCTTGTCTGTTGGCGGCTCGAGGGCAGCACCTCTGCCGCTGGGAATCTCCGCGGTCCAGCTATCCGGAGGGTCGGGCTGGATACTTGAAGTGGCGATCAGATCTAAAGCGATTTCACGCAGACAAGATGGCCGAAGTTCTCGAGTCTGAGGGATACGAAAGGGAGACGATGGATAGAGTTCGGGCCATCAATCTGAAGAAAGACCTGAGAGGCAATACAGAAGCCCAGGTGACGGAAGATGCGCTGTGCCTAGTATTCTTGGAAAGCCAATTCGCCGAATTTCGTCTCAAGACGAGCGAGGAAAAAATGGTTTCCATTCTCAAGAAAACCTGGGGAAAGATGAGTGATCGAGGGAGGGCTGCTGCGTTATCGCTGAGTTTGGGCGAAGAGGAAGCCCGGTTAATTGAGCTAGCATTGAAGGGAGGCTAGTAACCTGCAGGATGGTAGGGCTGCTTGTAATCAAGCAGCCGCGAGAATCGACCAGTTCGGCTGTTTGCGGAGAAACAGCCCTACCATCAGCTTATGGGAAAAAAGTCGAGCCAAGGCCGCGGATCCTCAAGCAGCCGCGTTTATACTGCTCGCTAAGAATCACGGGCGCCTTCGAGATAGATGGAACCCAACTTTAGAAGGACCTCTTCGAGCTGCTCATAGTAGGCATCCTCGTCGAGATCGGATTTGCGCCCGCGAAGCGATTCCAATTCTGCTTCAAGTTGGTCTCGAGCGAACCGTTGCTCGGGAGTCAGCATTTTCTCTTGGGGGGATGCAATAAAGGCGATTTGACGAGAACGAAAGCCGTCGGGAATTTGGTCGTTCTCAGGTTGTTTCACGAGTCTCTCGCCGCGAAACCAATCTGATGGCGTGCCCACGGAATCCCCATTATCATCAATTAGGGCGTGTTCTGAAGCCAGGCGATTGGATTCCTCATAAAATGATTCAACGGATCGGCTCGTTGCAACGAAGGCTTCCAGCAGGGAAACTTGACCATCTTGATTGGAGTCGCCGGTTCTCGATTCAATCACATTGGCGAAGCGTTCGCCGAACCGAGCGTAGTTGAGTTCGTCTCCGCTTCGTGTAGCGGTGATAAGGATACGATTTGGTTTTGAGAGCCGATTGATAAACGGGGCTGAAGCGGATCCTCCGTGTATAAAAATCAAGGTGCGTTCCAAGGGTTCCAGCTGTTGGGCCAGGGATTCGGCGCTGAGGTCAGGTCCTCTGAGGTTGAGGAGCGTGTTCTTCTGAGTGTGGGTTCCGTGTCCGATGTAAACGATCCAGGCGGGCGTCGCGGATTTTGGATCCAGATCGGCTATCCACGATTCAATCAGAGTTAGATCGTCCTCGTCGGTTTCCCCGAGTCCGACGATTTTCAGACGAGCCTGGGTCGATGTTGCGGCTTCTTTCCAGGCGTTTGCGGCCGCTTTAAAGCCTTTCTCGAATCGTTCCTCGCCGGGAGCTCCGACTATTACCAGTGTCTCGTGCTCAAAGAATGATTCGGTTTCTTCTTCGGCCAAGACCGCCGAATGGAACGGCTCCCCAGAAACAACAGTGATCAGGAACGCCGCTCTCAATGACTTAAGAAAACTGCTTGTCACGCTAGACCCCGCTTTCTACGGAGGCCCCATTCGACAAGAAAGCAGCCAAGCGCGGCCAGAAAGAGCCAAGCGTTGTGCCATAGTGGGTAGGACCAGAGTTCAGTAACGGGAGCCTTCTGTTTGGAGATCATGGATTCCAATTTTTCCAGGGAGGAGATTTCCAGAACGGATCCACCCGTTTTTTCGGCGATTTGCTCGAGTAGTTCTCGATCTGGAGATAGTGAGCGGAACTCGCTGGCTAGCGGTTCGTTGACCCAACCGGTTTCCGCGATCCCGACCACTTCGCCTTCCGGACCTTGGACCTCAACTCTGGCGATATAGGCGCCGGCGTCTTGGGAAGAGAATTCGGCAGTAAAGCGTCCCGGCGTATCGGATACAGGTTCAGCGAATAGGTCGACCTCGGTGAAGCCCTTGTGGGTAGCGAGATCCGCTTCCGAGAGATCGACGCGCTTGATTGTTACGCGGGCCTGTCCGATCTCTAGCGGATTGTAATCCTCTTCTCGAGCCTCGACAACGATTTCCGTCCCTTCGGCCGAATCTCGCGCCTCGATCTCAACCAAGCTTGGCACATCGGTGACGAGCCAGCGGGCTATTTGCCGCCACAATCGGGCGAGATCTTCATGTTCAGCTTCGCCTCGCAATCCCCATCGCCAAAGATCGCCCACGGCCACGCAAGCGACTTTCCCTGCTCCAAAGTTGTGGGCAACAAGGCTAGGATAGCGGTCCCCCAGAGCGTTTTCCACTTCCGCGAGAACGCGTGCTCCCGGTTTAATCTTAGGAATCGTATTGAGTACGTGAAACGGGGGCATGGTATCGAGGCGGGCTCGCTCATCCGTTTCAATAGGTCTTACCCGTGTCCACGGTTCTACCCATCCTTCACGAGTCAGGCGCCAAGAAAGATTTTCGCTCGAGGCCCGAGTGAATGACTGGTCTAGGTAGACGGGCAGGGTGGCAGCAATCGGCGTATTTTCGTATCCACCATGATCGAGCGCGTCCGCTCCTCCCAGAGCCAATAGGCCGCCTCCTCGCTGGGCGACGAATTGACGAATCAAGGTTTGCTGATTGAAGGTGAAGAAGTCGGCTTCCAGATCGTCGATGATGATGGCGTCGTATTCAAAAAGCTCTTCAGCGGTGCTGGGGAACCCGTCGCTGAGCTCCTTTTCGTCGCGAGTATTCACTCGGATCAGCACCGGTTGATCGTACTCTTCGGTCTCTTCTTCATCTGTTCGGTCAAATCCGCAGTACAGCGGGTTGCTCGATTCGCCGGCCCGACCTTTGAATTCGAATTTAGGTTCCCTTCGGGCAACGCGTATCAATCCCGACATTTGTAGTTGGGTATCGTTGTAAAGGGCTCGGTTTAAAAACTTGTATTCCCAATTGGGTCTCCCGGTTACGTAAAGAATGCGGAAGGCTTCTTGTCCGCCATCGACCATGACGATTCGTTCGTTGTTCGCCTGTGTGGCTTCTTCATCAGTGGTCGAGGCGCTGGCGGCCACACGATAGAACTGAATGCCCGTTCGTATAGGTCTCCAATCGAAATTCAGGGCGTGGCTTGATCCTGATGCTTTAGAGCGAGCGGATTGAGGAGCCGGCAAGTCTCTGTCTTCGAGCGAGGTAGACAAACCATTCCGCGTTTCGATGGCTTCAATAGATACGTCGATACTTTGAGCGGGCAGGGCTGAAGAAGAAACCACCGTTTTTAGGGAGATCGGGGCGTCGTCGAAAGCTGTTTGACGGAGCTCTACGCGATCGATAGAGATGTCGGGCAAGGGTTCTTGGTTTCCGATAACTACTGGGTAGATAGGTGGCAGGACATTTGTATTCAGATCTTCTAGTCTGCCTTTGTCGGTGGCGATACCATCGGAAAAGAGGGTGACCCCAGCGAGCGGCAGTCCTTGATAACGATCACCCAGTTGATTGAGTGAAGCGATTAGGTTGCTTTGTTCGCCCTGGAAATCCAGACTGGAAAAGTCGGTAACACGGCGAAGGTCGCGATCGAATCGATACGAGCGGGCTTGGAACGATTGCTCCAGATCGGTTAGCCAGGAAGCGGCAGGTCCAAGCAATCGATCTTTGAGGGCTTCGCCACGGTTTTCGCTCGCCGACGGTTCTCCTAAGTTCATACCGCGACTATTGTCGGCCATGAGGGCGACGATATTGGCTCCTTTGGCGGGGCGTTCGCCTGTCCAGTGAGGATCTAGCAAACACATCAGAAGTAGCAATATGCCCAAGGCGCGTAAGGAAAATCCGATTACATATCCATTGACGAGTCGGCCCTCGCTTTTCCAAGCGAAGTAAGAGCTGATAATGGATGCGGCCGCCGCGAGTAAGGCAACCCACCACCAGTTGCCTCCGTTAAATGTGATAACCGCTAGCATAAAGAGCCAATCGATAGTCGATATCGTCCTCCTCTATTGTCCCAAAGATTCATAGTATTTCCTGACAGACTCTTGGTATGCCCGAGGAACAGGATCCCTATCAATCGGCTGGAGCGCCTGCGGATCTTCATGGCGGGCCAACTCTTGGGCGACCCAAGAGCGTGCTTCACTTAGCGGAGCTATGATTCCCTCGTCAACGACTCCCCATTGAGGCATGGATCCGTGGCGCTTAAATTCAGCTCGAAGTCGTTCTGCCTCTTCGCGAGCTTGGGATAGCCGCTGTCGAATGTCTGGCTGCTCCACGAGCTCCTCGATCGTGCGGAGCCTTTGATTCCAATCGCCGAAACCGCGTCCAGTAAGGGGGGATTCCCGACCAGGGTTGTCCGAAAATTCTCTGAGAAATTCGTCGAGAGCGGACGCGATATCCTCGGAACCACCGCCGAAACCACCTGAAGAGCCGCTGCGCTGGCTACCGCTGGGAGAACTACCTGATTGCGATCCGCCGCTTTGTTGACCTGATTGAGGCGATTGGCTGTCCGATGGCTGTTGAGCGAGAGACTGGCTCGATCCTTCGCCTCTTGGTTGCCCACCTTGGCCTTGCTGGCCAGACGGCGATTCGGATCCCTGGCCACCCGGCTGAGAGCCTGGCTGTCGGCCAGTCTGTTGAGATTGGCTTTGTCCGGGTTGTTGTCCTGGTTGGTTGCCGGCATCAGCTAGGGTTGGTTCTTGTCCTGATTGTTCGCCGGGCTGATTACCGGGTTGATCACCGCTCTGGGCCTGAGAATGTCCTTGTTGTTCGCCATCCTGGGTTTCATTGCTGGCTAGTCCGCGACCTTCCGCTTCCCGTTGCTGGCCTTCGGTTGAGGACCCTTCACTATCGGATCGGTCCGCCTTCAAGTCGCGGGTTAGGGAATCGAGCTCCTCTTGGGCGAATCGGAGCGAAGTGGCTTCGTCGCCAAGCACTGAGCTCGCGGCTCGCTCGACATTTTCGCGAAGCTCATCGAATCCACGCTGCAGTCTGGGCTGCATATCCTCGGTCTGCTCGACGAAGCCCTGGCTCAAAAGGTCCGAGCTTGCCTGGAGCTGATCGTCGATGCCGCTTTGGCTTTGCTGGCGTAGCAAATCGTAGAGTTCTCGGTGAAGTTTTCGCTCGCTGAATTCGGAAGCTTCCGTCACTTCCCGCAGCTGATTCATAAGCGTATCCAGATTTTCCTGCTGTTCTTGAAATTGCTGTACGATTTGCTCGCGATCCTCGGAATTGTCGAGGCGAGGACCTTGATTTTGGTCGAGGTTTTCCAAATTTTCCCGAATGGCTTGCTGGTTTTCCGCGAGCTCGCGGGCTGCCCGTCTCGCTTCTCGTAGCTGTTCGGTGAACTGGCTGGAAGTTTCGTTCCGGAAGTCCTCCTTCAATTCCTCCAGATTTTCTTGAGCTCTCGTTCCGGTGGCTAAGGCTTGGGAAACCTCTTCGCGACGCAGCGATTCGCCCAGCTCCTGCATTTCTTGCCGCGTTTGATCGAGCTGTTCTCTGGCTTCGCGATTTTCGCGATTGGACTGTAGGCGATCCATGCGTTCCCGAGTCTCGTCAATATCGGCTAGCATACGTCGCTGCTCCTCCTCGAGTCGCTTGAGTTCTCGGCGAATACGTTCTTTTTCTTCTTCGTCTTTCGCCTTGGCGATCTCGGTTTGCAGCTCTTGCAATCGTTTATTGATGTCCTCTTGTCTTCGGGCGAGCTCGCTCAATTTGCTGAGAACCTGCAACTGCTCTTTTTGCTCTGGCGAAGTCATGCTTTGAGCTTGGCTAGCCGTTTCGTAGCGATTCTCCTCGTCGCGAAATTCCAATTGGTTCAATTGTCGCTGGTTTCTCGACCGGCCACCTCCGCCGCCCCCGGCCTGGCGGGATTGGGAAACATTGAACTCCTTGGGCTGCATGCGAAGCAAGGCTTGTACCGCTCCCTGGGCATTCGACCAAGCGGGATCAAGCGGGCCGTCTGTTTCGGAGCTTAGAACAGTATCCAGATCCTTAGTTACTTTGTCCATCATGGAGCCGGCAAGATCGGCGTCGCTTCGAGCCTTTTCGTCTTCGAGCTGAGCTTCGAGTTGCTCGAGCTGCTGACGGGCCTCCATTTGAGATTCATTGATAACTGCAGTGTCTTCCAGGAATGAGCTATCGGTGGCTCCTCGCTGCTTTAGCTTGAATAGAGCGATAGCAATCTGGCGCTGCAGCTCGATGAGTTCCTCGCCTTCGTTGCCCATCCCCCCTGGCATGCCTTGACCGCCCCCGCCTTCATTCTCCCGGAAAATCTCATCGAGAGAACGAACTTCGGCGAAAAACAAGTCGCTGGTAGAGCGTCTTATTTGCCCATCAGGACCGTAGTCGTCAGCCCAAGCGTACCAGGATAGAAGATCGTCAACTTCAACTCCGCTTTCTTCCAGGGCCAGATCCGAAGCGAATTCTATGTTTAGCTCATCATTTTCGATATCCGTATGGGTCAAGTATACGGGTGGTTCGGAACCGACGCTATAGGCAATACCGTAGTCGATGAGGCCGAAGTCGTCGCTGACTTTTGCTTCTAGCTCGATTTCTTCAATTGGGGACACACGTTGATCCCCTCTTGGAAAGGCGATTGCCAATTCGGGTCGTTTGTTCGGGAGGGCTTCAATGCGTATGTCTGGGGGGAAGGGATTCTCGCGCCCTTTGTCATCTTGCAAGAGCAAGTTCCAGCGGAGGTTCTCGGTCACTGTGAGCTTCGTTTCAAAACGGGTTCGTTCCGGATTGGCTGCTTCGAGGATAGTTTTAGAGCCGTCCCGATCGACTAGTTTTGCGACGTCGACGGGCTTGTTGGTTGAAAACGAATAGACTACTTCAGTTCCTTCAACCGCGCTAACGCGGCGGGTATCCTCGATGCGACGGTCAGGAATTTGCGTGTAGTCGGGAAAATCCAGTATGGCGTCGGATTGGGAAAGGGCGGGCAAATCGAATAGGGTAATGTCGTAGCTTTCTGAATTTCGTCCATCGTAGTCGATTTGATAGCGGACGTCCGAGTTTAGACCGTGTAGCGAATAAACAAAGACAGGATCGGACAAACTTTGCCCCATGGTTTCGCGGGTCTCGCGACCATCCGGATAGAGGGCTACAAGCTCGACGCTATTCGGAAGCGCGTCTCCGTCGAAATGGGCCGTTACCACAACTGTTGAGCCCCGCTCAGCCTCGGTGTCTCCGGGATTGACCGTTAGGCTTATCGAACTGTCAGGCGTTAAGTTGAAGGGCTCTTTGGCGATCGGCTCCAAGGTGAAGGCGGCCAATAGGATCAAGACGAGTGGCAGGGCGAATACGAGCTTTTTGGATTTGGACCTCCGGTAGTCATCGATTCCCGCGGAGCGCCAATCGTTCATGGACGGATGTCCAAGGATTTCATTTACGAGCCGAGTTTGCAGAAAATCGAGTCGGGCGCCGTCGCCAGGCTGTTCGATAGCTGTCGAGAGCGCTTGTTTAAGAGAAGGTTCGGTTTCTTCGATTTTTCGAGCAGCAGCCACGAAATCAATTGGAGTAGAGCGCGTGTCGTTCCAGTTCAAATACAAGACATAGGCTATGATTCCCAGGATTCCAACGGCAGTAATTTGAGGGAGGCCAATTATGAACAGAGACAGGGCAAACCATGCGATCGCGCCGATCAAAGCGTATTGCCAGCGTCGCGTTTCCCGTTGGAGCAGGCGCGTTGACCTCAAGCGGTTGGCTACTTCGAAGGTTTCTGCCCGCAGTTGTGGATCGGCATTGGATCCGGGGCCGCTGATGTGTGGATTGATTGGCTTTCTCATGCGGTGGCGCGCTCCTCTCTGTTCTGCAAAGTTCTAGCAATTAGGCTCTCGAAAATCAGAGCCAAGGCTATGGCTATGATCAGCCACTTCCAAACCTGTTGCTGGCTTTCGAGTTCGACAGCGTTTTGGGCCCGCCGTTCGTTCTCCCGCTCAGATTCTGTTTGGGCGATCGTCGTCGCGACTTCTAGTGGGGCGCCGAGGCGTTCCCAGTCCTCGTAGGGCAGGGGGTCCCACTGGCTTTCTTCTGATGGCGCTTGGACCGCGATCCATCGCTCGGTGAAACCTTGTTTTAATTGGTATAGCCCTGGATTGGTTGGGGCCTCGGGTGAGTACGCTTCCTGGCCCAAAGGTTTCCACTGGGCCGAGCTCGTATCGAATGCAGATGCAATAGAATCGGATCTGATTATGCTGGTTCGATTCGATCCGCCGGCTGCTCGCTCGAATAGCCGCTGTAGCCAAGGCACGAACTTCGTGGATAACGGCCATTGACTCTTTTGTGGAGCCCAGTCTGCGACCCATATCGTCAAGAGCCCATTTCCTAGAGCTTTTTCGATAATGGCGGGACCGTTGTCATCGTATTCCGCGATAATCGACAAACTGCTGGGGTCAGGTATATTCAGCTTATGAGTATTCCAAAAACGGATACGTGTAAAATCGCTGAACCGAGGATCGGAAAATATGGCGAAAGCATGTTTTTGAAAGTCGATGTT
>MDTA01018620.1_pt1 | contig 15970 bp, 12 predicted proteins | sample 811151 | NCBI WGS metagenome assembly MDTA01 (sample SAMN05326648, study PRJNA326480) | marine metagenome | isolation source: seawater | place: Indian Ocean: South | collected 2010 | reverse complement strand
ATGTAATTGTAAAAGAAAAGCCAATATTAGGTGTCTGTATAGCAATGCACTTATTTTGTAAAAAAAGTGATGAAGGAACTAAGGATGGGTTAGGTTTTGTTGATGCTGAAGTAAAAAAAATTTCACCAACCAGCGGAATAAGAGTTCCTCATATGGGTTGGAATGAAGTGCAAGTAAAAAATAACTGCAAAATATTTAATGGAATTGATTGCAAAGAAGGTTTTTATTTTTTGCACTCATACAGAATAGAGCAGATCAATGAAGATGAAATTATAGCTGAAACTTTTTTTGGAAAAAATTTTATAAGCGGATTCAACAAAAATAATATTTTTGGGTTTCAGTTTCATCCAGAGAAGAGTCACTCAAATGGCAGAAAACTTCTAAAAAACTTATCTGAAATATAATGCTAAGGCCAAGAATAATACCCTTTTTATTGCTTAACCATGATTATTTAGACAAAACTGTAAAATATTCTAACCCTAAATATATCGGTGATCCTCTAAATGCCGTAAAAATCTTTAATGAAAAACATGCTGATGAGTTAGCAATTATCGATTATGAGGCATCGAATTTAAACAAAGATATTAATTTTGAATTGCTTAAAGATATAGCAGAACAATCTAGAATGCCAATTAGTTATGGTGGCGGAATAACTTCCTTAGAACAGGCAGAGAGGTTAATAAATTATGGAATCGAAAAGGTTTGTATATCATCCTCTGCTTTTCAAAATCCAAATTTATGTACTGAGCTAGCTAATAAATTTGGTACACAAAGTGTTGTTGTTGTGCTAGATGTTAAAAAAGATTTCCTTGGAAATTATCAGATTTTCATTAATAGGGGAAAAAGTAAGGTATCTAATGATGTTATTAAAGAAATAGAAAAATTTTCTGATTTGGGAGCTGGTGAAATAGTAATAAATAATATTGATAGAGACGGAACAATGATTGGTTATGATCTAAGGTTAGCAAAAATTTGTTATCAAGCGTCTCAGATTCCAATTACATTTCTAGGTGGCGCGAAATCACATGAAGATATATCAAATTTAATAAAAGAAACAGGAACAGTTGGGTGTGGTGCTGGGAGCATTTTTGTTTTTAAAGGAAAGTATAAAGCTGTACTCATAAACTATCCATCAGTTGAACAGAAGCTTAAGATTAATGATAATATCGATGAATTATGAAAAAGCTCTTACAAAATTTAAAAGACGGAGAGATATCAATTGTTGAAGCTCCTGACCCTTTAAGATTAGAAAAAGAGTACCTAATTAAAACAACAAAGACCTTAATTTCTACAGGAACTGAAAAAATGTTGCTTCAATTTGGGCAAGCCAATTGGTTTGATAAGGCAAAGCAACAACCCGAAAAGGTGAAAATGGTATTGGAAAAATTAAAATCTGAAGGTATAGCATCTACATTTGAAGCAGTAATGTCCAGAATGAACGAACCATTAGAAATGGGCTATTGCAATGTTGGCGTAGTATTGGAAGGGCCAAAAAATGGTTTTAAAAAAGGAACACGTGTTGTTTCAAATGGAGGCCATTCTACATGTGTAACAGTAAACCAAAACTTAGTAGCAGCAATACCGGATGATGTTACTGATGAAGAGGCTGTTTTTGTGGTTCCTTCATCAATTGCTCTTCAAGGGATAAGGTTGATAAAGCCAGAAATTGGTGAATCTTATGTTGTAATTGGCTTGGGTTTGATAGGGCTTTTAACTGCACAGATACTTAAAGCTAATGGTTGTAATGTAATAGGTGTCGATCCAGATGCAAGCAAAAGGGAAATTGCTTCTTCATATGGTATAGAAACCTTTGAAACAGCTAAGCAGCTTTTAAATAATGCTTTAATTCCAAACCAAGCTGGATATGATGGAGTATTAATAACTGCTAGCAGCAAATCAAATGACATAATCAAAGAGTCCGCTACTTTATGCAGAAAGAGAGGTAAAATTGTTCTCATTGGTGTTGTTGGCTTAGATATTGATAGATCTGATTTCTATGAGAAAGAAATTACTTTCCAAGTTTCATGTTCTTATGGTCCTGGCAGATATAGTAAAAACTATGAAGAATTAGGGCTTGATTATCCTATTGAGTTTGTTCGTTGGACAGAAAATCGAAACTTTCAAGCAGTTTTAGACTTAATGTCAGAAAAAAAGATTCAAGTTAATAAGATGTCTTCTTCAAACTATATTCTTGAAGATGCAAAAAAAGCATATCAAGAACTATCAACCTCAAATAGTTTAGGAATTATTCTTAATTATCAAAATGAAGAGATTAAAAGAACGATACAAATCAATAACAATTCAGCTAAAACCGCTATAAATAAACCAAAAGTAAGTTTTATTGGCGCAGGAAATTATGCCACAAGAGTTTTAATGCCAATTTTTAAAAAAGTTGGCTTTGATTTTGAGACTATTGCAAGTAAGGGAGGCGTTTCAAGCACTCTATTTGGCGAAAAATATAATTTTAAAAGTATAACAACAGATATAGATGTAGTTATGAAGGATAAAAGTGATTTAGTTGTCATAGCCACTAGACACAATATGCATGCTGAGCAAGCATGCCTTGCACTTAAAAATAACAAAAATGTATTTGTTGAAAAACCCCTAGCATTAACAAAGGAATCTCTAAAAGATGTAGAAAAAGCTTATGAAGAATCAGATAAACAATTAATTGTAGGTTTCAATAGAAGGTTTTCACCATTGATAGACAAAGCAAAATCTCTTTTAGAGACAATCAAAGCCCCCAAATCCTTTATTGCTACAATGAATGCTGGAAGAGTGCCTTTAGATCACTGGACTTTAGATAAAGAAATAGGTGGGGGAAGGATAGTAGGAGAGGCCTGCCACTATATAGACTTATTGACATTTTTATCTGGCTCTCCAATTGTAGAAATTAAATCTATATACATGGGAAATGAATCAAATATTACAAAAGATACCTCATGCATAACTTTAAGATTTAAAGATGGTTCAATTGGTGTCATAAATTATTTTTCAAATGGATCAAAATCTTATTCTAAGGAAAAAATAAAGATTTTCTGTGAGGATAAAATATTAGAGATAGATAACTTTAAGCAAATGAAAGGTTACGGCTGGAACAATTTTAATTCAAAAAATAATGTATCTATAAACAAAGGACAAGAAAAAATGATATCTCTAATTTATGAATCAATAAACAAAGGCAAGGCTTTTCCAATAGATTTTAATGAATTGGTGAATGTGTCAAAAAAATCAATTGAAGCAGAAGATCTTCATTAAAGTGAATTATCTCAAAAAAATAGATAGGTATTTAAACACAATTAAATACTTAAAACCCAAACAAATATTTTTTAGGATCTTTTATTACTTCTATAAAAAGCCTTTTTTTATTCCACATAAATCAATAAATATTAACTCTGAATTTAGGCTAAAAAGGTTTGAAACAAAAACCAATTCCATATTACAAGATAGAAAAATTAAAGTATTCAACAATACATACAATCTATTTGTAGAAAACTTTTGGAATCAAAAAATCAATAAATTAGAGCTTTATGAGTTGCATTACTTTGATTATTTAAATAGTAAAGATATTTCGATAAGTGAGTCTAAAGAATTAATAAGAAAGTGGATAGAAGATAATCAATCATTTAAAGGTGTTGGTTGGGAATCTTACACTGTTTCATTAAGGCTAGTTAATTGGATAAAGTTTTTAGTTAATAACAATATAAGTGATAAAAATATTTCAAACAGTATATTGCAACAAGCTTTGTACCTTAAGAATAAAAAGGAATATCACTTGCTCGGCAACCACCTCTTTGCAAATCTTAAAGCTTTAATCTTTGCTTTTAAATACATGAGTTTTAAAGGATCAAATAAGATTCTTAAATATACAATAATTGAGCTTAAGCAAGAAATTGATGGCCAAATTCTTGACGATGGCACTCACATTGAGCAATCGCCAATGTACCATAACTTATTTTTGTTTGATCTATTGGATTTATATAATCTTTTTTCTTCTTCAGAAAGCAGTAATGAAATTTCTTTAATTTACTTGGAAGAAAAAATTTTAGATTTGCTAAAAGTTTCAGATCTATTAAGACACCCTGATGGGAAAGTTCCATGTTTTAATGATTCTGCAATTGAAAACTCATTGAATTTTGAAGAACTGCTGAATTATTCTTCTAATTTAGGTATTAAATATAACAGCGCATCAAAAAGCACAAATATTCTCAAAAAAGGTGGTTTTGCAACAATGAAAAAATCAAATAAATTTTTAATTTTTAAAATTGGAAACATAGCTTGCAACTATCAGCCAGGACATACTCATGCAGATATTGCCAGCTTTGAACTATCATTAGATGGCGAAAGATTTTTTTTAAATACTGGTATATCAACATATGAGGAAGGCCAAATTAGAGATTATCAAAGGTCATCTTTTTCAAAAAACACATTAACAGTTGATAGGAAAAACTCTTCAGATATATGGAAATCTTTTAGAGTAGGCCAAAGGATTTCGAAGGCAAATTTTGAAAGCATAAAGGATGATGAGTTTAGGTTATCTTATGATGGCTTCAAAAATTTTATTCATTCTATAAATCATAAAAGAGCCATAAGTCTTACAAATCAATACTTAGAGATTAAAGATGAAGTAGATTCAGCTATAAAAAATGTAGAAATTAATTTACATCTTTCAGGTGATGCTGTTATTCACACTATAGATTCAAACTATCTAAGGATTAAATTTAAAGATAAGTTTTATGATCTAAAATCCGAAGGAAATATAGAGCTTAGAACTGGCGAATATGGAATAGGTTTTAATATGATCAGAAGAAATCACAAAGCATCAATTAAAATGAATTCGAATAAACATACATTAAGATTACTATTTAAATGAAAATTCTTTTCTTATCAGATAATTTTATACCTGAAACAAATGCCCCTGCTTCCAGAACTTATGAGCATGCTAGAGAATGGGTAAAAAAAGGAGCAGATGTGACCGTTATAACAACAGTTCCTAACTTTCCTCAAGGAAAAGTTTACGAAGGCTATAAAAATAATATTTATCAGAAAGAGTATATAGATGGAATTGAAGTTATAAGAGTTATAAGTTTCATAGCAAAAAATGAAGGCTTTATTTTAAGAATATTAGATTTTTTAAGCTTTATGATTACTTCATTCATTGCCAGCCTTTTTCAAAAAAAAATTGATGTAATCATAGCAACATCTCCTCAGTTTTTTACAGCGTTAGCTGGATTTTTTGTCTCCAGGTTAAAAAGAATTCCTTGGGTTTTTGAAGTTAGAGATCTATGGCCAGATACAATAGCTGGAGTAGGGTTCTTGAAAGATGGCCTGATCTTTAAATTTTTAAAAAGATTAGAATATTTTCTATACAAAAAAGCTGATGCGATAATTGTAGTTACCAATGGCTTTAAAGAAATTTTAGGCAATAACGGAGTAGATACAAAAAAGATATCCATTGTTATGAATGGAGTTGATCTGACTAAATTTAAACATAAAAACAAACCACTCAATTTAGAAGAAAAATATAATTTAAAAGGTAAAAAAGTACTTGGTTATATAGGAACGCATGGTGAAACACAGGGCCTGAAAACCATTCTTCATTCTGCAGCTGAACTGAAGGGAAATGAAAATATAATCTTTCTTTTTATTGGTCAGGGCTCAAGAAAAAAAGAGCTTATTGAATTTAAAGAGAACAATAAATTAGATAATGTAATTTTTTTAGACAATATGCCAAGAAATGAAATTATAGATTATTGGGCATTGATTGATATATCGTTAATTATTCTTAAGAAAAGAGAGGTATTTAGAACTGTAATACCTTCAAAAATATTTGAGAGTATTGCCATGCATAAGCCAATAATACTTGGAGTAGAGGGTGATGCAAAAGAAATAGTTGAGAAGAATAAAATTGGGGTAAGTTTTGAACCTGAAAATTTTGGTGACTTAACTTCTAATATACTTAACCTCACTAAAGATGAAGTAAAACTAAATTTGTATAAAATAAACACAGAAAAATGTAAATTAAAATATGATAGAGCTACTCAAGCATGTAAAATGTTGAAAATTCTTGAACAAATAAAATGAAACTAAAAAAAACTAAAAAAATACTTATGGTCTTTGGTACAAGGCCAGAGGCAATAAAGATGGTTTCTCTGTACAAGGATATTCAACAGGACCCTTCTTTTGAAATAGAGCTGTGTATAACTGCACAACACAGAGAAATGTTAGATCAGGTTCTAAAAACTTTTGAAATTCATCCAGATTATGACTTAGATCTCATGAAGAAAAATCAAAATTTGCATGACCTAACTGCAGATTTACTTAAAAACCTTAAAGTTCCATTAGAACAATCTAAGCCTGACCTAGTTTTTGTCCATGGTGATACAACTACTACACTTGCAGCAGCTTTGGCAGCATTCTATGCAGATATACCTGTATGTCACATAGAAGCTGGTTTGCGAACTTATGATATAAGTAAGCCTTTTCCAGAGGAAATGAATAGACAAGTTGTATCAAAATTATCTAAATTTCATTTTTGCCCTACCGAAGAATCAAAAAGAAACCTTTTAAGTGAAGGAGTTGATAAAAAAAATATAGCTGTGACTGGAAACACTGTAATTGACACATTGCATAACGCTCTTGAAATAATTAAAAAAGATAAGAATTTGGAAACAGAATTTAAAGTGAAATTTCAGAAAAAAATAGCCAATAATTTTCTTAATGAAAAATATGTTCTTATAACTGGCCATAGAAGAGAAAGTTTTGGATCAGGTTTTATTAATATTTGTGAAGCAATATCAAAGCTTGCTGAAAACTATAAAGATACTAGATTCATTTATCCAGTTCATTTGAATCCTAATGTCCAGAAACCTGTAAATAAAATTTTAGGTAAATCTAAAAATATATATTTGATAGATCCTTTGGAGTATTTGGATTTTGTATACTTGCTCGAAAATTGTTATTTTGTAATGACTGATAGTGGTGGGATACAAGAAGAGGCTCCAAGCTTGGGAAAGCCCGTCCTTGTAATGCGAGATAAAACAGAAAGACCAGAAGCAGTTGAAGCTGGAACAGTTAAATTAGTAGGTTCAGACTTTAAGAAAATATACGAAGGCGCTTCTGAGCTCATAAGCGACAACACACTTTATAAAAAGATGTCGAGAAGTATAAATCCATACGGTGATGGACATGCCTCAGAGAGAATAAGGAAGTACATTGGAAAAATTAAATAAAAGAATCTCAGTAATTGGCTTAGGGTACATTGGCTTACCTACATCAATTGTATTAGCAAATACTGGCCACAAAGTTATTGGTGTTGATAATAATTTAAATGTCATAAATAAGTGTAAAAATGGTGAACTGCATATTGTAGAACCGGGATTAGAAATATTTTTTCAAGAAGCATTAGACTCAAAAAACTTAGAATTTTCGACAAAAATTACTGAATCAGATATATATATTATTTGTGTACCTACTCCATTCTTGATTTCAGCGGAAGGCGACCGAAAACCAGATTTATCCTATATTGAAAATGTAGCAAACAGTATCTCAAAAGTTGCAAAAGATAATGATTGTATAATTCTAGAATCAACATCTCCTGTGGGAACAACTCAAAGAATACAAGAAATAATTTCAGAGAATAATAATAAAAAATTACATTTTGCATATTGTCCAGAAAGAGTTTTGCCTGGGAATATAATGAAAGAAATAATTGAAAATGATCGCATAGTTGGAGGTTTAGATTCAAAAAGTACAGACAAAGCAGAGGAGCTCTATAAAACTTTTGTAACTGGTAATATTTTTAAAACAGATTCAAAAACAGCTGAGCTTTCAAAACTCATAGAGAATAGTTATAGAGATGTAAATATAGCATTTGCAAATGAAATTTCGATTTATAGTGATAAGAAGAATATTGATACATATGAAGTTATCAAACTTGCAAATAAGCATCCTAGAGTGAATATTATGTCTCCGGGTGTTGGGGTTGGTGGACATTGTATCGCTGTAGACCCCTGGTTTTTAGTTTCAGATGATAGTGAAAATACCAGGTTAATAAAAACAGCAAGAGATATAAATGACAGCAAAACTTTATGGGCATTAAAAAAAATTAAGGAAAAGTTAGAAAATATTGTAGAACCAAAAATCGCAATTTTTGGACTTGCTTACAAACCTGACATAGATGATCTTAGGGAATCACCATCCATGCGTCTAGCAAAAATTTTGAGTAAAGATTATGAGGTATTTGGTGTAGAGCCTAACGTTTCAACAAACTGTGGGGTTGAATTAATTAGTATTGATAAAGCATTTGACGAATGTGACTTTGTTGTTATCTGTGTGCCACATAAAGAATTTTTATCAGAAGAATTTCTGTCAAAACTCAATTCAAAACCGCACCTATCTTTTTGTGAGCTAAAATAAAATACATATGGAATTTAAAAATATAGCAGTGATTGGTGCAGGTTATGTAGGATTATCTTATGCATGCTTGCTTAGTGAAAAGAGTAATGTTTATTTAGTAGATAAAGATAAAGAGAAACTTTTATCAATCAGTTCTGGAATCTCCCCGATTAATGATGAGGGTATTAAAGAAAAACTTTCAAAATTTTATCAAAATATACAAGTTTCCGATAAAATTGATCAAAAAATAGAACATTGTGATTTAGTAATATTTGCATTACCAACAGATTACAATGAAAAATTAAATCACTTTGATACAGAAGTCTTAATAAAATGTATCGAAGAGGTAAATGTGTTCAATAAGGATTCAGTGGCATTGATAAAATCTACTGTGCCTGTTGGCTTTACATCTAAAATATCAAAAAAATTTAATAAGAATATTTATTTCTCTCCAGAGTTTCTAAGAGAGGGAAAGGCTCTTGAGGATAATATACAACCGAACAGAATAGTAATTGGAGGCACAGATAAGACAGCAATCTCTGTTGGCCAATTCTTAAAGAGCTTCTGCATAAATGATCCTGATATTTTGTTCATTTCAAGTAATGCAGCAGAATCAATTAAATTGTTTTCTAATACATATCTTGCTTTGAGAGTTGCTTTTTTTAATGAAATGGATAGCTATTGTTATGAAAAGAATATTGATGTTTGCGACGTAATAAAAGGTGTAAGTCTGGATACAAGGATAGGTAATTTTTATAATAATCCATCGTTTGGATATGGTGGATATTGCTTACCAAAAGACACAAAACAGCTTTTAGCAAATTATAAAGATGTTCCGCAAAATCTTATTCAAGCAATTGTTGATGCAAATTCAACAAGAAAAGATTTCATAGCTGATGCAATTATTGAAGATATTAAAGATAAGCATAATAAGGTTGGCATTTATAGGTTAATAATGAAAGTTGGCTCTGATAATGTGCGACAATCTTCAGTGCAAGGAATAATAAAGAGGCTAAAATCAAAAGGCATTGAAGTGGTTATCTATGAGCCTTTAATTAAAGATGACAAATTTTTTGAATCTAAAGTTATTAAGGATAATAATGAGTTCTTTGATGAATGCAAATATATTATTGCAAACAGAATGCATGATGACTTAAATAAAGACACACATACTATTTTTACCAGAGATATTTTTAAACAGGATTAATACCATTTATACTAGCGTCTTGAGGTAATATAATTAATGTATATGAGATTAGTATTCCTATTTATTCTATCCTTCAACCTTTTTGCACAAGAGGTAGAGATAGACGATATTGATCCATCTTTATTGCAAAATCTAACGCCTGAACAGCTAAGTAATTTGCAGAATCTTAATTCTTCTGAGTTTAGTGAGCTTGATACATCAGAACAAACAGATGACGAAGAGAGCTTAGAGGAAGGCGAGTTAGTTAAAGAGCCAACATTAGATACTAGATTTGGTATTAATTATTTTTCAAAAATACCAACAACCATAACCCCTACACAAGATCTCCCTGTACCAGGAGACTATAGGGTTTCATTAGGTGACAAATTATCAATCCTATTATCAGGTTCAAAAGATGCAAAATATACATTAAGCGTAAATCTTGATGGAACAATCCAGATTCCTGAAATAGGAGCATTAAATATTGTTGGCTCAACATTAAATGAAATAAATGACCTTATTACCAATTTGATTCAAAAAACATACGTAGGGGTGAGTGCAAATGTAACAATAACCGGATTAAGTGCAAAAAAAGTCACTATTGTAGGCGCAGTTGAAATTCCTGGGAGCTATTTGGTTAATCCATTTACAACAATATCAAGTGTGCTTGCATATTCTGGAGGCATAAAAGAATATGGATCATTAAGAAATATAAACGTAATTAAATCTAATGGTGAAAGATATACGTTCGATCTTTATGATCTCTTAATTTATGGTGATAGGACAAACGATAGAACTGTAGATGCTGGTGATACTATTTTAATTAATGGCACGGCCAATTTTGTAAAGATAGATGGGGCAGTAATTAGGCCAGGGACATATGAATATACTGATAATGAATCAATTGATGACCTGATTGATTATGCATTAGGGCTAAGGGGTATTGCAAACACTAAAAAAATATCAGCTCGAAAAGTTAACCCTGACAACCTAACATTGGAATCTTATGAAGTTAAGTTAGGTGACCAAGCTTCTCCAGAAGGAGTTTTAACACTAACTGCATTTGAAATGGCCATTAACACTAGATTAGATATCTTGGTTCAAGGGCCACTTATGAATGCAGGATATTTTCAGCATGAAGAATACTCTACACTTACAGATTTAATAAAAGATCTTAAGTTTACAGATAATTTATATCCCTTTGCTGCAGTTTTAGAGCAGTATGATCCAGATCAACTAACTGCACGTCAATATATATTCAGCTTAAATGATGAAAGCACCTATAAAAACATTAAATTAAAACCAAACGATAAGATTCTTTTCTTATCCAGGCAAACATTTGAAAGTGATATACAAAGTTTTGGTTTTAATCTTAAAACAACTGAACTCTTTAATAGCTATAAGCTCAAATTAAACATCGTAGGGAATAGATTCGAAGTTCCTGTTTATGGTAAATACAGCATTCAAGATTTTATCAATTATTTTGGAGTGAATTTCAATGAAATAAACGAAAAAAGAGTATTAGTTAAAAACTTTAATAAAGTTCAAAAAAACGTACAAATTACTGATGAAATAATTGCAGAAAAAAATCAATCTATCAGTATCTTTGAGGAGAGTAAATTTGATCTTTTTGGCCCAGCCAAAATATCAGGAAAAATACCAATAGAAGATTCAATTATTCTGATGGAATTATTAGCTAACTTATCATTTGATGAAGAAATATACCCATTTATTGGTGTTGTTGAAAAATTTAATCCAGATTCGTTAGAAACTGAGTCAATTTTATTTAGTTTAGAAGACACTAGAACTCAAAATATAGAAATTGATAATTACTCAAAAGTTTTTTTGTTTAGTAGATCAACCTTTAATCAGCTTGATGCAGTTCCAATAAATGTTCAATCTCTACAGCTTATCAAAGACTATGATTTACAAATAAGTTATAGAGGAACCGATTTTAACTTCCCAGTTTTTGGGCAATTCTCTGTTAATAAAATTGTTGAGTATCTTGGCTTAGATTTAGATGATATAGAAAAAGGCCAGACAACATATGTGCAACCACTAGAGAATTTTACTATAGTCGACTCGTATGAAAATATGAATTTTAATTCATCTAAGTTTCATAAACTTTCATTTAGATTTAGAAATTCAGAATTAATTACAGTTAATGTTTCTGGAGAAGTTAATTTACCAGGAACTTATACTCTTGAAACCACAGCTACGTTATATGATCTTTACAAGTTGATGGGTGGCTTCAAAGAAAATGCAGCTCAAGAGGCAGTAATATTGCAAAGAGAATCTGTAAGGCAGCTTCAAGTTAATGCACTAGAAGATGCAAGACGTTCTCTAAGAGAATATATTGTTACGAATGCTCAGCAAGGCAATAATAATTTAGATACAGCTTTAGTAGGATTTGTTGAACAAAGTATAGAACCATCAGACTTAGGAAGAATTGGCGGAGATTTTAGATTAGATAATCCAAAAATTAAAGATTTCACTCTCACTGATGGCGATACTATTTACGTGCCACAGAAACTCAATACTGTTTCAGTAATAGGAGAAGTCTTAAATCCAAATACTGTTTTATATGATAAAAGAATTTCTTTTAGCAAATACATTAATAATGCTGGTGGCTATAAACAGTTTGCGCTTAAGAGGGGTGTCTACGTAATTAAAGCAAATGGAACTATTCAGAAAATAGGCCGAAATCTTTTTGTATCGAGTTATAGACTTCAGCCTGGTGATGTAATTGTAGTGCCTAGAGATATGAGTGTTTATAATCAGTTCATCCCTACATTTACAAGTGTAAGTACAATTATTTCAAATCTTGCATTCGGAGCAGCCTCAATAAATGCCCTTGAAAATAATTAAAATATTTTTTGCTCTTCTTTCGCTTAATATAAGTTCTGACTCATTAAAATATAATTCACTTAATTTGCATGGAGTTATTGGGTTAATAAATACTCCATCTGCACGATTTTTTGATAAGAATGACATCAGTTTTTCCTATTCAGATAATAATAGTTTTGAAGTTAGATCAATTTCATTTATGCCGTTTGATTTCATTGAGATTTCTTCCTCCAAGATCAATACTTCTAATCAAGAAATTGTTAATAAGTTTGATAAAGAGATTAATTCAACAAGCATTAAATTAAGAATAAAAGAAGAAGGAATTTGGCCAGCATTAGCAATAGGTTTAAATAAATTTGATGGTCCTTCATTTAATGCAAGTGAGTATTTTGTAGCAAATTATGGACAAGGAAATATTGATTTTTCACTTGGCATTGGTTGGGGCGCTTTAAACAAGCATGACAATGCAAGAAACAAACTCATTGATATTGATGATAATCTAGCAATCAGAGAATCTTATGAAAAATATTTTGTTGATGTAGTAAGTAGAGATTATTTTTCAGGAAGCCATATATCTTTTTTTGGTGGCATTAATTACGTGTTTGATGAATTATTTTTATTTAAAATAGAATATGATTCTTACAAAGATCCCTTTAATGAAGTTTCTGGCGACGAATCTAGTATTAATTATGGCATTGAATATATTGGCTTGAAAAACTTCAATATTGGTTTTTTTACAACTAGCAATGATGAGAGTATTTTCAAAGTAAACTATGTTTTAGATCTATAAATAGAACTCATCTATTAATTTGCTTTTCTCTTTAAATCTATTTCTTTTGAAAACTAATAAATAAATTAAATATCTAAATTGGATTATTTGTCTTACCCATCTTTTAAAGTAATACATAATAAAGCCTTTTTCTGGTTGGATATTAAACTCCCTATTCAGCTCTCTTTTATTTACAAAAACCATTTTTAATAGGGATTTCATTACTCTAAACTTATTTGTATCCTGAAAAAGACTTTGTATATTGGTGTTGGCATTAATGGAAAATATTAGATTCTTAAATATATCCATTTTTTTCGATTCTTCCTCTGAAATATTCTCCTTTTGCAATAAAAAAAATATTTCTGCTTCTTTGATTAATCCAAAATTTGAAGTAATTTCAAAAACTAAATCTTTATCTGTATTTGAGATATAGTCCAAAAGAAAAAAATAATCGAAAATTGCTGTTAAACCAACATCAAAATTTCCTTTTTTTGTAGCATGATAAATCAAATGTACTAAAGCTATGGCTGGGCTACTCCCATAAATAGTTTTGTCAAAGAATTGGTATTCTAATTTATTATCTAAAATGATATCGGACAAAGCACATGGTGTTATTCTGCTCTCTCTAAAAATTTTATAGTGAATCTCAAGGCAGATTTTATTCTTATCTATTAAGTCAGGCAGATCATATACTTTGGATTCATCTAAAATCATATTTTCTGAAAATTGAATATGGTTCTTAAATTGAAAACCATGTTTATTAGCAATTTTTACTGCCTTACCAATATCATCTCTTGCAATCAGAACATCAATGTCCCTTAATGTACGATTAAATTTTCTTGAAATAGATGTATAAGATAATCCTTTTAGTACAGAGTAATTTATTTTATTTTGTGAGTATTCATCTAAGAGGTTAAGCGCCTTTTGATTTATAGCAAAATTTCTTTTAACTCTATTCTCAAGAGAAAGGTAAAAATTATTTATTAAACTTGGTTCGATCCTATTTATTAAGCCTTCTTTTTTTAAAAAATTCTCTAAATGAATTTCCAGACGGTTATTCATTGCATAAAAAATTAAGTTTTTATGGCATTTAATTTTACTAAAGTGATGCTTAGCATCATCATGCCGATTGCATGCTAAGTCCCATAAAAAATCTTTTTCAATTTGAGTTAGACTTATATCAATTCCCACAACTACATTATATTCAGAAATTTTAATAGTGAATTTATGTCATGATTTTTCTTTCTGCTATATTTATATATATTCTGGCTACTTATAAATTCTGAAATATTCCTTAATAAGTTTTTTTCTGATTGAATGCATTGATTTTTTGGCAAGGCGCAAAAAGAATTTAAGAATAAATTCCTAAATGCTTCATCATCATCACACTTGGCAAGATGTATAATTTCATTTTCTTGCAGAATAAAGCATCCTTCAATTTTTACTGGTGTATTTTCAAAATCAAAATTATTTAATACATAACCTTTCCTATTTCTCGTATCGCCTTCAATTTCAAACTTATTTACATAATTTATTGGTTCCTTTTTTTCCAATTTGATTACAGGAATACTTGGTGTTGCATAAAATGAGCCATTTTTATAGAAGCAACTTAAAACATCTTCTGTTATTAATTTTCCATACTTTAAAAGTGCATTCACAGTATACGATTTACCACTCCCTGAAGGACCTAAAAAGATGTAGGCCTTATTATTTATTTCGACTGCACTTGAATGCAAAACATATTTTTTATCATGAAATAATGACAAAGCCATCGGATGAGACAAGAGCTTAAATGCCTTATCATAATTAGATAATGTATTATTTAGAAAATATTCAATCCTTCCCTTTTTATTATGACACGTCTGGATAAGGGAGTTTTTTGAGTAAAAAGCCTTATTTTTATCTAAAGCATAACCATCCTCAAATTCACAATTAAAAATATCTTTATTTTCGGTGATTTCAATTTGATAACTGGTATTTGCTGCTAACTTTGGCAGGAAAGGTATATCAAAGTCAATTGAAATGGTTTTGTTGTAGATTCGATAGAGGTACTTAGGAAGTTGTTGTGTTGAATTCATCAGATGGAACTAGACTGTTTTTTGCGTCAAAAACAGGATTAAGACCCTTAATTAGATCTTTTGCTTCACCAAGGTTTTTTATTTCTGGTTCAACCCATTCTGTATTTTTTTTGTCCATATAGTGCCTAAAAGGTAAATATTAACTCTAAAACACAGTTCATACAAGATTTTTTTAAATTTTAATGACTATTGAATAATGCTTATTTTAATATGCCTATTCAACATTGTTTATTAACCATTCATCGATAATGTTTAAATTTACTATCCAGGTTATGTCTTCTTTTGTTAGGTTAGTTTTTGAATTAAATGCAGTATTCAATTTCTTTTTATTTAGGAGGTGACTAATTTGCGAACTCGTATCTAAAAGCCTTGAAATTAAATTATCAATTTCACCTTCTGCTGTGTAGAAAAAGTATGGACTCAAATCAGATTTTGTTGTTCGATATCTAACCGAATTTGGAAGATAATCTTTTAGAGATTCCCTAAGTATATATCTTGTAAATCCATTTTTAAGTTTAAGATTTGGTGGAATATTTAAACATAGTTCCATTAAACGTTTATCGCAAAAAGGATGTCTTTCTTCTATCCCATTTGGAGCATAGTCTATATCAAGTGATTCAAAACTATTTTGAAAATGATTACTATTAAGAAGATCTCTATGTCCATTTTTAGTGTCATACATATATTGCCTTT
>MDTA01116467.1_pt1 | contig 15971 bp, 16 predicted proteins | sample 811151 | NCBI WGS metagenome assembly MDTA01 (sample SAMN05326648, study PRJNA326480) | marine metagenome | isolation source: seawater | place: Indian Ocean: South | collected 2010 | reverse complement strand
CCAACGTTTGAGTTGGTCGCTGCTGACAGCTAACCGGAGCGTGAGCGTTGGCATATTGGCGCTGTCGTGGCGTTTCCCGAGAGTTTTGTTCTGGTGAGCTAGTCGTCGAACCCATGAAAATACGCGACGTTTGCAAGTTCTTCGCGGTCGCTCACCAGGGTGTTTTCGATGGCTGAGTCGTCTGCGTAGCCGAGGCTCATGCCCGTGACCAGGACCTGATCGTCAGGGATTTGCAGGTGTTTGAAGATCGGTTCCTGGAACTGAATCCAGGCGGCTTGCGGGCAGGTGTGGAGGCCCAGGCCGCGGGCGGCCAGCATCAGGGTCTGTACGTACATGCCGGCATCGGCCCAGTTGCCGCGGGCCAGGTAGTCGTCCACGGTGATGAACAGGCCGACGGGAGCATCAAAGAATTTGAAGTTGCGTGCACCCTGGCGCGCGCTGGCTTCGCGGTCGCCCTTTTGGATTCCGAGGAGGCCGTAGAGTCCCCAGCCAACGCCGCGGCGGCGGTCACGATGGACGTCTTTCCACACCGGTGGGTAGTAGTCGTAATCTTCGTACTTGCTCGCCTTGCCGCTGGCGGCCATCGCAAGTACGTCATCGGTGATCAGCTGGCGGGTCGCGCCGGCGCATACGTAAACGTGCCATGGCTGCGTGTTGGTGCCACTTGGAGAACGCTGCGAGACCTCAAGGATTTTCTCCACGTCCTTGCGGCTGACGGGTTGGTCGGTAAACGCCCTGATAGAGCGTCGACTCTGAATCGCTTCAAATACGTGCACGGAAGCCTCTCAATGGTAAGCGCCCGCGCGGTCGCGGGCGTCAAGATCAGTTGCTTTTAACGCGCGGGCTTAGGCCTCGCGATCGAATATCTCAGCCTCATTGCGCCATTGTTCGCGCTTTTCTGTCGGGATCATCTGCGACCAGTTGGTCAACATGTCTGACGGGAAAGACGCTCCCGGGACGGATTCCACGTACCACTTCAGCACGCGTGGCAAACGTGGGTGTCATGCGCAGCCTGGGAATCCGTGTCTGGCTTGAAGCCAACCAGCATGCTGTAAAGGATGTGCAAATCACCGCTCGACAGCTCGTGCAGATGTTTGCCGAGATGTTCGCGAATCTTGTCTTTTTTCATCAGTCCGTTTCAGTCAATCCGGGGCTCAACGCGCTTTAGTGTACCGCGCATGTCAACGGAGCATATCAGGCGTGACGCTTGCGTGGCGGCGGCGTTTTGGCCACAGTCCTGGTCCTTAGTGCCGCGTCTGCTCGCGGACCGCCAATGACCGATTGTTATGGAATTTGACTACGTCATCGTGGGGGCTGGGTCAGCCGGCTGCGTACTCGCCAATCGCCTGAGCGCCGACCAGCGCATCCGGGTGCTGGTATTGGAGGCTGGGGGCCCGGACCGGGGTCCGCTCATTCACGTCCCAATCGGGTTTCAAAAGCTCCTGTTCCAACCGAAGTTCAACTGGAACTTCAAGACCGAGCCGGACGCCAACCTGAACGGACGCTCAATTCCCATTCCCCGCGGCAAAGCTCTCGGCGGTTCGAGTTCCATCAACGGCATGTTGTATGTACGCGGTCAGCCGCTCGATTACGACACCTGGGCGCAGCTTGGCAATCGTGGCTGGTCGTTTGATGACGTATTGCCGTACTTCAAGCAGGCTGAACGGTTTGAGCGCGGTGGGGACGACATACGCGGCGGTGATGGCGTCATGAACGTTGCGGACATGTACGAACGCCATGAACTGGTAGATGCATTTATCTCCGCAGGAGAGGAGTGCGGCTATCCCCGCAATCCCGACTACAACGGTGCTTCTCAGGACGGCTTTGGCTATTACCAGGTGACGCAGCGTGACGGCCGGCGTGAGAGCGCGGCCGTGGCCTATCTGCACCCGGCAAGAGCCCGTCAGAATCTTGAAGTACTGACTCATGCGCACGTCGAATGCCTGTTGTTTGAGCACAACCGCGTCGTCGGCGTGCGCTACCGCCGGGGTGGTCAGTCGTTCGAGGTGCGCGCGAACGCAGCCGTCCTCTTGAGTGCCGGCGCGGTGCAGTCTCCGCAACTCCTGGAGCTGTCCGGCATTGGCGACCCCGAGCGTTTGACCGCGGCTGGCTTACCAGTGCGACACGCGTTGCCTGGTGTTGGCGAAAACTACCGTGACCACTACGCGGCGCGCGTTAACTGGCGGGTACATCAACCGATCACACTCAATCAGCAGACGCGCGGCATCAGTCGCGCGCTAGAGATGCTGCGCTACACGTTAACCCGCCGCGGCATGCTGACACTGACGGCTGGCATCGGCCATGGGTTCGTGCGGACGCGACCTGAACTGGAGAGCCCCGATTGTCAGTTCTTCTTCGCACATGCGAGTTTTGACAACAACACCCGCGAACTGGACGTTGAGCCGGGCATGACCATCGGCGCTTATCAATGTCGACCGGAAAGCAGAGGCTCTATCCATATTGCATCGTCTGATCCGTTTGCAGCGCCGGTGATCCGAGCGAACTACCTGAGCGATCCTCTGGACTGCGCCACGCTTGTCGCTGGCTTACGTGTTGCCCGACAGGTTGGCGAGGCCGAGTCGCTGGCGCGTTATCGCTCGCATGAGATGAACCCTGGCGCCGATTGCCAGAGCGATGAGGAATTGCTGGCCTACGCACGCGCTACCGGAGCAACCACCTATCACGTCATGGGTACCTGTAAGATGGGGACCGATACGGATCCCATGGCGGTTGTGGACGAGCGTCTGCGTGTCAGGGGGATCGAAGGGCTACGTGTCGTCGACGCTTCCATCATGCCGACGATGCCATCGGGCAACATCAATGCGCCCGTCATCATGGTTGCCGAGAAAGCGGCAGCCATGCTGCGAGAAGATGGTATGGCCTGACACGAACGATTAATTGATAAGAGCGCTTGCACAACGAGGGGAACAAACATGAGCAACCTGGGCGACTTTACGGACATCGAAGTCACCATTGGTGACAACCACGTAGCCGTCGTCGAAATTCAGCGGCCACCACACAATTTTTTCGACATTGCCTTGATCAACCAGATTGCCGATGCGTATGAGGCGTTGGATGAATCACCTGATTGCCGTGCGATCGTCTTGGCGGCGCAGGGCAAGAACTTCTGTGCGTGTGCCAACTTTGGCAGCGGCAGCGAGGAGACCGGTAACGCCCAGCGCAGTGATGGCGGACCCATGTCTGGCCACCTTTACCAATATGCTGTCAGGATTTTTGAGGCCAAAACGCCTGTTGTGGCGGCTGTCCAGGGCGCCGCGATTGGCGGCGGCCTGGGCCTTGCCGTGTCCGCAGATTTCCGTGTGACCTGCCCGGAAGGCCGCTTCAGCGCCAACTTTACGCGCCTTGGATTCCATCCTGGCTTCGGGCTCACGCACACACTGCCACGCCTGATTGGACACAACAAAGCGGCCGAGCTGTTCTATACCGGGCGCCGCGTCAAAGGTGATGAGGCGGCGGAGATTGGTCTCGCTGACAAACTGGTGCCGCTCGACCAGGTCCGCAGTGCGGCCATCGAATTTGCGGCTGAAATTGCGGGTTCGGCGCCATTAGCCGTGTTGGCCACGCGAGCGACCGTGCGCGGCGATCTCGCAGAGCAGGTTCGTAAAGCAACCGACCACGAACTGGTGATTCAGAATAGTCTGCGCGAGACGAATGACTGGAACGAGGGCGTCAAGGCCATGGCGGAGCGGCGTACGCCTAACTTCACCGGAACCTAGGCGGCTTGCGCAATCGAACTGGATGGCGCCTGACCGGGCTTAGCGATAGCCCGGCTAAAGGCCCGTCCAGCTGAAGCTAGGCCTGGATTAAGCGGGTCCTAGACGCGGCCCAGGTGGGCCGACGCCCGTTTGGTGGCGTCCCCTAACACCGAGCGGTTGCCCTCGTGCCAGGTGCATACGAGTGCGTGTTGCTGGATGCGCCAGTGCCCTCCCAGGCTGGTCATTGTGACTTCGTAGTGCCCGCCGATGGTGTAGGTGTTGTCGCCGCGCGCTGCGTTGCAAACGTGGCGCGCCTGGATGTAACTGGTGCCGATGGCAGAACTGCCACGCACCTTGTACAGATGATTGCTCATGGCATGTTGCGTCGCGTCCATGCCATCAATGGTTGCGCGTACCTGCGCGACCCAGCCTGCGGCGGGCCCGTGCCATACGTTGGGTGTGCCGAAACTCGTGAAGTCCGCCGTAATGGAGTCCGTAAAGATTGCCTCCAGTCCGTCCCAGTCTTTATTGTCGATCGCGAGCGCATAACGATTCATGACATCGTGAACGGCTTGTCGCGCTAGCCACTCTTCTTGCATCTGACTCTCCCGAGTTCGCGGGCTGCATAGACGTTATAGTATTGCGCAACGCAAACGATGCAAAAGCCGAGGGCATTGAGTTGGGACACCGGTCACCTTCGAAAAAGAAAATCACCGTCAATGGCAAGCAGATGGCTTATGTGGAGATGGGGCAGGGCGACCCTATCGTGTTCCAGCACGGGAATCCGACATCGTCTTACCTGTGGCGTAACATCATGCCGCACGTTGAGCATCTGGGTCGCTGCATTGCGATCGACCTTATCGGCATGGGCGATTCGGACAAACTTGAAGGCTCGGGCCCGGACCGCTACACGTTCTCCGAACATTACGAATATTTTTCCGCCGCATTGGCCATCCTGGGTGTGGAGCGCAACGTGACACTCGTGATTCACGACTGGGGTTCGGCGCTCGGATTCCATTGGGCCAATCAGCATCGCGACGCCGTCAGCGGCATCTGCTACATGGAGGCGATCGTTGCCCCTATCGCGACCTGGGACGACTTCCCGGCCGCCGCTGCGCCGGTGTTCCAGGGCTTTCGCTCAGAAGCGGGTGAGGCCATGGTGCTTGATAAGAACACGTTCGTAGAGCGTGTGTTGCCAGGATCGATAATCCGCGAGCTCGACGCGGACGAAATGGATGAGTATCGCCGTCCGTTTATCGACGCTGGTGAAGGCCGTCGACCCACGTTGACATGGCCGCGGCAGATTCCAATTGCGGGGGAACCTGCCGATGTCACACAAATTGCGGCGGACTATGCGGCGTGGCTGGGCGAGAGCGAGGTGAAAAAACTGTTCGTCAATGCAAAACCAGGCGCGATCCTGACTGGCAAGCAACGAGAGATCTGCCGCGCCTGGCCAAACCAGACTGAAGTCACGGTTTCCGGTTCACATTTCATCCAGGAAGACAGTCCGGACGAGATTGGCGCCGCTCTGGCAGCGTGGATGAGCTAAGGGCCGAAATTGAGTGGTGTCTTTTACAGGCACACGGGCGGAGCAACGATGCTGGATATCATCAAGAGTGAGCGCGCGCTGGGCGCGGAAGTAACTGGTCTTGATCTGTCGTCGGAGCTGACTGATGGGAACCGGACCTTTGTGTTGAACGCGTGGCACGCACACCTGGTGTTGTGTTTCCGTGATCAACAACTCACGGATGAAGACTTGTTGCGACTGGCGGACGCGTTTGGTGGCGCGCAGGCAGCGGGGTCCAGATCGTACTACCTGAAAGCCGGGCATAAGGCCGGATCAGCGCGTGTCTCCAAACATGCGGGTATTTCCGTCGTCTCGAATCTGGATGAAGACGGTAAGCCTGTCAAAAAACACTCCGGAACCGGGAGCTTGCCGCTAACGTGGCACACCGATAATTCTTATGTCGAACAACCACCCAAGGGCAGTTTGTTGTATGGGCTGCAAACGCCCATCAACGGTGGGGGTGACACGTCTTTCTGCAACCAGTACCTGGCTTACGACACGTTGCCGGCCGCGACAAGGTCACGCATCTCCGGGTTGCATGTCAGGCAGGACGTCAGCCGCAATACGGCAGGACAACCGCGACCCACCGCAACCACCCCCAAGACTCGCGAAGACGTATCCGGGCCGGTACATCCGCTGGTGCGGATTCATCCGGAAACACGACGCAAAGCTCTTTATCTCGGGCGCCGCTACGCGCCACCGTCCAGCTACATTGTTGAACTGCCCAACGACGACGGAGAGGCTTTGTTGGACGAATTATGGGCGCATGCGACGCGGGACGAATTGACGTGGACGCACTTCTGGCGCCCGGGTGATCTGTTGATGTGGGATAACCGCTGCACGATGCACACACGTTCAGCCGTCGATGATACGCAGGCGCGCGAATTGCATCGTGCGCTGATTGCCGGTGAACCGGTGATCGGCGCCTGAAAATTTGATCAACCCGAATCAACTCTGGAGATACCGATGTTAGCAGTGAGCGAGACGCCGTTGGCGGCGCAACGTCTCGGTACATTCCGGTACTTACACGCCTCCGTAGAGTCATCGCTCTACCGTAACGGCAAAGTACTGACGCGGCGCAACCTAGACGGCACCGACGGTGGGCGTGAGGGCGTTGATGTCGAAGACCGTGAAATGCAGGTTGCCGACGCGCGACAGTTACAAGGTGCAGAGCGTCGTACCGTTGAACAAAACGGGTTCGAGCTGATTGCAGACGCGCTGCCCGAAGCAGAATTCGACTTCTTCAGTCACGCGGACGTGATTCGCGACTACTACCCTCGTTGCGCCGAGCTGGTGAAACGTGCAAGCGGCGCGCGCCACGTCTACGCGTTTGACCACAACGTCCGCTCGGTGGAAGGCAAGAATAATCAGATACGCATCAAAGGGGGGCAGGAGGTTCAGGGCCCAGCACACATGGTACATGGCGACTTTACGTTGACCAGTGCACCTCAGCGCCTACGTGATCTCAGCAGACCGGCCACGAAAAACGACACATTGTTCGAAGTGTTGAATGGCAAGCCCCTGGTCGATGCGGAGGTCGCCGCGGCCGTGGAAGAACGTAACGCCCGTTTTGCCATCATCAATGTGTGGCGCAACATCGCACCCGAACCGGTCGCCACGCATCCGCTGGCGCTATGCGACGCACAGAGTGTTGGCCCGCATGACCTGGTGGTGTTTGAGATTCATTACGCCGACCGCGTGGGCGAAAACTATTTCGCCAAACACGATAGCAGTCATCAGTGGTATTTTTATCCGGCGATGACGCGCGATGAGGCGCTCTTGATCAAACAGTGGGACTCTGCCGGACCTTTCGCCAAGAGCGGCGGCGAACAGGGGGATATTGCAGCGGACGGCGCGCCGTGCACATTCAGTTTCCATAGTGCTTTTGAGGATTCGGCGACTCCGGCTGATGCTCCTGAGCGGTGGAGCATCGAAGTGCGCTGCATGGCCGTTTACGACTGAGTTCCTTCAAGGAGATCATTTATGTCCGTGGGAGACAACCGTGTCGTCATGATTTCTGGCGCAAACCGCGGGATCGGTCGCGCGGTCGCGGAGCATTTATATGCCCGTGGATACCAACTGAGCCTTGGTGCACGTAATCCCGGTTTGCTCGCGCAGGTGTTTGCGGGCTGTGAGAGCGAGCGCGTCGCGTTTCATCGCTACGACGCCGAGGACAAGTCAACACACCAGGCCTGGGTTGAGGCTACCGTCGCGCAATTCGGTCGCGTAGACGGTCTCGTCAACAACGCTGGAATTGCCTTGTCGGTTGATCTTGAAGACGACAACGAAGCCGACCTGGACCGGCTCTGGTCCGTCAACGTCAAAGCGCCACTTTCAATGACACGCAAATGTATGCCACACCTGCGCAGGTCCGGGCGTGGTCGAGTGATCAATATAGCGTCAGTCGCCGGGAAGGTCGTGTTTGGTAGCGGCGTAGGTTACTCGATGAGCAAGTTTGCGTTGGTCGCGATATCGCACGCTACAAGGCAAGCGGCGTGGGACGATGGTGTGCGTTGCACGGCGGTATGCCCCGGTTACGTGGCGACCGACATGACCAGTGAGGTTGAGTCGACCACGCAGGATTTGATGATCAAGCCGAGCGACATCGCGGCGCTTGTTGCAACCGCGATGGAATTATCCAACAACGCGTCGGTGGCTGAGTTGATAGTGAACTGCCGGCCCGACCCGACTATGTGAAACGCTGTCAGGTGGCTGGCCGTTTCTCAGCCGCCTGAAATTGTCACGCCGCCATCCACACACAGCGTCTGGCCCGTCGTAAAACTGCCAGCCGACGAGGCAAGGTAGATTGCCATGCCTGCGATCTCGTCGGGATAGCCGATACGCTTCAGTGGCGCCGTGCGTGTTGACCGCTCGTAGATCTCCGGACTTTCCCACAGCGCGCGCGCGAAGTTGGTTTTGATAAGCCCAGGGGCGATGGCGTTCACCCGGATGTTGGACGGTCCCCATTCCACGGCGAGGTTGCGCGCCATCTGCATGTCCGCTGCTTTGGAGATGCAGTATGCGCCTAGCTCCTTGGACCCTTTTACACCACCGATGGATGAGATGATGATCACGACACCATCGCGGCGTTCTGCCATCTCCGGAATAGTCATCTGACACAACCAGTGGTTGCTCAGGATGTTTGCGCCGAGGATCTTCTCGTACGCCGAGTCCGGGATCTCCTGGCTTGGGCCAAAGTATGGATTGACCGCCGCGTTGCACACGACAATGTCGATCTGGCCAAACGCTTTTTTGGTCTCATCGACCAGGTGTTGCAGCTGCTCTTTTTCGTTGATGTTGCAAGGTACCGATATTGCTTCGCCGCCTTTCTCAACGATGCCTGCAACCACTTCTGTGCAGATGTCGGCCTTACGGCTGGAGACGACTACCTTGGCGCCGTGTTCGGCCATACGTTCTGCGATGGCGCGTCCTATGCCTTTGGACGAGCCGGTGATTAAGGCAACCTTGCCTGACAGGTCGAACAGTTCGCTCATGCTTTTTCTCGAAGACAGGGAATGTGAGTCATGGCAGTCCGGGGCACGATGCGCGCCCCGGACATCCGTATCGCTTTAGCCTCGGCCGGCTCTAGCCTTGCATGCCCACCTGAGCGGCGGCCGGATGCAGGCTGGCTTTGGCGCTGTCGCGGGCGTCCATACGTGCGAACCAATCCGTGAGGTTTGAGTGCGCTGGGTCGATGCTTTGGCCAACCTTGCCCGCAAAGTCCGTGCAACAGTACAAGACCAGATCACCGATGGTAATACGGTCGCCACACAAATAGTGCTTGCCTTCCATCTGGCCGTTCAGCCACTCCAACCCGACTTGCGCAGCCTCTTTGAATGATGGGGCTGCGTCTGGCATCAAGTACATACGGCCTTTGAAAATATCGAGGCCTTCGGCGAATCTAAATCCTGCATACATGTGCTCAGTGATCTTCTGCTCGATGCGGCGGTTCCACATGCGTGCTTCGGCGCGCTCCTCCGAGTTGGTGCCGATCAGGGCTGGGGTCGGATGGTGATCTTCCAGGTAGTCGCAGATGACGACCGTCTCGGCGATGACCGTACCGTTGTCCAGCTCGAGGGCCGGCATCTGCCCGCCCGGGTTCTTGGCGACGTAAGCATCGCTGCGATTCTCTGCGCCCATAAGGTCGTGTTCGATGCTCTCCAGTTCGATGCCTTTTTCGGCCATGAACATCCGCACCATACGTGGATTGGGGCCAAACGAGTTTAGAAATTTCATGATCTTCTGCTCCTCCTGATTGATTTGCGCAAAACGCGTCCCGTGCGCGAGACGGTACAAGCATTGTGCGGCGCTCCCGAACCCGCAGCAAGCCCGGAATCTCGGTCTCCCTGTTTGCCCAGGGGCCGGCTGCTACCTTGACGTCGGGCACGACTCGGATCTAGGCTGCGGCCACAAATCCTGGGGGAGCCCGAACGGGCTGAGATGTCGCGCGCCACAGGCGTGTCTGGAGCGACGACCCTTTGAACCTGATCCGGTTGATACCGGCGTAGGGAGTGGATGCTGGTCTGAGCTCACACCGTCATCATCTATCTCCGGCAACGCGCGCCACCGGTTCACCATTCGGGAGCGCCGCTTGTGCTGGAGCCGATAAAACAACGCCTGCTGACATTCATCGCGGACGACCGTCTCGCGTCGGACACGGCGCGTGCTGACGATACCTTTAATGCCATCGCGCTCGAGCTGTTTTCGCTGCAGTTTGAACACAACGCGCCGTTTCGAAGGTTTGCACATGCGCGCGGGCGTACGCCACATAGCGTTCGTCACTGGCACGACATTCCGCCGGTGCCCATTGATGCGTTCAAGTCTCTGGAACTCAGCTGTTGCCCTTCGGCGTCCGCTGAGCGGGTTTTTATGACAAGCGGTACGACGCAGGGAATCAAAGGCAAGAGCTTCCACGCTGACCTGGACGTCTACGATGCGTCGATGCGGGCCAACTTCGGGGTGCGGTTCATGGGTGATGTGGAGCGCATGCGCATGGGTATCCTGTTTCCCGACGAAAAGACCATGCCCAACTCCTCGCTTGCGCACTACCTGGCACTGGCGTTATCGGATTTTGGGGCACCCGGCAGCCAGAATCTGTTTGCGGGCCCTGCGATTGATCTGGATGCGACGCTTGTCGCGCTGGCGCAAGCAGAGGCCGATGGGGAGCCCTACGCATTGTTGGGGGCGAGCTTCAGTTTTGTGCCGTTGCTGGACGCCATGCGCGCTGAACGCAGGACGTTCCAGTTGCCACCTGGCAGCAAGTTGCTGGATACCGGCGGGTTCAAAGGCCAGTCGCGCGAAATCGAGTTGGATGAGTTCTACGACGAACTCGCACACGGATTTGGAGTTGACCGTGCCGACTGCATCAATATGTACGGCATGACGGAGCTGAGCACACAGTTCTACGATAACGGCAATGTGACCTGCCCGTCATTGAAGTCCGGACCACACTGGATACGTACACGCGCGATTGACCCGTTGACAGGCGCAGGCGTGCCTCATGGCGAGTCTGGTGTGCTGGTGCACTGCGACCTGGCGCATTACAACATTGTCACAAGCATTCTGACTGAGGACTCCGGAACCGAGGCAGACGATGGCTTCTATCTGCTGGGACGTGCTGATGGAGCCGAGGCCAAGGGTTGCTCCATCGCCGTAGATGAATTTCTACAGGCGACCCGCTGACATGGTCGAACGCGCAGGATACGTACCCGGCATCGCGGCCGCCGATCTGCACTGGCACCAACTGGTTTTCAATCAGGGCGGCGTGCCGGTGGCGGTAGCGGTTCCCAAGCTGACGCCCGCCCAAATGCGGGACGTCGTCAGCACGGTTGCCAGCGCACGGCGCCGGGTCCTTAGTGCCATGTCAGTGAACGATATCGCCGACATCATTGATGCCGCGGTACATGAGCTGCTGGACCGGACGAACCCCTATCGTCAGCGTGCAGAAACATTGTTACCCCGTGTCAGCGGCTTCGACGCGGAAATGATCCGCCTTGCGCTACCCGAGTATCTGCGCACTTTTCGCAAACCGGAGTTGCTGCGCTTTGTACATGAGGATTTTCCCAATCCTGCGGTACTGGACGGTCTCCAGCCTGCTATCAAAGGTGGATTTGTGCAGGCACATGGCCCTGACGTGCTGACACACATCTGGGCTGGCAATGTACCGGCGTTGTCACTGTGGAGCTTCGTATGTGGCTTGCTGGTCAAGGCTGGCAATATCGGCAAGCTGGCGAGTGCCGAGCCACTGTTTGCCGGTTGGTTTGCCGAACTGGTCGCAAGCGTCGAGCCCAGACTTGCGGACGCGTTCGCCGTGGTCTGGTGGCCAAGTGACGAGCATGACGTAGCAGATGCGCTGTATGGACGCTCGGACGTAGTGCTGGCTTATGGTGGTAATGACACGCTGGCTGCAATTGGTGAGCGCGTACCTGTCACGACCCGCTATTTGCCGTATGGCCATAAGCTCAGTTTTGGCATGGCTGCCCGTGAGACGTTGGGCCAACAAAAAGCGTGGTCAGTCGCTCACGCGGCGGCCGTAGACATTGTGCGCTATGACCAACACGGTTGTTACTCGCCGCAAGTCTTCTATGTTGAGCACGGCGGTCAGGTGTCGCCTCGGGAATGGGCGCGCATGTTGGCCGCGGAGCTCAAGAGTTATGAGATGAAGTTTCCGCGCCGCGCGCTGTCAACCGCCGAAGCACAAGACGTCGCAGGCTGGCGTAACCGCGAAGAAATGCGCGGGCTGAGTGATGGCCAGAGTGAACTTATCGCCGCTGCGGATGGCGCCTGGTCGGTGGCCTACACGGAAGGGGAGCCGGAGTTCGCGCCGAGTGGACTCAATCGGACGGTGCGGGTTCACGGGGTTGATTCACTGAGCGATGTTGCGGTCTGCGTACGCCCGTTTCGCACCTTGTTACAGACAGCTGGGCTTGCGGCGGCGCCTGAACGTGTCACTTCGCTGTCTGCGCAACTTGGCGCCGCGGGCGTCACCCGCGTATGCGCGCTGGGTGCCATGACTGAGCCAGAAGCCGGCTGGCATCACGACGGACGATTCAATCTCCTGGATCTGGTCACGATGGTCGAAGTGGAAGCATCCACTTACCGGAGCGCCGAACAATTTGCGGCGTACGCCGAGTGAACTCCGTCCAGATCCGGCAGACCAGTTTTGCGTTCGTCGATGGTGTGCCCGTGGTGGACAACGTGGACTGGGAGATCGGTACCGGCGAGTTCCATTGTTTGCTAGGCCGTAGCGGCTGCGGCAAGACAACGCTGCTGAAACTGGTGGCCGGACTGTTGCGCCCGACGAGTGGTGCGACCTTTATTGAACAGGCCGAGGTGAAAGAACCCAATCAGAATGTGGGTTTTGTATTCCAGTCGCCGACCCTGCTGGAGTGGTTGACCGCGATTGAGAACGTGTTGCTTCCGGTCAGCTTGCACGGCAAGCCCCGTGATGCGGACCTCAAGGTCGCGCGCGAATTGCTCGTGCTGGTGGGCCTTGAAGAGATGTTGGAGCGCTTTCCAAGGGAGTTATCCGGTGGACAACAAAGCCGGGTTGCGATCGCGCGTGCGCTGGTCAGGCAACCCAGCGTACTGTTAATGGACGAACCGTTTGCTGCGCTGGATGCCATCACACGCGAGGAACTGCAGGACGATCTTCTGCGCCTGTGTGGCATGCGTAATACAACCGTGTTGTTTGTCACTCACGACATCGCGGAAGCGGTGTATCTGGCTGACCGTGTTGCCGTGATGGAGTACGGCAAGATAGCCAGGGCGATCGACATTGATCTCGTGAAACCGCGCGCACACGCGTTGCGGTACGAGGCAGATTTCAACGCACTTTGTAGCGCCGCGCGCGACGCAATGGATAGCGCAGCATGATGGTCGTCGCGTCGTGAACCATCGTTATTATTCGGCCGGGTTATTTGTGCTGTTGCTCCTCGGTTGGGAAGCGTTCTGTCGATTCGGAGAAATTTCGGAACTCATCATCCCAGCGCCGAGCGCAGTCAGTGTCGTATTGTGGCAAGGGATGGTAACCGGCTACTTGTGGCCACACATCTGGGCTACGAGTCTGGAAATGACGCTGGGACTCGCGGCAGGCGCGGTTGTCGGGTTCGCCTGTGGAGTCATACTGGCCGAGGCGGATTTCTTGAAACGCCTGTTGTGGCCTTACATCATCGCCAGTCAGGTGGTGCCCAAACTCGCACTGGCGCCGCTCTTTATTGTCTGGTTCGGTTTCGGCATGACTTCAACAATCGTGATTACCGCGCTGATCTGCTTCTTTCCGTTATTGGAAAACACGCTCACCGGTCTGGACCACATCGATCCCAATAAGCGCGAATTGTTCCGCATGTTAGGGGCGACACGCACGCAGACACTACTGCGACTCAAGATACCCACGGGCCTGCCAGTCATCCTGGCCGGGTTGCGTGTCGCTGTGGTGCTGGCTTTGGTTGGTGCCGTTGTTGGTGAATTTATCGGTGGGCGCGAAGGCTTGGGCGCAACCGTTATCGCCGCGCAAGGCATGATGGATTCCACATTGATGTTTGCGGTGTTCTTTGTGATCACCGCATTAGGTATTGCCTTCTATCAGGCAACGGTTTTTGTAGAAGGGTGGCTGCTACGTCGCCACAAGTAGGAAACGAGAATGACTGACAGTATTGCGAAGAGATGGAGCAGACGCGCCGCGCGGATTGGCGCGCGAATGACACTCGTGGGAGCGTTGGCAGGCTTGGCGGTGTCTGGCGCATACGCACAACAGATGGACAAGATGACGGTTGCTGGCTGGAGCAAACCGATCAGCGAGATCACCAACTTGCTGGCGGAACCGGACAAAGGCTTTTTCAAGGCACGCGGTATTGAGTTGGGTTATGTCCCTGGTACTGGTGGTGGTTCAGCCATTCGCAATATGCTGAGTGGCGAGGCCAACATCGCCTTCACCGACCCCGCTTCTTTTTATCAGGCGCTGGATAAAGGCGAGAAGCTGATTGCCATCTACAACATCTATCCGCAAAACGTGTTCAACGTGGTTGCGCCGAAGTCTAGTGGCATCACAAAACCCGGTGACCTTAAAGGCAAACGCATTGGCGTGTATAGCCTGTCCAGCGGAACCCGTCAGAACCTGCAAGTCCTTCTGCATCAGGTTGGCTTGACCGAGAAAGACGTCACGATCGAAGTCACCGGCTTGTTGAACTTTGCGCCGGTGATGCAAGGTCAGGTAGACGCGACCGCCGCAACCGATACCGGACTTTTTGTTGGCAAGCTGAAGGGCCTCAAAGAGTTCAACGTTATCGAGGTGCGTGACTACCTCAACGTGCCAAGCGATATGTTTGTCGTGACCGAGAAATTGTATATGGAACAACAAGACGCACTGGCCCGTTTCCTGGTTGCCTATCGCGATAGTGCGCAATGGATGATCGATAATCCGGAGGAGGCTGCAAAAGTTGCCGTCAAACGCGCTATCAATGGTCGAAACGAAGACATCAACCTTGAGATCATCAAGATTCGCAATATTTCTACCGTTTCTGAAACCACGCGCAAGAAGGGGCTCGGGCACTTCGATATCGATTTGCTGCAGAAAGGAGCTGATACGTTTTTCGAACTGGGTCTCATCAAACGGAAGGTTGATATTTCGAACGTTGTGAAGTCGGATTTGATCCCGCGCTAGCCATCGTCATGCAGTTCCGCGATAAGGTGGTATTGGTTACCGGTGCCAGTCGAGGCATCGGCCGGGCAATCGCGTTGGCGTTTGCCGAGCAGGGCGCCAACGTGGCTGTCAATTTCCTGCGCAACCGGCAGGCTGCAGACGTAACCGTCGCGGACTGTCTGGCACGGGGCGGCGGCGGTGTTGCGTTTCAAGGCGACGTCAGCGCTTCCGACAGTGCACAGGCACTGGTATCCGAGGTACAGGAGAACTTCGGACGTATCGATGTGTTGGTTAACAACGCGCTACGCACATATCACTTTGATCCCCAGACGCGCAGGTCGTTTCTGCAGACCGAGTGGGCGGCCTATCAGTCGCAGTTCGAAGGCGCGGTTGGGGCAGCGTATGTCCTATGTCAGGCCGTCATTCCGCATATGCAACGCCATGCCAGCGGTGCCATCGTCAACATCGCAACAGATCTTGTAGAGCGCCCTGTGGTGCCTTATCACGACTATACGACGGCCAAAGCTGCACTGGTCGGTTTCAGTCGTAACCTCGCAGCAGATGTTGGCCCCTATGGTATACGCGTCAACTGCGTGGCGCCTGGACTCGTGGCTCCCACTGACGCCAGTCGGACCACCAAAGAATCGGTCAAGGAGGCGATCATCGCGACGACGCCGCTACGGCGCATTGCAACACCGGAAGACGTGGCGGGACCGGTTGTGTTCCTGGCTTCTGACGCCGCCCGGTTCGTGACCGGACAAACGCTGTATGTGGATGGCGGACTTGTAATGCGCTAGGAAAGCTTGCTTTCCTTGATACTGGGACGAGCCCGTCCGCGAGACGGGCTTGTTACCAACTCGCAGTTGAATGCAAACGGCCTGCGGTGCTGAGGAGTGGAACCGCAAGCGCATCAGAGACCTCAGGCGTGCACGCGTACCGGGACTTTGGTCCAGCCATGTACAAAGTTTGAGAATGTGCGCTTGGGCTCGCCAACCATCTCAACGCGACTGAAGCGGGCGTGAATCTCTTCCCACAGAATCTTCAATTG
>MDTA01146398.1_pt1 | contig 15975 bp, 18 predicted proteins | sample 811151 | NCBI WGS metagenome assembly MDTA01 (sample SAMN05326648, study PRJNA326480) | marine metagenome | isolation source: seawater | place: Indian Ocean: South | collected 2010 | reverse complement strand
CTCTCAAATTTTAAGAAAGGTTTTTCAAAAAATACTATATAGTCAACTTGGCTTAGTTTTAAATTTGAACTTTTTAATACATAATTTACAGCATTGAATGGATATCTTGCGTCATGTTTTTTTCTAGAAAATCTCTCCTCCTGAGCTGCAGATATAATTTTTCCATCAACAACTAAAGCAGCTGCGCTATCGTGATAAAAAGCTGATATACCTAAAATAGAAGTCACTAAAATATTGTATAAATAAATGGAGCTACAGCAGTTCCTTGAGTTAAAACAATTAATATTCCAAAAATTCCTAGAATAATAATTATCGGCAAAAGCCAAAATTTTTTTCTTTCTTTTAAAAATTCCCAAAATTCTTTTAAAAAATCAATCATTAAAATTGCTTTTTCATTGTTTGTATATTTTTTTCTCTTTTAAGCCAATAAGAGTTAGCCTTGGAAAATTTTAAATTTAAAACATCTTTTCCAAATATTCTAAGCAATAAACCTATTGGAGTGACTATTAAAAAAAAAATTAATCCCATTACTAATGGTGCAATAATTTTACCTAATAATATTCCAAATTTAATCCATGTTTTATTTAGTGGAGTTAAAAAATTCGAATTTATTAAACCGAGCAACAAAAAAATTAAAGAAATGATCAAAGCCCAAACTCGTATTTCTAAACCTTTTAAAATTGGCCATAACGATATTAAGAGAAAAACAATGAAAAAAATTATTCCAAAACTTCTATTTGAACTCATAAAATTAGTTTTATTATTGATTATTAGGTAAATGTAAATAGATCATTTTAAAGGAAAAACATTAATTTATTGGTCAAATAAAGGCATTATATAAAAATAACTAAATTTTAATTAATTTATGTCTTTACTGTTCAAGAAATGAACGATAGTGTTCAATTAATGAACGATTTTAAAAAAAACACCGAAGATCATTTTGAAATACTAAGAAAGATTCAAAAAGACCCAAAATCTTCTCAAAGAAAATTAGCAGATGAGCTAGGATTTAGTTTGGGCAAGCTGAACTATTGTTTAAAGGCTTTACAACAAAAAGGATTTATTAAAATAAAAAATTTCAAGAAAAATCCTAATAAATTAAATTATTTTTATGTTTTAACTCCAAAAGGTATTTCTGAAAAAACAAAATTAACAATTAATTTTATGAAAAGAAAAATCAAAGAATATGATGAATTAAAAAAGGAATTAAAATAATGTGGGCAATCATTCAATACGATAAAAAATATTTAAACATTCTAAAAGAAGATTTAAGAAAAAAAACTGGTAAAAATTTACAGTTTTATATTCCTAAAATAATTCTTAATTTTTACAAAAAACGAAAAATTCAAAAAAAAGAGATCAATATTTTAAATGATTATATGTTCTGTTATCATGAAAATTTCAGCAACCAGAATTTTTTTAGTTTAATAAAATTTTCCAAAGGTCTTAAAAATATTTTAGATGGACATTTAACAAATCAGAAAGAGATTAATGAATTTATATATCATTGTAAAAATTCTGAAAATGATCAAGGAATAATTTCAAAAAACTTTTATAAAATTATTTTAAATACTGAATATAAGTTTTTATCAGGTCCATTTATGAATAAAATTTTTAAAATAATTGGATTTAATAAAAAAAAGATTGAAATATTAATGGGAAACATCAAATTAAATATTAAAAAAAACTCAACTTTATTTAATCCCATTAACTAATTTTTACAAAAAATGAAAAAGTACAAATTTGCTTTTTTATAAGTGCGGAGCATTGCTGAAATTTTAATTTAGATATGGACAAATCTTTAGTAATAGGAGAATTAGATAATCCAAAATTTGAAATAAATGAGGAAATAATTGTTATAGAGAATTATTATAAAGATTTTTATATAAATAAAAATATAAAAAATAATATTTTGATAGCAAAACCATTTCTGGATAGTCAAAAGGAAAAAAAACTTGCGTTTGAAGAATGTGAGAAAATATATCAAAAAATTTTAACAGATATTTCTAAATCTCTTAATAAATTTCATTTGGTTGAATTAAACCAAAGGTCTTGGGAAATTATATTTGGAAATTGGTTGAGATTTTTTGTTTGGCTTTGTTTTGAAAGATTTAATCACCTTAGTTCTATTTTTAACAATAATAAGATTAAAAAGGTTTATTTTTCTAAAAATAATGAATTTATTTTTGCTACAAATAAAACTTCAGATATTTCTTATTCATCGATTGATGATCAATGGAATAATAATCTATATTTTGAAATCTTTAATTTTTTAGAAATCAGTAAAAATAAGGATATTCAAGTTTTTATAAAAAAACATAATATTAAATCAAAGGAAAAATTATCATATAAAAAAAAAATAAATTTTAAAGAAATTTTCTTCAAAAAAATATTAAATTTTTTATCAATATTTGGAACTAAAAATGATGGTATTATTCTTAATACTTATCTACCTCCATTATACGAGAAAATATTAGAAATATTGCTTTTACAGGTTCCAAGAAAATGGGAGTTCGAAGAAATAGTTTTTAAAAAAGCTAATAGCTTAATAAGATCTAAAATTGATATCAAAATAGACAACTCTAAAAATTTAGAAAATTTTATTAGAACACAAATTCAAAATTTTTTACCAATAAGCATTATAGAGTCTTTTAATAACATAATATCAATGTCAAAAAACGTAGGTTTCCCAAAAAACCCTAGTTTTATTTTTACTTCTAATGATTTCGAGAGTAACGAAATATTTAAGATTTATACAGCTATATTGTTAATGAAGAAAAATATACCTTACATTATTGGCCAACATGGAAATTCTTACTTCACAGATTTAAGAAATGATAAATATCGTTCAGAATTTAATTTCTCAAATAAATTTTTAACATGGGGACATTTTAAGCCACACAAATTCAAAAGTTTATTTAATTTTTCTTCGTTTGGAAGAAAAAAATACAAATCAAGCAATAAAAAAAAATTGCTAATTATTGTTTCACCATTAGAGTTTAAACTTTTCCCTTTTGACACTATTGAACAAACAGAATTAGGTTTCAAAAACGTTATTAGTGTTTTAAATGTTTTAAATAAAAAAATTCAAGCACATTCAACTGTTAGATTACATAATTCTTATTACTCAAAACGTGGAGAATATTATTTAAAAAAATATTTTAAGAACAAATCGCTAGACATAGATATGGGAAAAAAATCTTTCCCAATTGCTAGAGCTTCGGCTAGATTATCTTTTTTTAACTATGATAGCACTGGTATTCTAGAAAATTTGGCACTAAATTATCCTACTGTATGTTTATGGGAAAATGTTGAAGATAACATTAATGATCAATTTTTTTTCAAATATAAATTTTTAATTGAAGCTAAGATTTTATTTTTAGATAAAGGTGATCTTGTTAATCATCTTAATAGATTTTGGGATAACATTGATGAATGGTGGTTATCAAAAAACACTCAAGAGAATATCCAAAAATTTAATGAGAATTTCAATATTCATGGAAATTTCCGCTCTTTATTTAAACTTAAAAAAATTTGCTTAGAAAAAAATGAAAAAAACGTTTTTTAGACTTTATAACTTTTTAAATCGAAATGAAAAAAATAAACTCAAGTTTATATTTTTCATTACTTCTTTAAGTTTTATTCTAGAATTTGTAAGTATTTCATCTATTCCGATTTTTTTTGGATTAGTTACAGAAAAACAGATCATAATTGAAAATTTTTCAAAATTTCTTTTATTTTTTGGCATAGAAATGATCCTTTCTAAAGAAAATATCATTTTAATTGGAATTATTGTTGTTATGATTTTCTTGATTAAAAACCTGTTATTATTTTATTTGTTAATATATGAAAATAAATTTTATGAACATGTAAAAAATAGACTCTCAGAAAAACTTTATTCAGATTTTATCTTTTCAGATTATGAAAGATTATTAAATTTTAACCCATCAAATATAAGCAGAACAATAGTTTCATCTGTAAATGATGCTTTTTTATATATTCAAAGTCTTGTTGGACTATATAAAGAATTACTCGCGATATTAGCAATCTTTCTTCTTATTTTATTAGTAAATCCCCTAACAGTTATTTTCATATTTCTTTTATTTTCTGTAGTCTTATTTGGTTATTATAAATTTCTAAAACCCTTTTTACATAATGCTGGCCGTGAAAATCAATTTTTGTTATCAAAAATAATTAAAGTCTTAAATGAGACATTTGGATCGCTAAAAGAGTTGAGAATTCTCAAAAAAGAAAAAGACATTAAAGATAATTTCTTAATTGACATTTACACTTATAATAGAAATTTTCTATACTTTAATATCATTCAAAGATTGCCTAAAATTTTTTTAGAAATAATTTTTTTAGTAGCTCTAATGCTAATGACACTTTACTTCTTTAGAAAAAATCAAGATTTTGTAACTTTGATGCCTGAAATTATACTTTACACTATTGTAAGTTTAAGATTTATACCTGCTTTTAATTCATTGTCTTCAAGTTTCACTTATTTAAAAATTGGTGAAGCATCAATTAATACAATTTTTGACGATCTTAAAAGATTAACTTATAAATCCGAAAATGAAAAATCAAAAAAATTAAATGTAATCTTAAAAAGTTCTAAACAAAAATTTTTAAGCATCGAAAATTTAAGTTATAAATATCCTGGTAAAAAAGATTTTACGTTAAAAGATATTAGTATTAATCTAGACAAAGGTAACACTGTAGTAATCACTGGCTCAACAGGCTCTGGAAAAACTACATTAATGAATTTAATGCTTGGTTTTCTCAAGCCAAGTGAGGGAAATATATTTTATTATGGTGAAAATATTTATAGCTTATCAAGAATTTGGTCTAATCACATAAGCTATGTTTCACAATCTTGTTATTTGATGGATACTTCAATAAAAAATAATATTACCTTTAATTTTGCTCAAGAAAAAATTGATTCTGAAAAATTAGAAAAAGCAATAAATTTATCTAATCTTGATAAATTCGTTGACTCTTTACCTCAAAGAGCAAACACTCAAGTAGGGAACGATGGTATTAAGATATCTGGAGGAGAAAGGCAAAGAATAGCTATAGCCAGAGCAATTTACAAAAATAGTGATATTATATTTATGGATGAATTTTCTAGTGCGTTAGATGCCGAAACTGAAGAATTAATTTTTAAAAATCTCTCAAAAGAATTTAAACAAAAAACTTTAATAACAATTTCACATAGAGAAAACATTATTAAGAACAGTGATATAATATTAAATATGTTTAAGGGTAACTTAGAAAAAAAATCAAACTAATAATCAATAAAAATATTTTGACAAGTAAAAAAATTTTAATAATCGGTGGGACAGGTTTCTTAGGTTTTCATATAGCTCAAACTTTATTAAAATCAAATTATAAAATAGTAAGTATTTCTTTAAATAAACCAAAAAAAATAAGAAAATTACAAAATATTCGTTACATTAATTTTGATATTTCAAAAATGAAAAATTTTCAAAAAATTAATAATTATAAGTTCGATTATGTCATTAACCTTGGAGGGTATGTTAATCATATCAATAGACGTGAGGTAAAAAAATTTCATTATGAAGGAGTAAAAAACTTATACGAGTACTTCAAAACAAGAAATTTGCAATTATTCGTTCAAGTTGGCAGCTCATTGGAATATGGAAAACAAACCAACCCTCACAGAGAAGATGTTAAATGTACTCCAAAAGGCATTTATGGAAAGTACAAAAATAAGGCTACTAATTTTTTGCTTAAAAAATATAAAGAAAATAAATTTCCAGTAAGTATATTGAGACTTTATCAGGTGTATGGACCTAAACAGGATCTAAACAGGTTTATTCCTATGCTAATTAAATCTAGTGTTGAAAAAGTTTTTTTTAATACCTCAACAGGTAATCAAAAAAGAGATTTCCTATATGTATCTGATGCAGTGAGCGCTTTCATAAAAACTATTAATTCAAAAAAAAGCGCAGGAGAAATTTTCAATATAGGATACGGTAGATCAATTAGATTAAAAAAAATAATGTCATATGTCGGTAATAAAACTAATTTTTTTTCTCCTAAATATGGAAAAGTAAGATTACGAAAAGAGGAAAATCTTGATGTATACCCTAATATAAAAAAGGCAAAAAAAATTTTAAATTGGAAACCAAAAGTTAATTGGAAGAGTGGCTTAAACAAAACAATAAGATATTTTCAGTTGTAAAATGAAGAATATAAGAAATCATTTATTTGTAACTGGAGCATCAGGTTTTATAGGAAAAAATTTTATTTCTAAAGTAGCCAAAAGTGGCAACAAAGTTTTTGCCCTTTCAAGATTTAAAAAGAAAAACAAATCAAAAAATATTTCTTGGCTTAAAGGAGAGATTGACCACGATTTAAAAAGGTACTTAAAAAGATCACATACTTTAGTGCACTTCTCTGCAATTGGTGTCAATAACAAAAGTATAGGTTTATTTGATGCGATGAGAGAAAATGTTGTCAAACCACAAAAACTTTTAATTAATTGTATTCGCTATGGATGTAAAAAATGGATAATAATTGGTTCTGCTTCGGAGTATGGTAAAACTGCAGCTTCAAAAAAAAATTTAAATAAAAATTCTAAACCGTTACCAGAAACAAATTATGAAAAAAGTAAATTTATTTTTTCAAAAATTGCTTTAAATCTATCAAAAAAAAATCAAATTAAATGCAGAATTATGAGAATTTTTAATGTTTATGGGAAAGGTGAAAATAAAAGAAAATTACTTTCTTCCTTGAACAAGGCAATTAAACTTAAAAAAAGCTTTACCATCAACTCTAGTAATCAAAAAAAAGATTTAATAGAGGTTGGAAAAGTTACTGATATTTTAATTGACTCTTTAAATTTTAAAAAAAATTCAGATTATTTTCCTCAAATTTGGCATGTAGCTTCAGGAAGGCCGGTTACAGTTAAGGATTTTGTTACATCAAAAATCGAAAAAAAATTTTTAAAGAGAGTTAAATTCAAAAATATTAATAAAGTAAAAAGAAATTTTATTAGTTCAAAAAATTCTCTTTGGAAAATCAAAAATGATTAAGCTGTCAATCTGTATACCAACATTCAATAGAGTTCATTTTCTTGAAAATTGTTTGAATTCGATTGCTATTGCAAGCCAAAATTCAACTTTAAAATACGAAGTTTGTATATCTGATAATTTTTCAGAAGAAAAAATTTTACCTGTCATTGATAAGTACAGTCAAAAAATTAATATTATTTTAAATCGTAACGAAAGTAATATTGGTTTAGGTGCGAACATTTTAAAGAGCGTTTCATTAGCCAGCGGTGACTATGCTTGGATACTGGGTAATGATGATATAGTTTTACCTGAGTCTTTCAATTATTTAGAAAAACTTTTTGAAATTAGTAAGGATATAGATTTTTTTTACATAAATTCTTATCATATTGAAAAACAAGATATTGAAAAATATCATCATCCATTAAATCCAAACCAGCTAAATCTTTTAAATCTAAAAAAATTTTCTAAATATAATAAGTCAGAAAAACAAAATTTTTTTGAGTTAATACATCCAAGAAAATCTTTTGAATTTATGCTAAGTATGTATTTATGTATTTTTAGGCTCAAAGACTGGAAAGAAAATATTGATGTTGTAGACAAAAAAAAAATTATGGATAAAACTTTGTATTCCAATTTTGATAACACTGCTCCTCATATTAAAATTTGGTCAAAAGCATTTAATAAGAAAAAAGCTTATTTTTTACATAAACCTCTGACAGCTAATGTTCATGGGCCTAGAGGTGATGATTGGGGGGACTTATATCCTTTCGTTGAGGCAGTTAGAATTCCTCAAGTTTTAGACTGTTATAGAAAAAATGGCATGTCATATTTAAGATACTTCATATGTAAAAATTTTGCGTTAAGGAGATTTTTGCCATCCTATTTTAATATGCTTACAAATTCCAAAATAAGAGGATTAGAATTTGTAGATTTTAAAAGAGATATTCTTAAAAATCTATTTTACCCAGGTATATATTTATTTGGTTTTTATTTTTTTCTAAGAAGATTAATAATGATAGCCAAAAAACTTTTTTGATGATAATCAATTCCATAAAATTTAAATCAAATGTATTGTAGAAATTGTAAGAAAAAATTGACTAATAAAGTCATACGCATAGGGAGTCAATGCATCAGCAGCGTGTTTCCAGAAAAAATAATTAAAAATTTAAAAAAATACTCCCTTGATTTATTTGAATGTAAGCATTGTAAGTTGGTACAGTTTAAAAAAACTCCACCTTTTCAAGATATGTATGGGGTGACTTATGGCTACAGAACTTCCTTAAGTCCTTTAATGGTAAAGCATATTAAGACAAAATATGATTATGTAGCAAAGAAAAAATATATTAAAAAATTTTCATCTGTTCTAGATATAGGATCGAATGATGGTACCTTTTTAAATTTTTTTCCAAAAAATAAAAAACTGAGTCTTTTTGGTATAGATCCATCGGCAAAAAAATTTAAGAAGTATTATAATAAAAACATCAAACTCGTAGTCGATTATTTTTCAAAAAAGAGTATACAAAAATTTAATAAAAAATTTGACTTAATAACCTCTTTTGCAATGTTTTATGACATCGAAGATCCTAATAAATTTTGCGCTGATATAAACTCATTACTTAATAAGAATGGAATTTGGATGTTAGAATTATCATATTTTCCACTTTTATTAAAAAATTTAACTTATGATCAAATCTGCCATGAACATCTTTGTTATTATACATTAAATAGTTTTAATAACATTATTTCAAAACACAATTTAAGAATAATTGATTTTTCGTTTAATGAGATAAACGGAGGAAGTGTTGAAATAATTTGTGCGAAAAAAAATGGTAATCATTTACCTAAAAGTAAAAAAATTAAAGATCAATTAACTTTAGAAAGTAAAATTAATGATAAATCGTATGACAAATTTAATAAAAGAATTCAAAACACCAAAGAAGTACTAAATTTTTTCCTTTCGAAATTTAATAAAAAAGACATTATAGCTTATGGGGCATCAACCAAAGGAAATATAGTCCTTAATCATTGTGAGATAGACAACAAAAAAATCAAGTATATATGTGATGCAAACCCTTATAAATACGATAAATTTACTCCTGGAAGTAATTTAAAAATAATATCAAAAGAGAAAATGAGAAGAAAAAAACCTAAATACTTGCTGGTACTAATTTGGTCTTTTAGAAAAGAGGTAATAAAACAAGAAATTAATTTTTTAAGAAAAGGCGGCAAGCTGCTTTTTCATTTACCTATTTTTCATATTGTAGACAAAAATAATTATAAAAAATTTTTACAATCTGACTTTGAATCATTGGCTTACGATATATAATTATAGTGGAAAATCTCAAAAAATTTTATAAAAATAAAAGAGTTTTAATAACTGGCCATACTGGTTTCAAAGGTACATGGCTTGCGTCATGCTTAATAAAATTTGAAGCAAATGTTATGGGGTTTTCAAAAACAGATGAACGGACAAATGATTATAAGAAAATTTGCTATTATAAGAAAATTAAAAATGTATATGGTGATATTTTAAACTATAATTATTTAAAAAAAAAAAATTATCAATTTCAACCCTCAAATAATCTTTCATTTGGCAGCCCAGTCACTTGTTTCAGTATCTTATAGTCAGCCTAGAGAGACTATCATTACAAACACAATTGGAACTTCAAATATTTTAGATATTTCAAAGAAACTTAAAAATTTAGAGTCTTTAGTGATAATTACATCTGATAAATGTTATTTAAACAAAGAGTTTAAAAAAGGTTATAAAGAAACTGATACACTTGGAGGAGATGATTTATATAGCGCTTCTAAGGCAAGTGCAGAAATAATATTTAAAGCATACTCAGACTCATTTTTTAAATTTCAAAAAAAGTTTGGATATGCAACGGTTAGGGCAGGAAATGTAATTGGGGGAGGAGATTGGTCGAAAAATAGGATCATACCAGATTGTGTTCGGTCAATCAAAAAAAATATATCTTTAGTTTTAAGAAATCCTAAATCTACAAGACCTTGGCAACATGTTTTAGAACCTATTTCAGGTTATCTTTTAATAGCTAAAAAATTGTATGAGAATAAAAAAATGTATAATGGATCCTGGAATTTTGGACCTTCTGTTCATGAAACGATGAAGGTAAAAGATATTGTGAGGTTATTTTTTAAATATCTCAACTTCAAAAAAAAATTAGTTATAAAAAAAGGTAAATTTAAAGAGACACATTTGCTTAAATTAAATTCAAGTAAAGCTTTAAATATTTTAAAATGGAAAAATAAATGGAATATGAAAAAATCTATTTTAAAAACTGCTAAATGGTATGAGTATTATTTAAATAAAAAAGATATTAAAAAGATTACATTAATTCAAATTGAGGAATATTTTAAGAAAAATGATTGAAGGTGTTACTATTACAGAACTAAGTAAGATAGAAGACCACAGAGGCACAATTTTTCCTATGCTAAGAGCTGATGCTAAGATCTTTAAATCTTTTGGAGAAATTTATTTTTCAACAATTTTTAATAATTCGATAAAAGCTTGGCATTTACATAAAAAAGCTATTTTGAATTATGCATGTATCAAAGGTCAAGTTAAATTAGTTTTGTTTGATGATAGAAAAGATAGTAAATCTTTTGGTAAACATGCAGAATATATTTTGACTCCATCAAATTATTTTTTAATTACTATTCCACCTTTTATTTGGAACGGATTTATTGGTTTACATAATTCAGAGTCAATAGTTGCTAATTGTATTAGTCTTCCTCATGATGAAAGCGAAATGGTTAGAAGAAAACATAATGATAAATATTTTAAATATGATTGGGGTGTTTAATTGAAAGTAGTTATTTTAGCTGGCGGTTATGGGACAAGGTTATCTGAATATACTAAGGTTATTCCTAAACCTATGGTCAAAATTGGACCATACCCCATAATTGTACATATTATGCATCATTACTTAAAATTTGGATTCAAAAATTTTATACTAGCAACAGGTTATAAAAGTTTTGTTTTTAAAAGGTATTTTAAAAATTTTAAAAAAAACGGAGTCGAATTTAAGGCTAAATTATTCAATAAAGAGTGCACAGTGAATATATTAGATACAGGTAAAGAAACTCTCACAGGAGGAAGATTAAAGAGAGTATCAAGTCAAATTAAAAAAGATGAAATATTTATGTTTACTTATGGTGACGGAATTTCAAACGTAAATTTAAAAACACTTTTAGATTTTCATAAAAAACATAATAAATTAGTAACTGTAACAGCGGTAAGACCACCCGCACGATTTGGAGAGATAGTAATTAAAAATAATAAGGTTTCTTCGTTTAAAGAAAAACCACAAACAACTAATAGCTGGATAAATGGAGGTTTTTTTGTAGCAGAAAAAAAATTTTTAAGTCTTATAAGAAGTGATAAGGAAATTTTAGAGAAATGGCCGCTAGAACAAGCAACTAAGAAAAAACAGCTTATCGCATTTAAACATTATGGATTTTGGAAATGTATGGATGTAAAAAGAGACAGAGATGAACTACAAAAAATTTATAAGAAAGGTTTATTTAAAAAATTTAATTAGATTTTGAAAATTTATGAATTGCTTGATTTGTAATAGCAGTGACTCAGTAAAATATCATTCTGATTATAAATTAGAAATTAAAGAAGACAAAAGTTATTTTGATAACGCATCGATATATAGATGTGAAAGCTGTGATTTTAGTTTTGCGAGTCCGATGCCTTCTCAAGAAAAATTAGATTACTTTTACGAAAATATTTATAGATCTGATGGTAGACCGCCTTTTTTTGTAACTGAAAATTATGAAGATCAAAAAAAACATTATCTAGAGGATAAAAATTTAAGTTACACGCTATATTTGTCTACATTAATTGACCTAACCCAAGTTAAAAATATTTATGATTTTGGAGGAGGAATAGGAGATTTAGGTTTTGCTTTGAAGAAAAAATTTCCAAATTTAAAACTTTTCTGCTCCGAAGGAGACTCTCATTGTGAAAAAATTTTAAATGAAAGAGGGTATAATAATATTAAAAATATTTATGATATAAAAGATAGATTTGATTTAATAACAACAACTCATTCTCTAGAGCATTTAACAAATATAAATAAAATATTTGAAAAATTCAGAGAGCTGTTAAATCCCAAAGGACATATTTTTTTTGAAGTTCCTAACTGCTCAGAAGAATATTGGAATGGCAGGATTTATGATGGGCCCCATCTTTTGTTCTATACTAGAAAAAGCTTCGAAAAGTTATCAAAAAAACATGGTTTTGAAATTATAAATTTTTCACAATCTGCATATTCATTTTCTAAAGATCACAAATATCAACAAGATTCACAAAACCAGTACTATAGAGGAAAAAATTCATTATTTTCTGTGAATAAATTAAAAAAAATTTTAAAAAAGATTATTCCAAAAAAAATGATCAGTTATCGACAAGATTTTTTAAAGCTAAAAACTTTAAGAAGTGAAAATAAATTGAATTGGTTCGTAAATAATACAGGTGATAATTGTTATATACGAGGAATTTTAAAAAAGATTTAGTTTCTTAATATCAAATTTAAAATCTTATTTTTTTAATGAAAAAATACCCCTTGGTAAGCGTAATTGTTAATTGCCACAATGGAGAAAAATTTCTCCGTGAGTGTATTAATAGTATCATTAAACAAAAATATAAAAACTGGGAGCTAATTTTTTGGGATAATTTGTCTACAGATAAAAGTTCTTATATTATTAATAGTTTCAAAGACAAAAGAATAAGAGTTTTTAGATCTAAAACATTTACATCTCTGTATAAAGCTAGAAATCTTGCAATTAAAAAAACTAGAGGAAAATATGTATGTTTCCTTGATACAGACGATACTATGACAAGCAATAAAATTTTTAAACAAGTTAAATTTTTAGAAAAGAATCTTAGCTTTAAAATGGTTTATTCAAATTATTTCATATTAAAGCAAAAGATAAAAAATTTTAGTCTAAGACATAAAAAAAAATTCAAATCAGGTAGAATTACTCAAGAATTAATTAATGATTACTCTATAGGTATTTTAACTGTATTAATACATCGAAAAGTTTTTGAAAATTTAAAATTTAATGACAAATTTAATATAATTGGGGACTTCGATTTTTTTATCAAAACTAGCTTGAAATATAAAATTGCATACATTAATGAGCCAATGGCAGTTTATAGATTGCACGATGAAAACTATACAATTAGAAATTTAGATAAATTTATTAATGAATTGAGTTTCTGGTTAAAATTTAATTCTGAGTATTTTTCAAAAAAAAATATTTCCTTGCTCAGCCAAAGATATTATTTAATAAAACTAAAAGTTAAATCTTTTTTAAAAAAGATTTTTTTCAAAAATTGAACTTTTATTATTTAACTTGTCTATGAATTTCTTTGCCAATTTCATTATACCCCTCTACAGTATAATGACCAAATTTTTCAAAAGGGAAAAATTCTAAAGGATTTTTCTTAGCTTGAAATACTTCTTTATCTATATCAATAAAATTTATACCTAAGTTTTTTATGATTTTTTTGATTAAAGTGTAATTTTTATTAGGATAAAACTTTAGATTATACCTGTTGTATTCCGGTAAATATACAAAGTGTAAATTTATATTTTTTTTTTTAGTTAATTCTAAAACTTTTGAAATTATATCTTTGAAATTTTTATTTGGGTTTGGAGAAAAATAAATGTGTAAAAACTGTCTAAAATGATAAAGTTTAAAAAATTTTTGATTAATATTAAAATTATTTTTATCTTTATCTCTATTCTCAACTTTATTTCTAATGTGATTTCTGGAAATTTCATTAATTAATTTTTGTTTTTCTCTCAAGTTTTGAGTAAAAAGGTTATCTTTAAAATATTTTTTTAAAATTGGATTATTTAATTCTACCTCTAAATCTCTAAGATCATTACCTTCGTAATATAGCCAAATCAAATTTTCAACTTCGTGAGTTAAATACTCTCTTAACAATGCCAGTTCAGTTAACGGTCCGATGCCTCCAACGCCTAAAGTTAATGCATGTTTTCCTGAAATGTTCGAAATGACTGATCTTAAATCATGTGGTCTGTTAACACATGCACCTTCAGCAAATGAGTCTCCTATGATGAGATATTTTATTTTTTTTTTATCCCAAATATCATCAGGATTGTTAAATCCAAAACGATCTGATTTAAAAAAAGAGTAATCCCCAGTTTCGTTGCATCGAATTGTTTTGGTATTTGATAATCCAGAAAGGGCATAGATTTTTTTATTACTATCTTGGTAAAGATCTTTTAAAGAGACAGTTAAAGTGACTTCCTCATCTTTTTTTTTAAGTTCTTTATAAACTTGTACTCGGCTCCTAGCATCAAATTTTTTTTTCTTATTTTCTGTTTGTACTAATTTGTCATTATTGATCTTTTTCATCGTCAAAAAAATTTCAACAGAGTAAACACCTAATATTGTTGAAGTAATTATGATTAAAAGATATTGCTTTATTTTATAGCTAAAAAATAAAGTAAATAATGAAAAAAACAAAGCTGTGATAGTGAATATGTAATAAACTTTATAATACTCTCTTAATTTTCCTTCCCAGAAAATTTCTGATTTATAAAAAGTATAAAGTAACAGCAATCCTGATAAAAAAATTAAAATTGGAGAAAAAAATCTTTGAATCATTTATTCAATATAATCATAAAATATTTAAATTAAAAATATTAATGCTATAATTTGATTATAAAAGGGTGTGTAGTTCAGTGGTAGAACGCTACGTTGACATCGTAGAGGTCATAAGTTCAATTCTTATCACACCCACCACTATTACAAATATTGATCAATTCTTAATTTTGATATAAATTTAATCATGCTTAACAATTCTTACAAAAAAAATGGTTTTTTAATAAGCGAAAAATTAATAAGTGATAATAAAATTTCACAATTAAGAGAAGATTTAGAAAAAGAATTTTTTGATAAAGATTCAAAAGTTCAAAAATACTTAAAAGATTTTGAAAATTTAGAACTTGCGCAAAAAATAATTAATATATATTCAAGCAATAAGATTCTAAGTATCATCGAAGATTTAAAAAAAAATTTAAATAGAAACGTAGCTTTGCTTCCACCATTTGAAGTTCATAAAAACTACCATGTAGACTTGCGTCAAGTTCATGGATGGCACAGAGATTGTGGTGGTGAACTTAAATATGATTATTGTAAGAATATTTTGTCTGATAAGAATTATTTATTTTCTAAAATTGGGATTTATTTACAAAATAATAGTGATTATGGAGGAGGAATAGATATAATTCAATCTTCACATAAAAATTTTTCGAAATTTACGTCAATAATAAGAAAATTTAAAAGTATTCCATTTAGAATTACAATACTATTTCATAAATTTTTAAATAAAATTTATATGATGCTGCCTGAGAAGTTTTTTATGTTTATATTAAATGCGAAAAAATTATGCCCAGATAAAGGTTCGGCTGTCTTTTTTGATAGCAGAATAATCCATAGGGGAAGCCCTATTTCTAAAGACAAAGCAAAAGAAATAAAATTCGTTAAAGGAGAATATCAAGCTTTTTTACCAAAAGAACATAATAAATTTTCTATTTACTGTCAGTTAGGAACAACTGAGGCGATAGACTCATACATGTTTGATCGTCTTAAACGAGAAGATGGATTTTTTGAATTAAAAATGTGGTTAGAACATGCAGAGTTTGTATCTAAGTATAATAAGGAATTATATAAAGATATTTGCGATGTTCTGGAACCAATCAAAAAAAAATATGCAAAATACATAAATTAAAACTACTAAATATCAAAGTTTATTTGGCATAAAACACTATTTACAACAAACAATTAAGATATTATAAAACTCTGCCTGGTGATTATTGCGAAGGGGCCACACCCGATCCCATTCCGAACTCGGAAGTAAAGTCCT
>MDTA01049669.1_pt1 | contig 15975 bp, 15 predicted proteins | sample 811151 | NCBI WGS metagenome assembly MDTA01 (sample SAMN05326648, study PRJNA326480) | marine metagenome | isolation source: seawater | place: Indian Ocean: South | collected 2010 | reverse complement strand
TATTAATTAAAAATTCAAAACTTTTTGAAGGTTGATTGATAAAAAGATTTTTATATTTTTTTTTGGAAGTTTTTTTATTAACCAACTTATATTGTCCAATATTTGGTATTTTGAACTTAAAATTATATTTGCTAATGATTAAATTGAACTTTTTATCATTAGGCATTACAAAAAAGTGATCCATTTCATAAATATCAAATCCTAATAATTTATTATATTTTACTATGTTAGGATCAAACCATCCCCCTGATGTAGAAATAAATTTTGCATTGAGCTTTGTTTTGATTGTTGCGAACATTTTAAATAATATACCAGGAGGTGCGCTATTATTTGTTAAAGATAAAGTCAATGTTAAATGATTATCAGATAATTTCTTATCAAACTTGTTTTGTGGAATAAAACCTTGAATTCCTACTATCTCTTTATTTTTTTTTACAATCGCAAAATTTAATCTTTTTTTCTGAATGTAAAGCCATTTGAAAAAACTAAAGTTTTTAGATAAAAAATGATTTTTTTTCCAATATTTTTTTATGAAGTTGTGGACCTCGGAGGCCTCTTTAGAAGAACCAATATAAAAATTTATTTTTTGATTTATCATTTAAATTAAATTATTAAACTTAGCAATAATCGTTTATGAGTAAAAAATTAAATGTAATTACATACCATTACGTTAGAGACGTTAAAAAATCAAGCTTTCCTAATTTGAAAGCCCAAAATATTAAAACATTTAAAAAACAATTAAATTATTTTAAGAATAAATATAATATTTTGTCTCCTAGAAACTTTCTTGATGTAATTAGTGGTCGAATAAACTTAAAAAAAAATTCATGCTTATTAACTTTTGATGATGGATATGTTGAGCATTTTAAGACTGTTTTACCAGAATTAAAAAAAAGAAATATCTCTGCAATTTTTTTTGCACCTGCCGAAGCTATTACTAAAAGGAAAGTAGCAGATGTAAATAAGATTCAACTAATATTGTCAGTGGTTAGAGATAAAAAGAAATTATTAATTGAAATTGAAAGTTTTCTTAAAGAGATCAAATTTAAGTTTAATTTTAAAAACTTAGAAAAAAAATTTATCAAAAAGTTTAATAAGCGTCATGATGATAAAGAAACAAAAAAAATTAAATTTCTTTTGCAAGTGGCATTACCATTGAATATAAGAAGAAGAATTTGTGAATCTTTGTTTAAAAAATATGTGTCAAAAAATGAAAAAAATATTTCAAAAAAGATTTATATGACATTAAATCATTTAAAGATTTTGAAGCAAAATGGGATGCAAATAGGCGGTCATGGTTATCACCATTTAAGAATGAATCTACTAAATAAAAATGAGCAAGAACAAGAGATAAAAAAAACTGTAAGTTTTTTAAAAACTCTCAATAAGGATAATAAAGATATGATAATGTGCTACCCGCACGGAGCTTATAATTTATCTACAATAAGATTGTTAAAAAAATATAATTTCAAATGTGCGTTTACTTCAAATAAAGGATATACCAATATAAATAAAAAATATTTATTTAAGTTAGATAGATTTGACACAAATGATATTAAAATAATGTAATGTTTAAGCTTAAAATCCAAAATCAAACAAAACAAATAAAAGAATTTAAAAAAAGATTTTCTCTGGGATTATTGAATAAAATTAATCTAAAATATAAAACAATTGAACCTAATTTTAATAAATTATATTTTTTATATAAGGTAATTACAGAGAATAAAAGATTAACAGTTTTAGAATTTGGTTCAGGCTGGTCTACATTCATCATTAGTTTAGGATTGTCCGAAAATTATACTAATTACAATCTACAAACTAAAAGACTTAGAAAATCAGATAATTTTACGGTGTTTTCAATTGATAACAGTAAAAAATATTTATCTTTGACAAAAAAAAAATTCAAAGATGCGGAAAAAAAAATAAATTTGTCTGGAAAGTTTAAAAAAATTAAAGTTAGTTGGATCTTTTCCTCAGTATCTATGACAATGTACAATGGAAATATAGCAACTAAATACGATAAACTCCCAGTTTGTAATCCTGATTTAATTTATTTAGATGGCCCAGATCAGTATAATATAAAAAAAAAAATAAATGGATTTAATACTGCACACAAGGAACTTATGCCTATGTCATGTGATATCTTAATGATTGAAAATTATTTTATGCCCGGAACAATAATTGTAGTAGATGGAAGGGGAGCAAATGCTGAGTTTTTAAGGAAAAATTTTAAACGGAAGTGGAAATATTTTTACTCAAAATATTTTGACCAACATTTGTTTTATTTAGATGAAAAAAGTTTTGGAAAATGGAGCTCAAGATTATTAAAATTTTATAAATCATAGAAAAAAATTTCTTAGATTTTTTTTTGCATTTATATAATCACCTAAATATTTGTTAATTGTTTTTTTTTGATTAGTATTAAAATTTTTTTTTATTATAAAACCTTTATTTAAGTTATTATTTAATGTCTTTTCAAATTTACTGTAATTTAAAAAGATGTTTTCTTTTGGATATTTGTATAAATAATCTTTAACAATTTTTCCTTTAATTCCAAAAAATGGGACCATTAGTAATTTTTTTGCTAATAAAGCTTCTATAGTAGCAGCAGAATTTAAGCCCAATATTATTTGTGATTTTTCAATTAAGTCATTTCCAAGCCCATGTTTTATCAAATTGATATTTTTGATTTTCTTAAACTGATTTTCTAAATTTCTAGGAATTTTTTGACCTAATTTACATTTAATGATGAAGTTAATTTTAGGAAATTTTTTAGCTAATCTGATCATCATAATGCTTACATCTGTGGATATAATTCGCCAATTCATATTTTTATTAATTCTAGCTTTTAATTTGGAATTAATATCTCTATTTTTTGCAACTTTTGGTATTCCTTTAAAGTCCTCTATATAAAAAAGTAAAACGTTCTTTATTTTTTCATTTGTACTTTTATTTTTGTATTTTTTATATAAAGGCGTTGATCTACAACAACCAATATTTTTAATTACATTGGATTTTAGAGAAGAATTATTGAGTAAATATTTTTTTGTGTCTAAATTATAAACTCCAATTGACTTAAAAGAACTTAGATATTTATAAAATCTATTTTCAAAGTAAATACGCTGTTCTATCGGAGACCTGAAACATTCCTTGTATAGTAAATAATTATTTATTCCTATTTTTTTTCCGTTTTCTCGAAATACAATATCATCCCAATAAAAAAGACTAAAACTCAGAAATGAAATCTTATTTAAAAAAAATTTTAACCAGCATACTACTTTGTAAGTATATTCAAAATAATTCTTATCTAAAATTATAATCGACTTATTTTGCAAATATAAATTTAAATTGTTATTATATTTTTTTAAAAAAAAGAATTTATAGATATTTTTAAGATGAATTCTATCTAAAATATAAAAGTCATGTTTTGATGATTGTTTTTTAAATGCTTCCTTTAAATCTTGAAAACCTCCTGATCTATAAAAAACAATAATCTTAGAATTATTTTTACTTTTGTCCTTTTTAATAAATTTTAATCTACTTAAAGTAAAAATAATTGATAACGCGCTCAATATAGGTAAATTTATAATACATCCAATTGTAGATACTTGTAAAAAAAAATTTTTATATATTTTGTAAATTGTTCTCATTTTTTTTTTTACATATATAAAGAATGTTTGTACTAGGACCTTTTTTTAAATTATTAAGATATATTTGTAAAAAAAGAATGAATTTAGCGACCAAAAAATTTCTTTTTTTTTTAAAATTTCCATATGTAATTTTATTAATAATTTCAAAATTTGTTGAAATTTTTTTTTCTATGGTTTCAATTTTATCAATAATCTTACTTCCAATATTAAATATTAAATAACCATTGACCCTTGTACATTTATCCATCTGTAAAATAATTTCATCTAAATCAGATATGTTAAAATTTTTATTAAATCCTATCAATTGAATGCATAAAGTTAGGTCATATTTTTTTTTGAATAAAAAATTTTTGATATCACCTAAAAAGAAGTTTTCATTATTTTTTGCCTCTTTTTGCGTTCTTTCTATACTTTGAGAGTCAATATCTATCCCATCGTAGTGCTTAAAATTAACAATTTTTCTCAAAGATCCATCTCCACACCCCAAATCAATAATATTTGAAAAATTCTTATTTTTTAAGAATTCATTTATCTTGTAGTATAAAAATAGTTTTCTTGGTCGAGCTTTTAAAAAAATTTTGTTCAACATTTTACTTAGCGTAAGGTTTCGATCTTGGTTCTTTTTCCAAATAATTGTATAGATTTTTTTTAAACAGATTACTTGAAACATCAAAAAAATCTCTCATTTTAAAAGCCCAAATTTTGATACCAGAAATTAGCTTAATCTCCTCGAGTTTGTTTTGTTTTTTTAAAATTTTGAAGTAGTGTTCATTTAATTTTTTTTTCTTTTCTATATCAGAATTTTTGTATCTTACAGACATATAAAATTTTTTAAGAACTATTTTGTTTTTAGATTTTATTTTATGTGAAAATTCTTTCGTATATCTATAAGGAACTCCGAATATAGTTTCTATGTGATGAATTAATGTTACCGCTTTGGATGGGTGAATTCCAATATTAACTTGTAAAACATCTAAATCTAAAAATTTACTCCAAGGGGAACCATAGGCATAAGAATGATTAGAGACGTCATTTAAAATATTTGCATTTTTACCATAACCACAAATAGACCAATACGGATGTAAGCTTCTAAATTTTGATTTTTTTCTTATCATTTCAGCAAGTGGTCCCATTTTATATGATGGAGTATTTTTTAAATCAAAAAGTACGTCTGAATTAACTAAATTCATGGATGCTGAAGGTGAAAATATAGTGCCATTTTTACCAACAACTTTTTCAATTCCATCGAGAATTAATTTTATTTTTTTGTTTTTAGGAATCTTGACTCTTCCAATTTTTTTCAAATTTGAAACTAAATAGATATTTTTATTTTTGTTAATATTTATTTTCTTTAGACAGTATAAGTAATTTTTTTTAAATTCTTTTTCTATTGTGTTCTTTCTTTCCATATCTATTTGTTATTCTTGTAAAATTTTTCAGCCATTAAAAATTGATGAGGAGGTATAAATCTTTTGTTATCCAAAGTAAAACTCTTATTTCTAGATCTTAAATTGTTATATAGATTAATTATTTTTTTTGAGAATTTAATTTGGAACTCCTTATTATTTGATACTTTTTTTAATTTAAGGGGCAATATTTCTTTTGGTTTCTTCAATAAGTTCTTATTATAATTTACTAGTGACATCAAAAATTTTTGCTCAGGAAAATTTTCTTTTATGTGTTTATAACTTGACCAAAAAAAATTTGAATTATTCAACAATGGATATGGAGTTTGTATAAATATTTTTTCACTTTTTTTTAATATTTTCAAAATTTGAAAAATTTTGTCCCAATATTCAAAATGAAAAGGTTCAGTGAATGGCCAAATATCAGCATCATAACAATAATCAAAATGTCCATAATGAACACCTTGAATTAAATTGATGTTGTCTTGAGCCAATATAGAACTTAAATTTTCTAAACCTTTTACAGTTTCAGATATAATTATTATTTTAGTTTTAAAGTCTTTTAAATCATCCTTTAATTTTAAAACATCACTATAACTTTCTACTTTTGGCAGAAAAACACCAAAATGTGTATTATCTTTGTTAATATATCTATTTATTGATTGAATATCCATTTCATAATTTTTATCTCTTAGAGAATTTATTCGAATATAAAAATCATTATTTAAATTATTAAGTGTATTAGATAAATATTTAATACCATCTCGACAAATTTGTTTTAGTTTGGAATTGTTGGCTGTGTTAAACAGGTCTTGAGCACTATCCTCCATATCTAAAATGATACTGATATTATTTTGATTTAAATTATTAATAATCTTGTTTAATGGTTTGTATCTTGTCAAAGAAAGATACTGGATTATTTCATTTTTAAACATTATATGTTAATTGATATATTATTATTTACTTATCATCAATGAACACTATTCAATCTAAAGAAAAGCAATTATTAAAAAAATTATTTAATGATCTGTGGCCTTTAAATAGAAGTATTACAGGAAATGATGTTAGAAAAAGTCATAAAATAATTTCTAAAATAATTCCACTTAAAACATTTGAGTTCAAATCGGGAAGAAAATTTAATGATTGGATAATACCAAAAGAGTGGAATGTTACAGATGCCTATATAAGAAATCCGTTGAATAAAAAGATCTGTAATTTTAAAGACAATAATTTACATTTAATGGGATACTCAATTCCAATAAGTAAAAAGGTCAGTTTTTCGGAATTAAAAAAACACCTTTTTTTTGATACTAAACAAAAAGATGCAATACCTTATAAAACATCTTACTATAAAAAAAATTGGGGTTTTTGTATAAAATATAAGGATTTTAAAAGACTTGGAAAAGGAAAATATGAAGTAAATATTAAGTCAAAATTACACAAAGGTTCTTTAACAATTTCTGAAAGTTATATTAAAGGTATTTCAAAAAAAGAAATTTTAATACATTGTTATACGTGCCATCCATCTATGGCTAATAATGAACTTTCGGGTCCTCTTCTAGCTACTTTGCTAACAAAAAATTTAATAAAAAAGAAAAATTATTTTTCTTATAGAGTAATTTTTGCACCAGAAACAATAGGGTCAAATATTATCTTAAATAAATATGAGAAACATTTTAAAAAAAATTTAATAGGAGGTTTTGTTTGCACTTGTGTAGGAATAGATAATAAAATTCATTTTAAAATGACAAAAAAACAAAATACCATTATTGATCATACAGTTAAAAATTATTTAAAAAAAAATAAAATCAAATCAAAAATAATACCTTTTAATCCATCTGGGAGTGATGAAAGACAATATTGTTCAATCGGATATAATTTACCTATCGCCTCAATAATGACAACACCTTATGGTAAATATAAAGAATACCATACTTCATTAGATGATAAAAAAATAATAAGCTTTTCTAAATTGATACAAATAAAAAATATTTTAATAGGAATTTTCAAAGATCTAGAAAAATGTTATTTGCAAAATTCAGCAAAACCATTAAATAAAATTGATTTTGAAAAAATTAATAAAAAAGGAATTTATCCGATTATTTTGATAAAAAAGGGTGAACCACAATTATCTAGACACAATATCCACTACAAAACTAAAGATCATAAATTTGCAGATAATTTAACAAGGTCAATAAAATGGTTAATCCATTATTCTGATGGAAATAAAACATTGAAAGAAATATCAGTTATCTCCAAAATAAATTTAAAAGAATTGAATAAAGCTATATTGGTACTTAAAAAAGCAAAATTACTTAGATTGAAAAAAATTTAATGATCGCAATAATTCAAGCTAGAAATTCATCAAAAAGACTCCCAAATAAATGTATGTTTTTTTATAAAAACAAATATGTTTTAGAGAGGGTGATTAATTGTATAAGAAAATCCAAAAAAATTAAGAAAATAGTAGTAGCAACAAGTAAAAAAAAGGAAGACGATTCAATTGAAAGATTTTGTAATAAAAAAAACATAAAAGTCTATAGAGGATCACTTAATAATGTTTTAAGCAGATTTTATGATATCTTAAAAACCAATAAATGCAGTTATTTTCTTAGAGTTTGTGCGGATAGCCCTTTTTTAGATTTTAAATTAATAGATAAGTTATATTCTAAGATAAAAAACAATAAGGCAGATATTTTTACAAATATTTTTCCTAGAACATTTCCATCTGGTCAATCAGTTGAGATAATCAAAACGGATACTTTTTTTAAAACATATAGATCAATTAAATCTTTATCTGATAAAGAACATGTAACGAGATTCTTTTATAAAAATTCCAAAAATTTCATAATTTTGAATTATTCTGATCAAAAAGATTATAGTAATTTTTCTTTATCTTTAGATCATAAAATTGACTTAATTAAATATAAAAAAATTATAGATTTTACTAAAGATAAATATTTTGAATGGAAAAAAATACTTCAATTAATTTAAATAACAAAAGAACAATTGACGTTGCAGTCATTGGTTTAGGTGTTGGGAAGTATCATGTTGAAAATTTGATTAGAATTAAAAGTATAAATAAAATTTTTATTTATGATATAAATAAAAATAAATATAAATTCTTCTCAAATAAAAAAATTATAAAGGTAAAAAAATATGAAGATATCTTAACTAATAAAAAAATCTCTCTAGTTTGCATAGCTTCATATGATCATTATCATTATAAACAAATAATTGATTGTTTAGAATCTAAAAAAGATGTTTTTGCTGAAAAACCAATATGTCTGAGTTTAAAAGAATTTGCCCACATAAAAGAGATTGCAAAAAGAAAGAAAAAAAAAATATCATGTAATTTTGTCCTCCGATCACAAAGAGAATTTAAAAATTTAAAAAACTTAATAGCAGCTGGTGTATTTGGAAATATCTATTATATAGAGGCAGATTATAATTATGGAAGATTAAAAAAATTGACTAATGGATGGAGATCTAAAGTTCCAAATTACTCTGTTACATTAGGAGGGGGAATACACATGTTAGATCTTGTTTTGTGGATAACGAAATTTAAGCCCAAAGATGTAAAATCGTTTTCAAATGACATTTCAACAAAAAATTCAAATTTTAGATATAAAGATTTTGCTACAACTCTTATAAAATTCTCAAATAAATCAATTTTAAAACTTACATCTAATTTTGGTTGTGTTTATCCACATAGTCATTTTTTGAAAATTTATGGAACAAAATGTTCTTATCTCTATGATGGCTTAAGTCAGAAATTTATTTATAAAAGAAATCTTAAAAAAATTAAAAAAAATGTTGTTTATAAAAACAATAATAAAAAAGAAATTCTTGAAAATTTTATTAAACATGTTGTCGAAAAGAAAAATTTTAAAAATGACTATATTAATATAAATGAAATTGAAAAAACTATGAAATTAGGTTTTATGGTAGATAAATCATTAAAAATTTAAAATGAAAATACCTTTTGGAAAACCAATACTTTCAGATCGAGATTTTAAAGATGTTGTAAAAGTTTTGAAATCTGGGGTTTTGGTTCATGGAAAAAAAAACATCGAATTCGAGAATTTATTTAGATCTTATACTAATTCAAAGCACGCAATAAGTGTATCATCTTGTACTGCAGGTTTATTTTTGTTGTATTATGTTTTGGGTATAAAAAAAGATGATGAAGTCATAGTTTCATCTCAAACTCACGCTGCTACGGCATTATCTTTTTGCGCTTTAGGGGCAAAACCAATTTTTGTAGACTCTGAAAAAAAGTCAGGAAATATAGATGTTTCTAAAATTGAAAAACTTATTACAAAAAAAACTAAAGCAATTTCAATCGTTCATTATTTGGGTTTTGCTGCAGAAATAGAAAAAATATCTAAAATTGCAAAAAAATATAATCTGTTTTTAATAGAAGATTGTGCTTTAGCACTAGGTACCACTGTAAATAAAAAACATGTGGGTCTATTTGGTGATGCGGGAGTTTTTTCTTTCTACCCAATTAAACATATAACAACAGCTGAAGGAGGAATGATAATTACGAAAAATTCTAATTTAGCAAAAAAACTCGTACTTGCTAAAAGCTTAGGTGTAAATAAACAATTTGCAGATAGAAAAATTCCAGGAATTTATGATGTAGTTTACCCAGGCTTAAATTTAAGAATGAATGAAGTCAGCTCTGTTTTGGGGATAAATCAATTAAAAAAATTTAACAGTTTTAAAAAAATTAGAGAAAAAAATTATAAAATATATTTAAAAATTTTCAGTGATAAAAATGAATTTGAAACTGTGAAAAATTCTAAAAAAAATGAAGATTGGTCTTATTATGCATTTCCATTAATATTGGATAAAAGAAGTAAAATTGAAAGAAACAAGCTAGTAAACCATCTCAAAAAAAAAAATATTGGAACAAGTGTATATTATCCACATCCACTTCCGCGTTTATCCTATTTTAAAAAAAAATATAAAATTAATTTGGGTAATTTTTTAAATGCTAAAAAGTTTAGTGATCAAACAATAATGTTGCCGATAGGACCACACATTAATGAGAAAAAAATTTTTCATATTACAAAAGAAATTTTCTCCTTTATAAGAGAGAACAAATGAGAAAAAAAATATTAATTATTGGTGGTGCCGGATTTATTGGTCATAACTTAGCAATTTTTTTAAAAAAAAAAAAATTAGATGTTACCATTGTTGATGGACTTAATATTAACAACCTAGAATATCTAAAAAAAAAATATAATGAGTTTCCTAATCCATCCTTAACAAAAAAAATATTATTAAACAGACTAAAATTGTTAAAGAAAAGTAAAATTAAGTTTTTTAAAATTGATGCAAGAAACTACAAGTCATTAAGTAAAATAATTAATAGATCTAAAGCTGAAATAATAATTCATCTTGCAGCAGTTTCACACGCTAATAAATCTAATAAAGATCCCTTCAATACATTTGATCATAGTTTTAGGACTTTAGAAAATAGTTTAGATAATGCAAGAAGTGAAAAAAATAATGTTAAAAAATTTATTTTTTTATCTTCTAGTATGGTTTATGGAAATTTTTTAACTTCATCAGTTAACGAAAATACAAGATGTTATCCGATAGGAATTTATGGATCACTTAAATATGCAGCTGAAAAATTGATCATAGCTTATAACCAAGTTTTTAAATTACCATTTGTAATAATAAGACCCTCTGCACTTTATGGTGAGAGATGTATAAGTAGAAGAGTTGGTCAAATTTTCATTGAAAATGCTTTGACTTCAAAACCGATAGAGATTAATGGAGATGGTAATGAAAAATTAGATTTTACTTATATAGACGATTTATTACAGGGTATATATAAATCAATAATTAGTAAAAAAGCTGATAATCAAATTTTTAATTTAACTTATGGCAGTGGTAGGAAGATTAATGACTTAATTAAGATATTGAAAAAAAATTTTAAAAACGTGAAAGTAAAATATAAAAAAAGAGATAAATTAACACCTTATAGAGGAACTTTGTCGACTAATAAGGCCAAGAAATTGTTAAAATACAATTCTAAATGGTCAATAGAAAAAGGTTATCAAAAATATATAAATTGGTACAAAGATTTTTATTTTAATTCAAAGTGAAAAAATATCTTCTAAAAGATAACTTTCTAACTAAATGTTTTGGAAACAATGTTTACAAGTTAAAAAATAAACTTATCAATCAAAATATACTAAAAAAGTTAAAAAGCCCATTTTTTATATATTTTAAAACACAAAAGAAGAATAAATTATTACTTAAAATTGGATTCAAGTTCATTGATCAATTGATTACTTTTAGAGGAAAAACAAAAAAAACTTTAATTACTAATACAGTAAGTTTCCGATTAGCAAAAAAATATGATTTAAAAAAAATTCAACTTATCTCTAAAAAAAACATGAAATTAGATAGATTTTATTTTGATAAAGAGATTAATGATAAAATAGCAAAAAAAATTAAGATAAAATGGCTAGATAATTATTTTAAAAAAAAAAGAGGCACCCATTTATTTATTTGCTTAAAAAAGAACATAATTATTGGTTTTTGTCTCATAATTTTTGAAATGAAAAAAAAACAAGTAATAATAGATTTAATAAGTATAGATAAAAGATTTCAATCTAAAGGTATTGGTCAGCAAATGTTTTCTTATATTAAGCAATATTTTCAAAATGAAAATTTAATATTTATGGTAGGAAGCTATAAAAAAAATATAAAAGCAATTAACTTTTATAGTAAAATTGGGCTTAAAAAATTAAAAACAGAAAACATTTATCACTATCAAAAAAGATAAAATGAAAAATATTAAAAATTTTATAATCAAAGTAATTCTAATTATAAAAGGAGCTTCAATAGGAAAAAATTGTGAATTTTTATCTATACCTCATATTGAAAATATGAAGATTAAAAATTTAACAATTGGAAACAATGTTAGAATTGGTAAAGATGTTGAATTTTTGTTTAGAGGTAATGGAAAAATCATTATTGGAGATTTTGTAAAGATTGATACTTCTGTTCGAATGTTATCTGCAAATGAATCATCACTTATTGTAGATGAAAATACCAAAATTGGAAAAGGAACCATAATAAATGCGGGAGCAAATGTTAAAATTGGAAAAAATTGTTTGATTTCAGGTAATAATTATATTCAAACATCTAGTCATAAATTTAATAAAGATCAATTTATTAGTCATCAAGGCTATGATCATGGAGAAATAAACATAAATGATGATTGTTGGATAGGAGCGAATTCAGTAATTTTACATTCTGTAATTATATCAAAAGGGAGTGTTGTTGGTGCAATGTCGTTAGTTAGAGAAAACACCAAACCCAACTCTGTTAACTTTGGTATTCCATCAAAATTTCATAAATTTAGAGAATAGATTGTCTATAAATAAAAAAAATATTGTCATACTAGTTGAGCATAAAATTAGAGAATTAAATCCTAATATTTTTTTAGCCACAAAATTAGTAAAAAAAGGTTTTAGAGTTTATATCGGAAACTGGTTAAGTGTTGATAGGATATTAAAACATTTTGATAAAGGATTTGGAATAATCCTTAAAGGAGGTATTGACAATGAGATGTTAGAGAAAGTAAAAAAAAAATGTAATGCTCATATTGTTATAGATCAAGAAGCAGGACCAACCAAAATTTTCTCAGGTGGTATAAAAAGTAGAATAAGTTTTTTAAACTCTAATAATATCGACAAATATTACGCGCTTAATGATAATAGATTTAAACAAGCTCAAAAAGAGATAAAATTTAAAAAAAAAAATGTTTTAAAAAATTTTGGTTGGCCAAGAGTAGATTTATGGAAAGATAATAATCAATATATTTATCAATCAGATATAAAAGATTTAAAAGATAAATACGGAAAATACGCTTTATACGTTTCAAATTTAAGACACACCTATGTTAAATATTATGATGGATTTAATCGCTTTTTATCCTCTAATCTTGAAATTTATAATCAGTTTAACTTTAGTAAAAATCAAATAAAAATAAAATTTTCGACTTTAAAAAAAAACTCAATTGAAAAAAGAAATTCATTTTTTTCCGTAATTAATTTTTTGAATTTTATTTCTAAAGCAAATATAAAAGTACTAGTAAGACCACACTTCAACGATGATGTTGAGGGTTGGAAATTTTTTACAAAAAAAATTGAAAATATACATATTCTGGATTTTAAAAATGATTTGCATCCCTTAATAGCTGGGTGTGATTTATTTCTTCATAGCGGGGACGCCTCAGCATATCAAGCTTATTTAACAAATAAAAAAATAGGACTTATCGGTATTAAAAAAAAAAACTTAAAAAAAATAAACAAACATCTTTCAGAAATGTCTCAAAAAATTTACAATTTTAAGGATATAGGTCATTATTTAATTTCTCAAAAAAACAGTAAAAATAAGGAATTTTTAAAAGATATTAAAAAACATCTGAATTATAATGAAAAATTAGATGCGAGTGAGAAAATTTGCCAGGACATTTCTAGATTAAGTATTAAAAAACAATCTTCAATTAATTTTCAATTTTCAACCAAAATAATTTTTTTAATTAAAGATTATTATTATTTTTTGAAAAGTTTTTTTGATAAAAAAAAAACTATTAAAAATCCAGGTGGTATTAAGATTAGTGAGATTTCATCTTTTGTCAAAAAAATTGAAAAAAAAAAAAATAGAAATATTAAAACAAGAAGTGTCATTCGGAATTTAATTGAAATAGATATTTAAAGTTTTTTTAAAAATTTCCCGTTTTTAAGCAAGAAAATTTTATTACAAAAATCTAAATTTGATTTTTTGTGTGAAATGATAATCATTGTTTGATTAGAAAAGTTATTTTTTAATAATTTTATTATATATTTTTCAGTTCTATCATCTAAAGAACTTGTGGGTTCATCAAGAATTAATATATCTGGTTTTGATAGTAATGATCTAGCAAGACCAATTCTTTGCTTTTCTCCTCCAGAAATTTTTAGTGATTTTTCGCCAATCTTCTTATTTGAGCGATTACTAAGTTTTTTATACAGTTCTTTCAACTCACATTTTTTTATTAATTCTTTTACAAGTGTTAAATTATTTTTATTAGACTCCCTTCCAAAAAAAATATTGTTTATAAGAGTATCGTCAATTAAGTTTATATTTTGACCAAGATACCCTAATTTTTCACCCCAATTGATTTTATCTACTGATTTGCCATCAATTAATACTGATCCTTTTGTTGGTTTTAATAGTCCAAGAAAAATGTCTAAAAATGTGCTCTTTCCTACTCCACTCTTACCGATTATACCAATCTTATCCCCTTTATTTATCTCAAAATTTAAATTTTTGATTATTTTATTTTTATTATCATATGAAAAATCTAAATTTCTAAATTCTATTTTTTTATTGAAGCTACTTATGAAATTTTTTTTAATTTTTGAATAATCCTTATTTATATAATCTTTATAAAAACTTGAGAAAGATGGTACAGCTGATTTGTATTTATTAAATGATGAAACAATTTTTACAACACAAGGTAATATTTTTACTAATGCAGCTATATAAAGACCTAATATTGCAATAATATTTTGTTTGTCGATCCCTGTTATAACAAGATAGTAAGTAATGATTGTTAATACTATTATACCTATAAACTCAAAAATTATTTTTGGGTAAATAGATATCATACTTAATTGTTTATCAATATTTGCATATTTTTTATTTTTTTCATCAAAAGAATTAGAAAAAAATTTCTTTTTGTCATAAATAAAAATTTCTTTAATCATCGAAAAAATCTCAATTAAAGATTTTGTAGTTACTCCAGAAAATTCTAACCTTAGTGTTCCTAATTTATTAATCTTGATCTTGTATACTTTCAAAAAAATATATCCAAAAACTAAAAATACTATTAGTAAAATTATTGAAATTTTTGGTTGCACAATCATAAGTAATAAATAAATACCTATAAATAATATTATTTCAGTTAAAATTTCTAAGTATGAATTTAGTATTTTATTTTTGAATTGACTTACTTCTCCAGAAATTTTCCTTATTAAAAACGAGGAGTTATTTTTTAAATGAAATTCCCAATTTTTCATAAAATAAGATGAAAGTAAATTTGATTGAAGTCTTGTAGTAACATCAGTCATTACATTTATTTTTAATTTATTAAAATAAATTTGAAAAATTGCTTTAAATAAAAAAAGAGATACGAGAAATAAAAGAAAAAATTTTATTGTATTAGTTTCACTAAAGCTACCCATAAAAAAAATAACTAAATCCTTTATAAATTTATAATTTGATAGAAGCTCGAAATCATAAACAGCTGTTATTAATGGTAAGACTGCTCCAACGCCTATAGTTTCGATTGCGGAATTTACAAAAGATAATATAAAAATGATAAGTAGTTTTACTTTTTCATTAATATTTAATATTTCTATGGTTTTTTTAAAATTTTTTATATACATCAATAAATAATATTATTAGTGAATATTTATACTTATTAAAATAAATATTCAATTTTGCTAGATAATTTATATTCAAAATGAATAGAAATCTTAAAATTAACTACATTGCTGAATGTGATCTTAATGCGAAGTCAGCATATGTAGTTCATGTAATCAAGATGGTAGATAATTTATCTAAATTGAGCAACAATGTATGCCTTTTTGTTCCAAACTCAAAGAACACTCTTTTGTATTTAAAGTATCATTATGCGGTGAAATTAAGAAAATGTAAAATTTTTTCAATCATAAATAGACCTATTTCTTCCTTCTTTCTTAGAATTATATTTTGTTTATTTTCTTCATTTAAAGTTAAAAAAAATTCTTTGATAATTACAAGAAGTTTTTGGTCTAGTATATTTTTAACTATTTTAAGAAAAAAACATTATCTAGAAATACATAATGAAGTGCAAGGAT
>MDTA01103854.1_pt1 | contig 15979 bp, 3 predicted proteins | sample 811151 | NCBI WGS metagenome assembly MDTA01 (sample SAMN05326648, study PRJNA326480) | marine metagenome | isolation source: seawater | place: Indian Ocean: South | collected 2010 | reverse complement strand
TCAACCGTGTACTATCAGGTGGAAAATGGTCATGATCGTGATGGATTGGGTTCAGAAGAGAATTATTTTTGGAAAACAGCAAAAGAAAGGTCAGTTGACATGAATATTGGAGCAGGAAATACAGCAAATCTAGAAGAAGACCACGTAAATATTAACATTGATCATTTATTGGGATAATTTTTGTTAAAAAAACGGTATAAATAAATATAAAACTTGGTTCATGGCATATAAAAGGGTTTCGAAATCTTTTAAAGACATAAGTTTATCGTTTACACCCCATCCAGTTACAAAAGATTTACCAATTCTCAAAAATGAGAGAGCAATTAGTCGATCTGTGCGTAATATTGTCGAAACCATACCGACTGAAAAATTTTTTAATCCAGATTTTGGGTCAGATGTATACAAAAGTCTCTTTGATTTTGTTGATTTTGGTACAGCCAACATCATTCAAGAACAAATTAAGACCGCAATTAACAATTTTGAACCAAGAGTTGATAATGTAAGGGTTGAAGTTGAACCATCACCAGATGACAATGAATTTGAAATTGTTGTTATATATGATATAGTCGGACAAGAGTTCCCAACTCAAGAATATTCATTCATATTAGAGGCAACAAGGTAAAATGCCTTTTTCAAATTTCACAAATCTTGATTTCGATCAGATAAAAACATCAATTAAGGACTATCTTCGTGCAAATTCCAGTTTTACGGACTTTGATTTTGATGGTTCGAACTTTTCTGTCTTAATTGACACGTTAGCATACAATACTTATATCACCGCATTCAACTCAAACATGGTTGTGAATGAATCTTTTCTAGATTCTGCAACTTTAAGAGAAAATGTGGTGTCATTATCTTCAAATATTGGATACACACCACGGTCTAAAACGGCAGCAAACGCACAAATAACGATTAATGTTACTGTTAGTGATAATACTGATACATTGACCTTAGAACCAGGTATAGTGTGCACTGGAGACGTTGATAATGAGACGTATACATTTGCAATTACTCAACCAATTACAGTTTTAACTCAAACTGATCCAAATGCACCTGATAGTAATCCAAATCAAAAAATAGCAACGTTTGAAAACATTAGTATTTTTCAAGGAACTTACCTTGAACGTAGATTTTTATATGATGGGTCACTTGATCAGAGATTTATTTTAGATAATCCTTCAATAGATACCTCTAAAATTGTTGTAAATGTAAAAGCAGCAGGAACTGCTGGAAAAGGAACGGAATATACACTCGTGGATGACATTATAACTGTCGATTCAACTTCAAAAATCTTCTTAATAAAGGAAGTTCAAGATGAAAGGTATGAATTAAAGTTTGGAGATGGATATTTTGGTAAAAAATTAGGTACTGGTACAGGAGAAGATGGTGATGAGATAAACGTTAGATATATTACGACTGATGGTGCTGATGGAAACGATGCTCAACTTTTTGTTTTCTCAGGAAAATTAACAAGGGAAGATGGTATTTCTGCAAATCTTGTAGGTTCCACTGTATCTACAATTTTAAAGTCTCAAAATGGTTCAGATATTGAAACATTAGATTCTATCAAGTACTATTCCCCACTTTCATATTCATCACAGAATCGTGCAGTCACTGCAAGGGATTATGAGGCAATAATTAAGAAAATTTATCCAAATACAGAGTCAGTTTCAGTAATTGGGGGAGAAGAACTTGATCCTCCTGAGTTTGGAACAGTTGCAATCAGTATAAAACCAAAAAATGGTAATTTAGTATCTGATTTTTCTAAAAGTCAAATTTTATCCAAGTTAAAACAGTATTCAATATCAGGAATCAACCAAAGAATTGTAGATTTAAAAATATTATACATTGAACTTGATTCAAACATCTATTATAATAGTTCTTTTGTTTCTACTGCAGAAGAATTAAAGACAAGTGTTACAAAATCCTTAACAGACTACTCAAAATCGATAAATTTGAATAAATTTGGTGGAAGATTGAAATATAGTAAACTTCTTAAGGTCATTGATGATACAAATCAAGGAATTACTTCAAATATTACAAAAATTAGAATGAGAAGAAATTTACAGGTATCCATAAATAAGTTTGCTCAATATGAATTATGTTTTGGTAATAGATTTTACGTTGATCCAAACGGATATAACATTAAATCAACTGGTTTTACCATTTTAGGAACATCAGGAGTAGTATATTTGTCAGATATTCCAAATTCTGATCTTAAAACGGGAGTTTTGAGAATAATTAAAGTATTAGGTGATGGAACAATTCGAAATATTGTATCTTCGGCAGGATCAATAGATTATATTAAAGGTGAAGTAAATCTTTCAACAATAAACATATTATCTACTACAAAACCAAATAATATCATTGAAATTCAAGCTTTTCCAGAATCAAATGACGTAGTTGGGTTAAAAGATTTGTATGTGTCATTAGACATCTCAAATAGTTCTCTAAATATGGTTAGAGATGTTATATCGTCTGGTGATGAAGTTTCTGGAGTTCAATTCACAAGAGATTTTTATTCATCAAGTTACCCAAACGGACAAATAATTAGAACATGATAGAAACAGGGATTGTAAGTAAAATAAAAATTCAAGATATCCTATCAAATCAACTTCCTAATTTCATTAAGGATGAGAGTCCTAGGACTGTTGATTTTTTAAAGCAATATTATATTTCTCAAGAGTATCAAGGTGGTATAGCAGATATATCAGAGAATTTAAGCAAATATCTAGATTTTAATTCTTTAACACCAGAAGTTATAGTTGATAGTTCCACTACAGTCGGTGTTACCACTGTTGGTGACGAAACAATTAATGTTACTAGTACAAAAGGATTTCCAAATGAATATGGTTTATTAAAGATAGATGATGAAATAATCACTTACACTGGAATTACTACAGATTCTTTTACTGGATGTGTTCGTGGATTTAGTGGTATTACTAGTTATCATTCAGATACAAATAAAGAAGATTTAGTATTTAACTCCTCATCTGCAGCAGAGCATGAAGGAGCATCTAGGATTCAAAACTTAAGTTCTTTATTTTTAAAAGAATTTTATAAAAAATTTAAAAAAACTTTCTTACCTGGATTAGAAGAAACTAATTTTCAACCTAAACTTGATGTTGGAACATTTATTGGTGAAGCACGTTCTTTATATCAGACAAAGGGAACAAATGAATCATTTAGGATTTTATTTAATGTTTTATATGGTGTAGATTCTAATATATTAAACTTAGAAGAAAGATTAATCAAACCATCATCTGCAAATTATGTTAGACGTAGAATTTGTGTAGGTGAATTAATAGAAGAAAATACATCTAATCTTGCAGCAAAAAATTTACTAAAAGGTTTAGTAGGGCAATCTTTATTCAGAAGTGATATAGATCCTGATATTAATGCATCAATATCAGAAATTGAACCTTTCCAAAGAGTTGATTCTGGATTGAGTGGGATAACAACATATTATAAAATTGCATTGTTTGTTGGATATGATGAGGGTTCCGATGTAGGGGATGATTTTATAGTTGTTCCTAACTCCAAAGCTATAGAAAATGTATCAGCAGGGGCTAGTGTTATAACTGTCGATTCTACAGTTGGATTTGGTACTACAGGCACAATCATAACTAATAGTAATGTAATTTCATATACTGATAAAACGGTTAACCAATTTTTAGGTTGTACGGCAACTAGCACAGACTCATTTAACAGTCCAATATTACCTATTGAAAATATAAGATCGGATATAACTTATTTTGGATTTGAAGATGGAGATTCTGATAAAAAAGTAACTCTTAGACTTACTGGTGTATTATCAGAATTTGAACAAACTGAACAAGTAGATGTTGAAGAAGGTGAAATAATTTCAGTTAAATCAATTGGTGATAAAGTTGAAAATTTATCTAATGATCATGATAATTTTGATAATAAAACTTACAAAGAAATATTTGCAAATTCATGGATTTATAATACCTCATCATCATATTTTATAAATGAAATTATTGATAATTCAGGAGAAAACGATGATATTGTTACAGTTTTAAGTATGGTTGATAGGTCCAGTTTAAAAATTGGAGATGCTGTACAAATTGTTGATCGTGATAGTAATGTTATTTTATGGGATAAACCTGCAGTCATAAAAAATATTGTAAATGAAGTAGTTAATGAAGTATCGCAAAGTAGAATTTTCCTAACCAATACTAGTGGATTTACTTTTGACACCAGTAGAAATTATAAAATTAGAAAGAAGTTAAATAAGGCAAAAAGTAGTGGAACACCATTAGAATTTGGAAATGATGTTGTAATTTCAGATATTCAAAATGTATATTTTAAAGATAAAGAAGCATATGTAACATCAAACTCACTTCCATCTAATCTTATTTCTTTATCAAATGTACCTACTAATTTTACAAAAGAAATTAATATAAGCATTAATAATAAAAATTTTGATTTATCAAAGGTAAGTGGTAATCCTCCAGTGCCAGTTCAACCAGATGGAGCCATACTTGGTGGTGCCAGTTTGGATAAAACTAGTTTTTCTACGATAGAATTTGCTAGTAATCACTCATTTAAAACAGGAGATAGAGTATTTTATAGCACTATAAATGGTGATACTCTTGTTGGATTGGATACGGGAGTTTATTATGTTAAAGAAATTACTGCTAGTAGTATTGAATTATATGGATCAGCAGGAAGCATTGAAGATGATAAAAAATTAACTTTTACACAAAGTATAAATGATGGAGTTCATAATTTAGTCTTAGAAAATCAAAAATCCTCAATAATAGGTGCTCAAAAATTAATTAAAAAATTTCCTCTAGAGCAAAAAATTACTAATAGTGGTAGTAATGCAACACCCATAGGTGAAACTGGAATGTTGATTAATGGTGTTGAAATATCTAACTACAAATCAAATGAAAAGATGTTTTTTGGACCACTAACAAAAGTTGATACGTTAAGTGGTGGTGATAATTTTGATGTTGTAAATTTACCAAAAATATCAGTATCAAATGGTATTGGACAAACTGCTTTAGTTCAACCTGTAGTTACTGGTAAAATTTTAGATGTATTTGTAGACCCACAGAATTTTGATGTTGACAAAATTATTTCAATAGGTGTAACTGGTGGAAATGGTAGTGGATGTGTATTAGAACCTATTATAGGAACAAGATTTAGACAAGAATTTTTTGATGCTAGACCAACAACTAATTTGGGTGGTTTAACAACTTCTTCTTCTAGTAATATGGGATTCATTGAATTTGAATCTGACCACAATTTTTCTCAAAATGAACCAATAATATATGATTCTGGAGTTAATGCTCAAATTAAAATTGGAGATGGTACTAGAACTTTACTTGATAATGCATTATATTTTGCAGATGTTCGTAATTCTAGGGTAATTAGAATATTTGAAACTCTTGATGATTTGGTAGCAGGAATTAATACTGTAAATTTTGCTAATAGTAATGAAACAGCATCAGGAACACATTCATTCAAAATAGGTTTAAGAAAAACATTAACAGATGTAAAAGTAATTAATCAAGGTAGTGGATACACAAATAGAAAATTAAGAGTAAAAACTTCAGGAATATCAACGTCATTTAATGAAATTAATTTTAATAATCATGGATTTGAAACTGGAGACTTAATAGAATATTCTACTGAACTTGGAGACGGTATAACTGATATTGCAAATCTAGAATCAATTGTAGGATTAAACACCCTAACTTCATATTATGTTTTAAAACAAGATGATAATTCTTTCAAATTAGCAAATGCTGGAATCGGTGGAACTATTACATCTAATTTGGAAAGAGGTAAATTTGTTTCACTATCTTCAATTGGAGCAGGATATCAAGTATTCAAATACCCTGATATAAAAGCTTTTGTAGGATTTTCTGCTGTTGGTGTAGCATCAGAAAGTGCAGTTCCTACAGAAATTGAATTAACAGTAAAAGCAAGAGGTTCAATTATACAATCATATCTTTATGAAACAGGTACAGGATATGGATCAACTATAATTAATAATCATAAAAAACCATTAATAACTTTAAAAAATGGTAAAAATGCTGTTCTAAAACCTGTCATTTCAAATGGTCAAATAATTGACGTAAATATTGATTTTGGGGGACAAGAATATTTTTCAGCACCTGATCTTGAAATTGTAGATCCTACAGGACTTGGTGCAGGTGCTAAGTTAAAACCTGTTATTGGAATAAACACAAATACAAATGATTCTGTTATTTCTGATGTTGTAATTGTAAGTGCTGGTATTGGATATTCTACTGATACATCAATTAATGTAAAATCAGCAGGTCAGAATGCATTTTTTGATTCTGAAGTTAGATCACTCACTCTTAATAATTTTAAAGTAAATTCTCCCGATTATCAACAATTACGTGATTCTAGTAATAAATTAAAGTATTCTGTAACTGGATATAGCACCAGTCTATTTGGAGATTATGCGGGAAGTCCAGACAATGTTAGTAATATAATAGGTTGGGCTTATGATGGTAATCCAATATATGGTCCTTTTGGATCTAAAAATCCAGAAAATTCTGTTAATAATCCAGGAACTATTATTAGATTAAAATCAGGATACACCGTAGATGCCTCTAACGTGGAGGATAGACCCTCTGGATTTGAGGTGGGGACTTTCCTTGAGGATCATAAATTTAACGCATCTGATGCGAATTTAGACGTGTATAACGGAAGATTTGAAAAAACAAAAGAGTTTCCAAATGGTGTATATGCTTATCATGCAACAGTAGATGATCTTAATGTCCCAACATTCCCTTATTTTATAGGTGATAATTATAGGTCTGAACTAATTGAAGATAATTTTATAATTGATAATGATCAAACAACTTTTGATTTTAATTTAAGTGGTTTATTGAGAAACACTTTTCCATACAAAGTATCAGAAGAATTTGCAAATAACGATTTTTTAGTTGAAACAAATGAAATTGAAAATCAAAAAATAGAAATTGAGTCATTATCAACTGGAACAGTTACTGATTTTGACATTGTTGAAGGTGGACAAAATTATAAAGTGGGTGAACCTTTAATATTTGATGACCAAGATGGTGAAGGTTTCGAAGCTGCTATTTCTGATGTTGAAGGTAAAACTGTTAGTAAAATTGAAACAGAAATTATTGAAATAACAGATTCTGTTATTTTATGGTCAGAACAAAATGTAACTGTTGTCACTCCAAATAATCACATTTTTGAAACTGGTGATATCGTTAAAATATCAGGATTATCAACAGATATTTCTATATTGAATGATTCATTTTCAATTGGTGTAACAACTTTTTCTTCCAAAACAATTTCAACTATTACTGGATCTCCGTCAGCAGGTTTATCTACTGAAATATTTGTTTCTGATATACCAACATCGGTAACAATTGGAAGTAGTATTGGAATAGGAACAGAAACTCTAAAAATTCTTAATATTTACGGAAACGAAAATATTCTTACTGTTGAACGGGCTGCTGATAGTTCTGAAGGAACAACTCATCCTGCAGGATCTATTGTCAATTATCTACCTAATAAATTTACAATTTCCAAAAATATTTCTTTCTTTGATACAGAATTAAACCAAAAAGTATTTTTCAACCCATTAGAAACTGTTGGAGTGGGAACCGAAGATGGAGAGGATTTAACAAGGACATTTGATTTTGCTGGTAAAGACATTACAAGAAACCTTCCTAAAAAACAAATTTTTATTAATAATCACCCATTCAAAACAAATCAAAAACTTAAATTTTCCACTCCTACAGGAGCCGTTAACGAAAGTTTATTAGTAAGTTCAGATAATGGAGCAAGTAGTTTTACCTTACCAGAAACTGTATATGCCGTAAGTAAAGATAGTAATCATATTGGTATTAAAACAGGGGTTGGTACTTCAGAAGTTTATATTGTAAATATATCAAATGTAACATCAAATGTTGCAGAAAATCAACGTGGTAAATACCAATTTGAAACTGTATTTGATGAAATTACATCAAAGGTAGAGAGAATTAAATCATCTGTCACTACAACTGAATCTCATAAATTATCCACTGGTGATAAAATATCCTTAACTGTTCAACCAAATTTATCAGTGGGTATAGGAACTTCAACTGATGTAAGGGTTATTAGAGATACTGTAACAGGTCAAATCTTAATAAATCCTATAGGATTTACTTCTACAAATGTTATTCCCGCATCAAACTCACTCAATATTACTAAACATGGACTACAAACTGGTGATAAAGTAAAATATTCATCTGATCTTTTACCAGAGGGACTTGAAAATAAAGATTATTTTGTATATAAAATTGATGACAATAATTTTAAATTATGTGAAACTACATTTGATTTATCAAAATTAATACCTAATATTGTAGGTATTGCATCTACTGGTGGAAATTCTCAAACTATATCATTAATTAATCCTAGTATTACATCAATTAATAATAATAATTTAGTTTTTAATCTTTCAGACTCTTCATTAAGTGGATATGAATTTAAAATATATTATGATAATAAATTTAAAAATAATTTCATATCTGATGGTGAATCTTCAATCTTTAATATTTCGGGAGTAGGTACAGCAGGATTATCTGGAGCTAAATTATCGATAGGATATGGTACTAGTATTCCAAATGTATTATTTTACAATTTAGAAAAATCAGGAACCATAGGAACATCTGATTTTGATGTTAAAGATTACTCAAAAATATCTTTTGTTGATAGTATTTACAGTAATGAATATAAAGTAATCGGAACGGGAGTCTCTACATTCAGTTTCTTTATAAAAGATGTGCCAGAAAAATTATCTTATGGTAGCACAGAAACAAGTTCATTAAGTTACACTACTAATTCTAAAAATACAGAAGGAACAATAAGTAAAGTAAGAATTACATCTAAAGGGTCAAACTATAAAAAATTACCTAATTTTGTTGGATTTGGTGCAACATCTGGGGGAACAGGTGCTGTAATAGTTCCAAAATCAACTAGTATTGGAAATATTGAGAAAGTTAGAATTATCAATGAGGGTTTTGAATACTCTTCAGATAAAACTTTAGAACCAGAAAGTCTCATACCTTCAAATGTAAATATAGTAAAAACATCTACTTTAGGTATTGTTAGCGTAACTGATGGAGGATCAAATTATATTACTCCACCTGACATTATAATTGTTAATGATAATTCTGGTGAACAAATAAACAGTGGGTTCTTAGAACCTGTTATGTTAGGAAATAGTATTCAATCAGTAGATATAGTCGAGGTACCAAAAGGTTTACCATCAGATTCAGTGGTTCTAAGAACAGTTAATAATACTAATGGTATTGAAATCACTAAAATAGAATCAACAAATGCTGGATCATCATATACATGTACAATAGCAACACCAAATCCTATATTTCCAGTTAATCCTTTCAAAATTAATGATAGAGTTTATATAGAAGGTATAGTAGGTATAGGAACCACTGGTGTTGTAAATCCCAATACAGAGTCTGGATTTAATTCAAGTGACTATGGATTTAAGTTGCTTAAAGTTTCTAATTATGATCCTGATGTAAATGGTCAAGGAGTTGTTACGATTGATTTATCAGAATTTTCAACTCCTGATAATCCTGTCAGGACTGGTCTAGCACAAACAACTCCAACAACTTTTACAAATATCATTAATGAATCAGATTATCCTAGTTTCTTCATATCTGAAAAACAATCTGATTTTATACTAGGTGAGACAGTAACTGTTTCTAGAAATGGTTTTGAAATAAGTGGTTATTTTGAAATTACAAGAATAAATGTAGGAAAATTAAAAATACTAAATGCTGGTAAATTAAAGTCTGGAGATATTCTTACAGGTAAAATTTCAGGTGTTCAATGTGAAATATCAAAAATTGTTGGAAATACTGCTAGATTTAAAACAGATGTCTCTATATTGAAAAATCTTGGATGGAATGATAGTGTAGGTAAATTAAACGAAGATTTTCAAGTAACACCTGATAATGATTATTATCAAAATATGTCTTACTCAATTCAGAGTCCAATTGAGTGGGATGATTTAAAAACTCCTGTTAATAATATTTTACACACTAGTGGTATGAAGAATTTTGCTGATACTGGCATAACTTCAACAACATCCTCTACAGTTGGTGTAACTAGTGGTCTTAATATTATAGTTGATTTATTTGATGAAAAACGAGTTGATGAGATAAAAGATATAGATTTAGTTGTTGATACTGAAGTTTTTGATGATACTGGAAGACTTATCCTATTCAAAGATATAAGATTGACAGATTATATCGATTGTAAAACAAATGATGTTCTTACAATAGATGATATTAGTAATGAATTTACTAACCTTCAAGGTAATCCTGATAATTTCTTAAATATATTTGAATTTCCGACTGATAATCAATCAGAATTATTAAATAATCTTTTAATAGTAACTAAGAGTAATACTTCACTGTTTAATAAAATAGAAATATCAGAATTATTATTATTAGGTGATGGTAATAATAATTTCTTAGTACAAAAATCTAATTTAAACAATTTAGGAACTGATCTACTAAATGGTGAGAATGATAATTTTGTTGGATATTCTTTAAATGAAAATGAATTAACTGAAATAACAAAATTAAGGTTCACACCTAGCACAAGTCCTGATCCAACAAATAATGTGGATTATGATTTAAAAATAGCATCCTCACAATTTAACACTACTTCTATAGGTGTTGGAACTACTTCTATAGGACCAATTAATCTTACTTCTAAAATTCAAATCTGCCCTGCTGGAACCGCCACCACTATTGCTGCTTTCCCTGTGACTAACTTTGAATCTGTATATGCAATGATACATGTAGTGGATAGTGTTCAAGTTGAAAGTAATCTGGTAGAAACATTTGTATCTCATTTAAATACTGATACTTTCCTATCAGAAAGATATGTATCTTCTGATAATACTCCTCTGTCATTAAATAAATTAGGAATTGTTACTTCGTCAGTATCTGGTGGTAATTTAATTTTAAGTTATGAAAACAATGGTTCAACAGGATTAAAACTAAAATCAAAAATAATTGGTATAGGAACTACTGGTGTTGAAGACGGAACATATAGATTTAAATCAATAGATCAACAAGATGAATCTGAGAGAACATTAATATATTCAGGTGTATCAACTAGCAATACTGGTATTTCAACACTAACCAAATTAAATTCATTACTCTTTAATGCTGTAAAATCTACTGTTGAGGTAAGTATAGGTTCATCTAAAGCAATTTATGAGGTGTTATCCATACACGATGGAGTGGATGGATATGTACAACCGTCTGGATCATTATCACTTACAAAAGATAAAACATCTGAATATGATTCAGCAGCTGGTTTAGGAACCTTTGGTGCTAGATTGTCTGGAGGTAATTTTTTAACTGAATTTTTCCCTGATAATGAAGTTGGAGTATCAACAGTAGTTTCATTCAATCAGTGTTTCTACACAAAAATGGATACGGTAAATATCCCAGAAGATTTGAATTATGGTGTTGTCACTGAAAATGTTTCTATTGAATTATACAATTCCATAAGTGGTAACAGAATAGAAAGAACACAGTTTACACCTAAAGTTAATTCCATACCAATATTTGGTAAATCTTTCAATCCATCAAATTCTTCAGTATTGAATTTAGGAACTGGTAAATTTACAATAGAAAATCATTTCTTTAGACCCAATGAAGAATTAGTTTATGAACCTAAATCAACTTTTGTAGGAGTTGGATCTACAGCACTTCAATATAAATTATCTGGAGTTGGTATTCATACATTACCTTCAAAAGTATTTGTGGTAAATCCTGATAAAGATTCATTCTTTATATCAACTGTAAAAGCAGGAACAGCTGTTACCTTCATGAGTCCTGGTGAGGGTAATGCTCATGAATTCAGTATGACAAAATCAAATGAAAAAACTTTGATTACAATTGATGATGTAGCACAATATCCATTAATAAGAAGTGATGTGACACATGAATTGAATAGTAATGTGGGATCACAGATTGGAGCAGCTACAACTATAATTCATTTAAGTGGAATATCTACAATCTCTGTAACTGATGTTTTAAAAGTAGATGATGAACTTATGGAAGTTGTTCGAGTTGGTTTTGCCACTACAGGTGGAGGTCCTGTTGCAACAGCTGGAACATTCAATTCTGTTCAAGTTACTAGAGGATTTGTTGGAACAATATCAACAATACATTCAGATGGAACAGAAGTTAGTAGACTAAGAGGATCATATAATATTGTAGGTAAAGATATATTCTTTACCAAACCACCAAGAGGTGATATAAGTAAAAATAAAGATATAAATGACTTAGATATTGCAACATCTAAGTTTTCTGGAAGGGTATATCTTAGAAATAATTATGAATCAAATGCCATATATGATGATATATCAGATCAATTTACAGGAGTTTCATCAAGTTTTACTTTAAGAGTTGGTGGTGCAAATACGATTGGAATTGGAACAACTGGTGGATCTGGTATATTGTTTATAAATGGAATATTCCAATCACCATCTACAGACTTTAATCCAAATAAAAACTTTAAATTAGTTGAGAGTGGTAGTGGTGCAACTGGTGTAACGACTGTTATATTTACAGGTATCACATCAAGTAATGGTGATGTATTTACCTCAAATAATATTAATACTAATGAATTACCAAGAGGTGGTATACCCATATCAATAGGAAATACTATAAATGGATTAGGATATGCTCCTTTAGTTCCTGCTGTAGTTAAACCACTTGTGAATGTAGGTGGATCAATAACAGAGATTGTTGGTGTAGCATTTAGTGGATCTGATTTGGTAGTTGAAAATGCAGTTTATAATGGTTCTACTGGAATAATGTCAATAAGAACAAAAGGAGAACATAGATTTAAAAATTCAAATGATTTTGTATTAGTTAATAATATAGGTTTCAGTCCATCTTTATCATTAAAAACATCACCATTTGAAATTGTATCTGTAGGTGCAACAAATATTTTTGGTATCAGTGTTGGAAAAACTGATGGAACATTTGATTACACTGGTGCAGGTGCAACTGCTGGTGAAGCATATCCATTCTTCCCTAATCTAACATTTGGATCTGGATATAATGATGATATAGTTTCAATTGGAGTTACTGTTCAAGATCTTGGATATGAGCATCGTTTCATATCTGCAAATACAAATGCAATCAATGTAACAGGTGGTTCACAGTTAACTCCTACAAATGCTTCATATACTCCTGCAACTGGAATATTGATTCTTACAGTTCCTAACCATGGATTAACTAATTCCAATACTATTACAATAGATGATGCAAGTTTATCTTTCTCATGTTCAAGAGATAATTTTGAAACTACTCACGTATATCCGAGATCAACAGATCCAGCATCTGTTAATACATCAGCATTAAACAATGGTGTATTAACAGTCACAAAAATAGATGACAATAAATTCAGTGTTAATGTTGGAGTTAATGTTGGAACTGGAGGAACCGTTACTGCATCAGTAGGTGTTGGTGGAACATTGGCATTTACAATTGTAGGTGGTGGAGGAACTGATTATCAAGATCCACAAATATTTGTTTCTGAACCATCATACTCGAATTTATCAGTTAGAGGTATTTCAAGACGTGCAGATGGATTAACATCAGAGACAGGAACAGATTTGAGAGTTAATGCGATAGTAAAACCAGTGACTGGTATAGGGTCAACAATGTTTGAAGTATCTGAATATGAAATTGTCAATAAAGGATTTGCATTTAAAGAGGGAGATGTTGTAGAACCAGTTGGATTAGTTACTCAAAGAGGTTTGAGTAATCTTATTGAAAGATCTAGGTTAACTATAGATAAAATCTATAGTGATGCTTTTGCACTATGGCAATTTGGTGACTTTGATTATATTGACTCAATTAAAGGTCTTCAAAACGGAGTACAACGTAGTTTTTCACTATTTGTCAATGCTCAATTGGTAAGTGTGGAATTAAATCAATCACTGAATCCAAATGTTAATATTGAAGATGTATTCTTAGTTGTCATAAATGGAGTGATTCAAGAACCTGTTTCAGGTTATAGGATTGTTGGTGGTAATCTGATAACCTTTGCAGAACCATTATTGGAGGAAGATGATGTTACCATATTATTCTATAAAGGAACCACTGGTGAAGATTCTGTGGTGAATCTTGCGGAAACTTTAACTATTGAAGCTGGTGATGAAGTTCAAATAGCTGGAGTTGGAACTGTTAAACCTCAAGATAAGAGAACAGTGCTTAATTTAAATACATCTAGAAAGATACAAACAAATGTTTATCTTGGAAAGGGTATAAATGATAATGTTTTCCGTCCTATATCTTTAATTAAACAAAAAGAAGATATGGTAATCAATAAAAACTTAGTTTCCAAACAGAGAAGAAGTCTTGAACCAAGAATTACACCTATAGCAAAAGTCATTAGTGATTTATCAGCTTCCGATACTACTTTATTTGTTGATAGTACAGACATATTTAATTATGAAGGTGATACTGCACCTAAATTAGGGTTCTCACTCTCTAAGAGAGAACAAATTGATTTTACAACAGCTGAGGCAACTGCCACTATTTCTGTAGCAGGAACGGTAACAGGATTTAGCACCTCTAATTTTGGTTCTGGTTATACAGTTGCACCTACTGTCAAACTATCAGCACCACCAGTTACTGTACAATCTAATTTGGGTAAAATAGATGTTGGGAATCCAATTGTTGGAGTTGGAAGCACTGCAACAGCTACCGCAACCATTGGTGCTGGTGGCACTATTACATCCATTGTTCCAAATAATCCAGGTTTAGGATATACCATAGCACCTCAAGTTTTAATATCAAGTCCATTCACTTATTCTACTACATTTGAAAATTTATCAACTGCAACTGAAGGTAGTGGATTGGGAATTACTACAAATACTGGAATTATCACTGGTATAGGAACAACAACATTATCAGGTAAATTAGGAATTAAATTCGATATTCAAGGTGATATTTTATCCACATTTGCACCAATAAATATTGGAAGTCCAATTTATATCTTTGATACTCGTTGTGGGTCTGGTGTTATTTCTATTAATACCAGTGGTGTTGATACTGATACTGTGGGACTTGGTGTTTCATTTGCTGATAACATTTACGTTGTGGCAGGAATGCATACAAGTGCAACAAGTCCAGCAAGGGTTGGGGTTATTACATGCTTAATTCACTCAGGAACCGTTCATGCTGGTTTGAGTAGCACAGGTAGTGCAGCAATTCCAGTTGGTAAATATTCACTTGGTAAAATAAGTGGTTTTGTACGAGGATCAAATCCAATATCAATTGGAGTGACTGGTAATACTGTTGGAATAACAACGGGAGTTGGTATATCAACATTCCCAACAATTAAGAGAACTGGTGGAGATAAAACATTCGATCAGACTGGTTCTATATTAGAAAAACCACTTGCTCAAAATTGATAAATGAATGTAACTAAAAAATGTTGTATAAATATCTAAAAAACTATTAATATGCCAGCTGTAGTAACAGATCAATTTAGAATAGCGAACGCAGGTAATTTTGTAGACTCTGTATTAGGTTCTGATAATTCTTATTATGTATTTTTAGGACTACCAGATCCAAATAGTGTTGGATTCGGAAGAACTACAAACTGGGATGAAAATACTCCAAGTCCTGTTGATAATCAGCAATACTTATCTCAGTATAGAAATACCTCTCTATTCGGTAAAAAAATAACTTCCGCAAATCTTCGAAGAGTTGTTAAAAAACACACATGGACTGCTAATCAGTCCTATGACATGTATCGACATGACTATCAACCAGTTGTTAATGAAGCACCTACTTCAAAGAGTGGAAGTTTATATAAAACAAATTATTATGTAATAACTTCTGAATTTAAAGTTTATATTTGTTTAGATAATGGTAGTTTTGGT
>MDTA01001272.1_pt1 | contig 15983 bp, 17 predicted proteins | sample 811151 | NCBI WGS metagenome assembly MDTA01 (sample SAMN05326648, study PRJNA326480) | marine metagenome | isolation source: seawater | place: Indian Ocean: South | collected 2010 | reverse complement strand
TAAATCTTCCTAACTAATTTTTCTTGAAAGCGCGCTTGTTAAGAATTTATCAATTCTTCCATCTAAAACTGCCTGAGTATTTCCATCTTCAACATTTGTCCTTAAATCTTTAACCATCTGATATGGTTGTAACACATAAGATCTAATTTGATGCCCCCAACCAATATCCGTTTTTATATTTAATTGTTTTTGGCTTTCTTCCTCTCTTTTTTGTATCTCATATTCATATAATCTCGCTCTCAGCATCTTGAAACAGGTCTCCTTATTTTTATGTTGTGATCTCTCATTTTGACACTGAACAACAACTTTTGTTGGTAAATGTGTAATTCTGACTGCGCTGTCTGTTGTGTTTACATGCTGACCTCCGGCTCCACTAGATCTATATGTGTCTATTCTTAAATCTTTATCATCTATGTTGATTTTAATATCATCCTCAATAGCTGGGTAAACCCACACACTTGCAAAACTTGTATGCCTTCTAGCTCCGCTATCAAAAGGGGAAATTCTGACTAGTCTATGAACACCTGACTCTCCCTTCATTAGTCCATAAAGGTATTCACCACTAACTCTTATAGTTGAAGATTTTATGCCTGCTTCTTCGCCTTTGTGCTCACTAATCATTTCATATTTGAAATTTTTTTTATCAAACCATTTCAAATACATACGCCTCAGCATATCCGCCCAATCTTGACTTTCTGTACCACCTGCGCCTGCATGAATTTCTAAATATATGTCTAAGTTATCATTTTCCCCTGAAAGAAAACACCTTATCTCATTTTTTTTTGACTCTGAGAAAATTTGATTAATCTTAATTTTACAATCTTCAATGGTCTCTTCATCTTTTTCTTGGACAGCTAATTGATATAAATCTTTAAGATTTTTAATTTCGTTAAGCGATATTTGATAGGAATTTAAAATATCATCAAATATTTTTTTTTGTTTTACGGTTTTAGAAACAAGTTTTTTATCTTTCCAAAAGTTTTCCTTACTAAGCGTTTCATTTAATTCCTTTAGTTTTAATTCTATTTTATTCTTATCAAAGATACCCCCTAATATTCTTAAGGGCTTTTTCTGTAGAACTTAATTTATTTTCAAAATTTTGCATTAGTAAAACTGCCTTAACTTTATAATATCACGATCATTTATCGAAATTAAATTATTATTATCAATATTGTTAATATCTTCTTTTTTTAATGCTTCTGAAATTGAATTTTTGTCTCCTGAAATCGACTTTAATCCAGTGTCGTAATTTAGTGATGTTAAGTAAATGTTTTTTGGAACTTTAAAATTATCAAAATCTTGTTTAAAAAGTGCATTTTCGACAAAGTTTTTAAAAATTGGAAGTGCCGCTTTTGATCCTGTTTCAAATTTTCCTAATGTCTTAGGATTATCAAATCCTACGTAAACACCGACGACTAGGTTTGAAGAAAATCCAATAAACCAAGCATCGTAATTATTATTGGTAGTGCCAGTTTTACCTGCAATTGGAACATTAAGTGATTTAAGTTTTTTAGCAGTGCCCCTAAGCACGGCACCTCTTAAAATTGACGTCATTTGATAAGCTGTTTCTTCACTTATAATTTGTTCATTTGTACTTTTAATTTTAGGTAATTTAGTTGATTGATTAATAAATTTATCACATCCAAAACATTCTCTTCCTGTTACTTTAAAAATTGTTTTTCCTCTTCTGTCTTGAATTCTAGAAATTAAATTAGGTTTAATTTTTTTCCCACCATTTACAAATGGAGCGTAAGCGGCTGTTAAATTGATTAAAGTAGTTTCTGCTGAACCTAAAGAGACTGATAACAATTCAGGAATATCCTCATATATTTCAAGTTTTTTAGATAAATTCAAAATTTTGTCTAGACCTAAAATTTTTGCTATTCTGATAGTCATTAAATTTCTAGAGTATTCAATTCCTTTTCTAAAAGTAGATGGTCCGTAAAATTTTTTTCCATAATTTTCAGGTTTCCAGTTTTTAAGTCCTACTCCTTGACTTTCGACAAAGGGTGCATCTAAAATAATTGAATTAGGTGCAAAACCATTTTCCAAAGCTGCAGCATAAACTATTGGTTTAAAAGCCGACCCAGGTTGTCTCTTAGCTTGTGTTACTCTATTAAACTCACTTGATTTAAAATTAAATCCTCCAACTAAAGCTTTAACGTCACCAGTGTAAGGGTCAATTGCTACTATACCTCCATTTACTTTTGGATATTGTTTTAGTCTCCAAGCATTTTTTTCTTTAGAAACAAATATGATATCACCTACTTCATGTTTATCAGGAATGGTCTTGTTTTTAGATAGTGTCCATTTAACATTTTTATAATTGATAAATCCATTAATGCCCTTTCTATTTTCCTCTAATGTTATAAATTTTATTTCAGAATTACTTACTTCTATGATTTCAGCAAAATGCCAATTTAAAGTAGGATCTAATTTAAATTTTTTTAATTTTTGTTTCCAATTTTTATTTTTAATTTTATTTGTTATCTCTCCTCTCCACCCGTGCCTCCTATCATATTGTTGAATACCTTTTCTTAAAGATTTGAGAGCGATAATCTGATAATCAATTTTTAAAGGAGTTTTTATACTCAAGCCTTGCGAGTACAGCTTTTCAAATCCGTAATTTTCTTTTACTGACCTTCTCACTTCTTCAGTATAAGAATTAGCTTCATTAAGTATCTCAATTTGTCTTTTTTTTAATTTTAATTCTTTTTTTTCAAAATTTTTTAACTGATCTTTAGAAATATAGTTATTTTCATATAAATTTTGTAAAACTAGATTTCTTCTAAATTTTCCAACTTTAGGATATTTGTAAGGATTATATTTGCTTGGAGCTTTAGGAAGCGCGGCTAATAATGCTGCATCAGTATAATTTAATTCCTTAATAGATTTATCGAAATATTCCAAACTTGCTGCCGCAATACCATAAGTTCCTTGACCTAAATAAATTTGATTTAAATACAATTCTAATATTCTTTCTTTTGAGTAAGCTCTTTCAATTCTAAAAGCTAATATAGCCTCTTTAATTTTCCTTTGCATTGAAACCTCATTATTTAAAAGAAAATTTTTTGCCACTTGTTGGGTAATTGTGGATGCCCCTTCTAAACGCTTGTTTTGTGAAATGTTTTTTATATTTTTTATAACCGCTCTTAATATGCCTTTAGCGTCAACTCCAGGATGACTAAAAAAATTTTTATCTTCGGCAGATAAAAAGGAATTAATTACCACTTTTGGTATAGACTCATACGGAACAAATAATCTTTTTTGAATTGCATATTCTGCAATTAACTTTCCATCATCTGAGTACACTCTGCTTGAAATTGGAGGTTGATAATTTGATAATTTTTTGTAATCAGGTAGCCCAATAGAAAAATACCATAAAGTAGATAATGTGAATAATAAAACAGCAATAAAGAATACGATTAAAAATTTTACAGAAAAATTAACAAATTTTAACATTTATCCTTTATTAATAACAAATTTGACTTTCTTAGGGCATTTAAAATTTTATTAAGTGTATTTATTGATAAAATCGTATAAAACATCAATATGACAAAATTAAAATTCACAGATTTCAAAAAATTAAAAGGAACCCAAAAAAAATGGAAAAAAATTTATACATTGATGCTTCGCATCCTAATGAAACACGTATTGTTCTTAAATCGGAAAATTCAATTGAAGAGTATGAATTTGAGGATAAGAACAAGCTAAACTTTAAGAATAATATTTATTTAGGTACCATAAGTCGAGTTGAACCATCTCTTCAGGCGGCATTTGTTAATTTCGGAAGAGAACGGCATGGTTTTTTAGCCTTCAACGATATTCAATCAGATTATTATCAATTACCTTCAGAAGATAAAGAAAAAATAAAAGTTGCAGAAGAAAAAATTAGAGAGGATCTTAAAAATAATTCTATTGAAGGCCCCCAAGATAGTAATGTGCAAGATCCCAATGAAGTTTCTAATGTTAATAATAATGAAGTAAATAACGATGTGATAAAAAATGAAGATTTTAAAAAAAAAGAATATAGAGAGGAAATTAAAACATCATTTGGAATAAAAAGATATAAAATTCAAGAGGTAATAAAACCTGGTCAAGTAATTTTAATACAAGTCATAAAAGAAGAAAGAGGACAAAAGGGAGCTGCTTTAACTTCATTCATTTCACTAGCCGGCAAATATATTGTGCTAATGCCAAATACTGCTAAAGGTGGAGGTATTTCAAGAAAAATATTTAATTCTTCCGACCGCCAAAAAATTAGAGCTATCTTAAGTGAAATTGAAATCCCAAAGAGTATGGGTGTAATTGTTAGAACAGCTGGATCAAATAAGACAAAAAATGAGATTGAAAAAGACTTTCAAAATACTTTGAAGACATGGGAAGAAATTAGAGACAACGCTTTAATTTCTAACGCTCCTTCTTTGGTCTATGAAGAGGGAGATATTATTAAAAGAACCTTAAGAGACACCTATGATAATGATACAAAAAATGTTTACATTGAGGGAAATGATGCTTATCAGAAAGCTAAAAAGTTTATGAAAGAATTAATGCCCAGAAGTGTAAAAAATATTAAAAAATATAGGGGTAAAATTCCACTATTTCATTATGCCAATATTGAAAAAGATCTAAATAATATATTTGAACCAACTGTAAAACTTAAATCTGGTGGATATTTAGTGATTAATCCAACCGAAGCTCTGGTCTCAATAGATATTAATTCTGGCCAATCAACTAAGCAAACAAATATAGAAAAAACTGCTTTAAATACAAATTTAGAGGCTGCTGAAGAAATAGCTCATCAAATCAAATTAAGAGACCTTTCTGGTTTAATAGTAATAGATTTTATTGATATGATGAATTTTTATAACAGGCGTACTGTTGAAAAAAAAATGAGAGAAAGTATTAGAAAAGATAGAGCGAGAATTCAGATAGGAAGAATAAGTAATTTTGGACTACTGGAGATGACGCGACAGCGGTTGAGAGAAGGTTCAATTAAGTGGGAGACACAATTATCTTTAGAATCTTTTTCACAAAAAATTATAAAAAAAATTAAATCCTTAGCCTTTACCGAAAAAGTAAAAATTATAAAGGCATATATTCCAGAAAAAGTTAAAAAATTTATAGAATTGAATTTAAATGAGGAAGTTGATTACTTGCAAAAAAAATACGTATTCAAGATTGAACTTATTTCAGATAAAGAATTATTAATACCTGAATTTAGTATTGAACTGCTTAATAAATCAAAAAAATTAATCAATAAAGTAGAAAATTTTAAAGATATTTTAATTGTTAAGAAAAATTTAAAAAAAGAAGATCAAAAAAAAATAAAAAAAGTTTCGAAAGATAATAGGAAAACTAAAACTAAAAAAAAATTAAGAACTCTGTGGGTTAGGAGGAAAAAAAGTTAAATTAAACCTTTTTTGGGAGAACTAGCAGACGCAAATTTTTTTTGGATCATTCTTCCTGATAAATAAGCTTTTCTTCCGGAAATAACAGCTTCTTTAAAAGCTTCGGCCATTAGGATAGGTTTTTTCGCTAGAGCAATCGCACTATTTACTAGTACACCGTCACAACCCATCTCCATTGCAATTGAAGCATCAGATGCTGTACCAATACCAGCATCTATAATTACAGGTACTTTTGATTGTTTAATAATTAATGAAATATTTACTTTACTCTGTATTCCTAAGCCAGATCCAATCGGAGAAGCTAATGGCATTATAGCTGAAGCTCCATTGTCTTCTAATTTTTTTGCTAAAATAGGGTCATCGGTACAATAAACCATTACTTTGAAACCCTCTTTGACAAGTGTTTTTGTTGATTTGATGGTTTCAATCATATTTGGATATAAATTTTTCTTATCGCCTAATACTTCTAACTTAACTATTTTCCAACCCCCTAATTCTCTTGCAAGTCTTAAAGTTCTCAATGCTTCTTCAGAGTTATAACAACCCGCTGTGTTTGGTAAGTAAATAATCTTTTTAGGATTTACAAAATCTGTGAGCAAAGGTTTATTCTTATCTGTAATATTAATTCTTCTTACAGCAACAGTCACCATATCTGCCCCTGAAGCTTTAATAGCCTGAGCTGTTTCTAAAAAATTTTTATATTTTCCTGTTCCGACTATCAATCTTGATTTCAAATATTTTCCAGCAACTTTAAATCTATCTTTTTTCAATTTACCCACCACCTATAAAATGAACGATTTCAATTTTATCATTATTTTTGATTTTCTTTTTTTTAAAATGAGCTCTAGAAATTATAGTTTTGTTATGTTCTACTGCAATTTTTTTATCAGCAAGCTTATATCTTATTAACAAATCATAAATTGAAATGTTTTGTTTTATTGTTATTTTTTTTCCATTTAATTGTATTTTTGCCATAATTCAGTTAATCAATGGTAATAATAAGTAACGATGAAAAAAATTATAATTCTTAATGGACCAAATCTCAACCTTTTAGGTGAGAGGGAAAAAAGTCAGTATGGAAGTTTTACACTGAACGATATTGAGAAAGTTTGTAAAGAATTCGCAGAAAAAAATGAAATAAAACTTACATTATTTCAATCTAATATCGAGGGTGAGATTATTGAAAAAATTCAAAATTCTCGTAATTCACAAGATGGTTTAATCATTAATGCTGGAGGGTACACTCATACCTCAGTTTCTATCCACGATGCTCTCAAAATAATTAAGATTCCCATTATTGAATTGCATATTAGTAATATTTATAATAGAGAAGATTTCAGACAAAAATCTTTAATTAGTAATGTCGCTAAAGGGATTATTTGTGGGTTTGGTGCAAATGGTTACACTATGGCACTCAAAGCAATGAAAGAATTTTTAAAATGAAAATTGATAAAAAATTAATAAAAGAATTAGTAGAATATCTAAAAGAATTTAATTTAACAGAATTAGAGTATCAAGAAGGTCAATCAAAAATTAAAGTCTCAAAGGTGTCTAAGGGAATAGAACAATCAAAGACTACCAGTAATGTTGCACCACAAAATAAAGTTGTACTTAATACTTCTGATAATAACGAGGGAATTAGAGTAAAATCTCCAATTATTGGTACAGCATATTTGGCACCAGAACCAGGAGCTAAACAATTTATTAAAATTGGAGATAAAGTTAAAAAAGGTCAGACAGTAATGATTGTAGAAGCAATGAAAACAATGAATCATGTTCCTTCGACTAGTGACGGAGAGGTAAAAAAAATTCTTGTTGAAGATGGTCAGCCGGTAGAATTTGGTCAAACATTAGTTCTTCTTAAATAAAATAATGTTCAAAAAAGTTTTAATAGCTAACAGAGGTGAAATTGCTGTTAGAATAATAAGAGCATGTAAAGAGTGGGGAATATCTACAGTTGCAGTGCACTCAGATGTAGATGCAGAGTCAATGCATGTCAGATTAGCTGATGAAAGCGTTTGTATAGGATCTCATCAACCACAAAATAGTTATTTAAATATTTCTTCCATCATGTCAGCTGTTGACTTGACTGGAGCTGAAGCAATTCATCCAGGTTACGGATTTTTGTCTGAAAACGCAAAATTTTCTGATGTGGTTAATAAACACGGAATAAAATTTATTGGCCCAAGTTCAGAAATAATTTCAAAAATGGGAGATAAGATCGAAGCAAAAAGAATAGCAAAAAAGTATGGCTTACCAGTGATAGAGGGATCTGAGGGTGGAGTAAAATCTTTTGAGGATGCTAAATCTATATGCAAAAAAATTGGATACCCAGTGTTGATAAAAGCAGCTGGTGGAGGCGGTGGAAAAGGCATGAAAGTTGTAGAAGAGGAAAATAAATTGGAAAATTTATTTTTAACTGCAAAAAATGAAGCTAAAAAATTTTTTGGAAATGATGAGCTTTATATTGAAAAATATTTTAAAAATCCCAGGCATATAGAAGTTCAGATTATGTCAGGAAAAAATAAAACTGTTCATCTGGGTGAAAGAGACTGTTCAGTTCAAAGAAGGCATCAAAAATTAATTGAAGAAACGCCAAGCCCAGTTTTGTCAGAAAATCAAAGACAAGATCTTTTAAATAAAACAGTCAAAATGGTTGAGCAAATAAATTATGAAGGCGCAGGAACTGTGGAATTTATATACGAAGATGGAAAATTTTACTTTCTTGAGATGAATACAAGAGTACAAGTTGAACATCCAGTAACTGAAGTACAAACTGGAATAGATATAGTAAAAGAGCAATTATGGATTGCTTTTTCAGGAGAAACTGCTTTGAAACAGAGCGATATAAGTCCTAGAGGTCACTCTATTGAGTGTAGGATTAACGCAGAAAACCCAGCATTAAATTTTCAACCAAGTCCTGGTGTGATAAGCGTTTGTCATCAACCTTCAGGATTTAGGACTAGAGTTGACGGCTCTATTTTTCAAGGATGTAAAATTACTCCATATTACGATAGCTTGATTGCTAAAGTTATTTGTAAAGGAAGAAATAGAACTGAAGCAATCCAGAGAACTTTGAGATCCCTAGATGAATTTGTTTTAGAAGGTATAACTACAACTATCGATCTTCACAAAAAAATTTTAAATCACAAAAAATTTGTTGAGTCTGATTTTGATACTAATTGGTTAAGTAAAGAAAAATTTTATTAAACATTGTAACAATTCAACAATTGAATGTCATAAATTGCATGATCGAATGGTGTTAGATTAGGATCTGAAGAAAACGTCCATCCATTGAATATAAAAACCTTATCGTTTTCATTTTTAGAAAGGTCTTTAACTTGCATATATGCTACATCGTCAATCTTATTATTAACTTTTACTTTTCCACATTTTAAAATCTTAATTTCTAATGGTCCAAATTTTTTACTTTCGTTAAAATTTACTTCAATTTTGATTGATTTTGCAGTTATCTTATCTAACCCAATAAGCACAGCATGAGGTAATTTGAGCTTATCAATTTTTTCTTTTTTAATTTTTATATCGTTCATGCTAATATTGCTTTCGTTATTGTCTTCTAATTCCTCAAAGCTTGGTTTTAGTTCATTTAAATTAATTAACGGAGAGCTTAAAATCTCCTCTGCGTTTGACATTTTAAATGAAATCAATAAAAATAATATTATAAGAAACTTATTTCCAAGTGTCATATTTCTTTGTTATTGAATTTTTTTTTATTTTAATTGGTTTATAACTTCCTGAAGTTCCTGTTTGATTTTCTAAATGTTTTTTTTGCCATAAATATTTTTTTTCTTCATTTTCGTTAGGGATTTTATCTACTGTATGATGAATCCATAGATACCAGTCAGAAGTTATTTTTGTAGCTTCAACATCTTTTGAGTATATAACCCATCTTTCATCATTTTTGTTTTTATAGTATTTATTGCCATATTGATCTTTGCCAACATAGATGCCAGTAAATATAGTCTTCAGGAGAGTCCCTAAAGTTAATTTATTCCACCAAGTAAAAATAACTTTTAAAATCATAATATTATTTTTAAATCCACACAATTTCCAATTGTATAATTATACAATAGACACAAAAAAAATTTAATATATATCTATAATATATCAAAATTCAAATAATTATGAAAAAATTTGTAGTTGAAACTTATTATACTTGCACTTTTAAAACAGTTCACTCCTTGGAAGATTTGAATGAAAAGGAATTATCCAAAATTGATACCAGGACTGATGGTGAGGTTGAGGTGATTGATGTAAAGCTAAACAATCGAAAAACAAAGAAAATTGGTGATGAAAAAACTGAAAAAACAGAAAGTATCAAAATTGATAGCTCAATCCCAGAAAGTATTAGTAATAAAATTATTAATGCTAAAAAAACTGAGAAAGTTGAAGTAGCCAGATTGAAGAAAAATAATACAGCTAGATTTAGAATGCCTGATAGAAGAAAAGGATATATTCAAAAAGCTCAAATCGGAGATCACAAAGTTTATCTGCATACTGGCGAATACAATGATGGTAAAATCGGTGAAATATTCATCGATACGAACAAAGAAGGTGAGTTAGTTAAAGCTATGATGAATAATTTTGCAATCGCAATATCTCTAGGACTTCAATACGGGGTACCTTTAGAAGAATACGTAGACGCATTTATTGATACTAAATTTGAGCCTTCTGGAAAAGTTGTAGGTAATGATAGAATTTTAAGTGCTTCATCAATTCTAGATTATGTGTTTAGAGAACTTGCTATATCTTATTTGGGTAAAGAGGAATTAGCCCACACTCCATCAATAGCGAACACAAAAAGTTCTGGAAATAGCAGCGCGGACGATAAATTTATAAAAATTGTCAAAAATATTACATCAAAAGGGTTTGTAAGGAGTAATTTTGAGGAAAAGTTAGTAGATCTTTCTGATGTAAGGATTAACCTTAAAACAAAAAACTAGTCCTTTTTTTTATTTATTTTTAAGCAAAGTTCTTTTAATTGATCGTTATTGACCTCTGAAGGTGCTTTCATCATTAAATCTTGAGCATTTTGGTTCATAGGAAATAAAGTAATTTCGCGAATATTTTTTTTGTTAGCTAAGAGCATAACAATTCTATCAATACCTGGAGCAATGCCGCCGTGAGGCGGAGCTCCAAAAGAAAATGCATTTAACATCCCGCTAAACTTTTCCTCCACTTCACTTTTTGAATAACCGGCTATTGCGAAAAGTTTATACATTAATTCAGGATTATGATTTCTTATTGCTCCAGATGAAAGTTCCACACCATTACAAACGATATCGTACTGAAATGCTTTCATTTCAAGTGGTTTACTAAGATTAATGTTCTTAATATCCCCTTGGGGCATTGAAAAAGGATTATGACTAAATTTTATTTTTTTTGATTTTTCATCAAGCTCATACATTGGATAGTCAACTATCCAACAAAAAGCGAATGTTTGATCATCTATTAATTTTAAATCATTAGCAATTTTGTCTCTTGCGCTTGATAAAAGTTTCTCTACATCTTTTTCATTTCCACAAGCTAAAAAAATACTATCTCCGATTTTTGCATTTGAAGTACGCATTATTTCTTTTAAGGAATTTTCACTAAAAAATTTCCCAATAGGTCCCTTCCCTTGTAAAGAATTGGTTTTTTCAAATGTAAAATATGCTAACCCAGAACCACCCTCGTCTTTGGCCCATTTGTCAATATTATCAAAAAAACTTCTAGGTTGATCTTTTGTGTTTTTGGTAATAATTGACCTTACACAAGCACCTTTCTTTACAAGTTTTTTGAAAATATCAAAATTTACATCTTCTCTTTTAAAAATTTCTGTTACATCGTTAATTATAAGAGGGTTTCTTAAATCTGGTTTATCAGTTCCATACTTTTGCATCGCTTCTAGAAATGGAATTCTTGGAAATTTTTCAGATAAAATTTTTTTATTTGAAAATTTCTTAAATAAACTTAACATTAGTTTTTCTACGACTACGAAAACATCTTCCTGTTCTACAAAAGACATTTCAATATCTAGCTGATAGAACTCCCCTGGACTTCTGTCTGCTCTTGCGTCTTCATCTCTGAAACATGGAGCTATTTGAAAATATTTATCAAAGCCTGAAACCATAATTAATTGTTTAAACTGCTGCGGAGCTTGAGGTAAAGCATAAAACTTTCCTGGATTTAGTCTACTGGGAACTAAAAAATCTCTTGCTCCCTCAGGACTTGATGAAGTTAAAATTGGAGTTTGATATTCTAAAAAGCCTAATTTAAGCATTTCAGATCTTATAAAAGAAATTACTTTCGATCTTAAAATAATATTTTTGTGCATCTCCTCTCTTCTGAGATCTAAAAATCTATACTTAAGTCTTATGTCCTCAGGGTATTCTTGTTCACCAAAAACAGGAATAGGAAGTTCTTTAGCTTCAGATAAAAGTTCAACTGACTTAATTGATACTTCTATTTTACCAGTTTTCAAATCTAAATTTTCGGTTCCCTTTGCTCTACCAATTACTTTACCAAGTATTTTTAAAACTGACTCTGGTTTTGCTTTTTCTAAAATTGGAAAAAATTTATTATTGTTTTCGATTACACATTGAGTAAGTCCATAATGATCTCTTAAATCTACAAAAAGTAAATTGCCATGATCTCTTTTTCTATGTAACCAACCTGATAAACATACATCTTTATTGATCTCTTTTTCACTCAATTCTGAACAATTATGAGTTCTATATTTATTCATCTTTTTAATACTTTTTTTATTAAATTAATATTAATCGCTTTTCCAGAAGATAAAGATATTTCATCTAATTCTTTAAGAAAAATAAACATTTTTTCATAAGAACGCTCAACGTTTTTAATTATATAATCTGAAATTTTAGGACTAAGATGTATTTGTTTATCAGATAAAGTTTTTGAAATAATTACATTTAATAAGTCATCAGTTGGTAGTTCAATGCCAATGAAAATAAAACTGTCAATTCTAGATTTTAAATCTTTAAGACTATATTTAGACTCATTTATTGAGCGCACACTATTAATAACTACATTATATTCCAATTGATTAGAATGATTTAAAATTGAGTAAAGCAGTTTTTCACTTGTTTTATTTTGAAAATTATCAATTATGAGGCAGTCGATATCGGTGAGATTATTAAGTGTGTCATCATTTATATCTCTTTCATCAAGAAGTTTTACATACTTATTTTTTTTTTCCAAAATTTTTCCTAAATGAGTTTTTCCAGAACCAGAGGCGCCAAATACATTGAGCCATTTTCCAGGTAAATTTGGCCAATTTTCAATTAATTTATAGGCAGCAAAGTTATTGCTAGAAACGTAAAAATCTTGTTCGAAATATTTTGTTTTAAATGGAAATTTAAAAACAAGTTGGTTCATTAAATAACTTTAAGACTCCATTGTTCATCAGTCAATTTAAGAATTACTTTTTGTTGCTCTAATTTTTTTATAATCTTATCTAATTTTCCCAAGTATCTTATTTTAATTAGAACATATTTGTTATTAAATTCTTGAACATAAATACTATCAATTAATTCGACTTTTTTTAATCTTTTATTAAGCTCATCTAGATTATGATTTTTTGAGACGGTCAATTTCGTATTGAGAAAAGAGGGTGTTCTTACATCTATTAAATTTTGAGACTTGACTAAGTTTATTATTTCATTACTAATTTCTTTAATAATTTTATCTGCGTATTCAAATTCATTTAAGTTATTTTTTTCAATGGAAATATTTTTGTTTATATTTTTTCCTAAGATTTTTGATCTTAAGTAAATTTTTGTTTTTTCTTTAGTTTCTTCAAGCATTATCAATGCTAGATTTTTATTTAAATATTCACTAAAAACTTCTCTTAAATTTAAATTAATAATTTCATTTTTGTTAAGATTAACTGATTCTATTACTTCAATATTTTCTAGGGGCAAGATAAACTCAACTAATTCACTTTCACTAATTATGTTCCATTTTTCATAAAAGTAATTTTGACTATAAATATAAATCTGATTGTCTTTTTTTAAAATTGGTAGTAAATATACCTCCTCTTTAATAATTTCAGAGTACTTCACGCCTCTCTGATAAAAAAGATCATGTAATTTATTCCTATCAAATGATATATTATAATTTATTAAATTGTCATTTTCTTCTTCTTCATTTTTAGTGAAGACTTGGTAATATGAAACTAATTCCCTTATTTGAGAAAAACTTAAGTCAGAAAGTTTTTTTTTATCGTTATTGAGAAGAATCTTTTCAACAAGTAAATTAAACCCTTTTTTAATAGCTTGGTTAGATAAATCTTCGTTTGAAACGCCAGAGCTTTTAATTATTGAGATATTATTAACATTAAAAATACTTTCTTTTGCGAAAATGTTTTTACTTTCTGAAAAAATAATTAAAATAAGGAATAAAATTTTATAATAATTCATTTAAAGCTAGATATCATTTTATTGAAGAAAAAAATGCAAAATAGTTATAAAAAAAGTGGTGTAAATATTTCATTAGCCAATAAATTAGTTAGTTATATTTCAAAAATATCGAAAAAAAATGTCAAAAAAACGTATAAATCTTCACATAAAGAGATTATTGGAGGTTTCGGTTCATTATACGATATTAGCAATTTTAAAATTAAAGACCCAGTTATAGTTTCTTGCACCGACGGTGTTGGTACTAAAATTGAGTTAGCTAATAAATTTAAAAAATTTGACACTATTGGCATTGACCTTGTGGCCATGTGTATAAATGATCTTATAGTTCAGGGAGCTAGGCCTTTATTTTTTTTAGATTATATTGCAGTAGGAAAACTTAATTTATCAAAAACAAAAAAAATAATTAGAGGGATATTTAAAGGTTGCGAAATAGCTAATTGTCAATTGATTGGTGGTGAAACTGCAGAAATGCCTGGTGTATACTCACCAGATAAATTTGACTTGGCAGGATTCAGTGTTGGATTAGTTTCCAAAAAAAAAATTTTGACAAAAGAAAATGTAAAAAAAGATGAATTAATTATAGCTATTCCTTCAAATGGAATACATTCAAATGGATACTCATTAGTAAGATCAATTTTAAAAAGAAATAAGACTGACAAAAATTTAAGAAATGAGTTGCTTAAGCCTACAAAAATTTACTCAAATGAAATATTAAAACTTATTGATAAAAACTTAATAAGCGCTGCAGCACATATCACAGGTGGTGGGTTGATAGAGAATTTGATGAGATCAATACCTAAGAGTCTCTCTATAAATATAGATTTATCTAAAATTAAAATATTAAAAATTTTTAAATGGCTCAAATCTAAAAAAATTAGTGATCAAGAGATGTTAAAAACTTTTAATTGTGGAGTCGGTTTTTGTATAATTGCCAAAAAAAAAAATTTTAAGAAAATTTTGAGAGTATTTGATAAAAAATATCAACCTTATATTATTGGAAATATCTCTAATAACTCGAGAAAAATAAATTTGTTTAATTCTTTAAAATGGTGAAAAAAAATTGTTGTATTTTTATATCAGGCACAGGTTCTAATTTAAAAAATCTCATTCTAAGATCGAGAGATTATAATTTTCCAATTAATATTAGATTAGTAGTAACTAATAATCCTAATGCATTTGGTTTAAATTATGCAAAAAAATACTCAATTCCGTATCTTATAGTTAATGTAAAATTAAGGGATTATGAAAATCAAATTTTATTTGCTTTAAAAAAATATAAAATTCAACTTATTTGCTTAGCTGGGTATATGAAAATTATTTCTCATACGTTTATTAAGAAATTTGGAAAAAATATAATTAATGTACACCCCTCATTGCTGCCAAAATTTAAAGGATTGAATACATTTTTGAGAATAATAAATAATAATGAGAGAAAAACTGGATGTACTATTCATTATGTAAATGAGAAATTAGATGGAGGAAATATAATTCTACAAAAAAGTTTTTATATAAATTCGATAGATGATGAAAAATCTCTTAAACTTAAAACGCAAAAGTTAGAATACGCCGCTTTTCCTGAAGCTATTATAAAAATTTTTAAAAAAAGTTAATCTTTAAAAAAAAATTCTATCTCTTTTTTTGCGTTATCCTCTGAGTCAGATCCGTGAACAGAATTTTTATCTATAGAAATCCCATATAATTTTCGTATTGTATTACCTTCAGCCTTTTTAGGGTCTGTGGCCCCCATTAATTTTCTGTTTTGCAAAACTGCGTTGTCTCCCTCTAATATCAAAACTTCAATAGGACCTGATGATAAGTATGAACATAAATCATTATAAAAAGGCTTTGATTGATGTACTTTGTAAAATTCAGCAGCTTCATCTTTAGTAATATGTATTTTTTTACTATCCTTAATATTTAAATTATTTTTTTTAAAAATATTCTTTATTTCTTCTGATAAATTTCTTTCAACAGCATCAGGCTTAATTATTGAGAGTGTTTGTTCAATATTACTCATAATTTTCCTCTACCAATTTATTTAGCAACCTAACCCCAAATCCAGTCGCACCTCCAGAGTTAAGAGCCCCTCCATATTTTGAAAAGGCCATTCCAGCAATATCTAAGTGAG
>MDTA01142763.1_pt1 | contig 15991 bp, 19 predicted proteins | sample 811151 | NCBI WGS metagenome assembly MDTA01 (sample SAMN05326648, study PRJNA326480) | marine metagenome | isolation source: seawater | place: Indian Ocean: South | collected 2010 | reverse complement strand
CGATGAAAAAACTAGAAGCAAAACTTCTATTAACGATTTACTCAGAGACTAATGACTATAATTAACGAATTACAATTATCCAAAGAATTAATAAGATTCCCTAGTGTTACTCCTAAAGACGCAGGTATAATAAAATTTCTTAGCAAAAAACTTAAAAAATTAGGCTTTAATTGTAAAATTTTAGAATTCAAAGGCAAAGGGAGCAAACCAATAAAAAACCTTTATGCAAAAATCGGTAAAAAAGGACCAAACTTTTGCTATGCTGGACATACAGATGTAGTTCCTCCTGGCAATCTTAAAGATTGGACTATTAATCCTTTTAAACCAGCAGTGAAGAAAAATTATCTAATTGGAAGAGGGGCCAATGATATGAAGAGCTCAATTGCCTGCTTTGCCGCAGCGGTAAGTAGATTTTTACAAAAGAATAAAAAGTTTAATGGGTCTATTAGTTTTTTAATAACTGGTGATGAAGAAGGATATGCAATAAATGGTACAAAGAAAGTTGTAGATTATCTTAAAAGAAAAAAAGAAAAAATTGACTTTTGTATAGTGGGTGAGCCAACTAATCCAAATAAACTTGGAGAGATGATCAAAATTGGAAGAAGAGGAAGTTTATCAGGAATGATTGAGATTTCTGGTACTCAAGGGCATATTGCATATCCACATCTTTCAAATAATCCAATTAATACCTTAGTAGAAATATGTAAAAAACTTAAAGAAAAAAAATTAGATAAAGGTAATAAAAATTTTCAACCTTCTAATTTAGAATTCACTTCAATAAATGTAGACAATAAAGCTCATAATGTAATACCCGCAATAGCAAGAGCACAATTTAATATAAGGTATAACAATATTCACACCGCAAATTCTTTGAAAAAAAAAAATTAATAATTTAGTAAAAAATATAAATAAAAAAAATAAATGTAAGTTTAAGATTGATTTTATGGCTAATGGTGAAGCGTTTTTGACAAAACCAGAAAAAACTATTTTTACAGCAAGAAAAATTATAAAAAAAATAACAAAAATTAATCCAAAATTTTCTACTACAGGTGGGACATCTGATGCTAGATTTATTAGAAAAATTGCGCCCTGTCTTGAATTCGGTTTAGTAAACAAAACTATGCATAAAGTGGATGAGTGCGTTTCGTTAAAAGACTTAAGAAAACTTACAAAGATATATAATGATATTTTAGTAGAGTATTTTAAGTGAAGCTATACAAAATTAAAAAATCAAAAATAGATAAAAATGGTTTGTATGCAAACCAAAATATTAAAAAAGGTACAAGGATACTAGAATACAAGGGAAAAATTATAACAGTGAAACAAACTGAGTTGAATCCAAAATTTGATAATGAAAAAGCAATTTATTTGTTCAATCTCAACAAAAGATATGATTTGGATGGCGACTTTAAATTTAATACAGCGAGGTTAATAAATCATTCTTGTGAACCAAACTGTGAAGTAACTGGTGAAGGTTTAAAAGTTTGGGTTTATGCTATTAAAGATATAAAAAAAAATGAGGAGCTTTCTTACGATTATGGTTTTAGCTATGATAAAAATTACAAACAATTTCCATGTAAATGTGGAGCTAATAATTGTGTTGGCTATATTGTAAGAGAAGGATCTAGATGGCGATTAAAAAAAGGAAAGAGATAAAAGTAGATATAATTTTACCTAACTACAATAGTTCTAACTATATAAAGGATACTATAAAAAGTGTTCTTAACCAAACATATAAAAACTGGAATCTAATTATTGTTGATGATTGCTCAGATAAAAAAACAAAAAAAATATTAAAAGATTATTTAAAAAATAAGCGAATTAGAATTTATTGGTTAAAGAAAAATAAAGGTGCGGGATATTGTAGAAATTTTGCTATAAAAAAATCAAAAGCAACTTATCTAGCGTTTTTAGACTCAGATGATCAATGGAAAAAAAATAAATTAGAGTCACAAATTAGATATATGGAGGCAAATAATTATTTATTTACTTATACAAACTACGAGACCTTTGGAAAAAAAAATAAATTAGTTTCACCATCTAAAGAATATGATTTTAAAAAATTTATTCATGACACATCAATTTGCACAAGTACAATGATAATAAAAGGAAATATTGCAAAAAAATCGAAATTTACTTATTCAGAAATCTGTGAAGATTATTTTTTTAAATGTGAGATTTTAAAAAAATGTAATGCTTATTGCTTAAATGACTTTTTAACAAAATATCGAGTAAGAGATAAATCATTGCAAAGTAACAGTTTTAAAAATTTTTTTTGGATTTGGAAAATAAATAAAAAATTTAATAAACTAAATTTCTTTGAAAATTTTTTTTCCCTGATTTTTATATCTTTAAATTCTTTAAAAAAATACGGCCTCAAAAATTTTTAAATTTTAATATTTTATATTCTTAAGATATAATCCGTGAGCAGGAGCAGGTGGAGCACAATTTGCCCTTTTTTTATTCTTAAGCACTTCTTTAAATTTTTTTATGCTCCAATTACCACAAGATAAATATTTTAATGATCCAACCATAGATCTCACTTGATTTTGTAAAAATGATTTAGAACTAAATTGAATTAATATTTCATTTTCTTTTTTTTTTACTTTTACGGAATTCATTTTTTTTATTGGAGATTTAGCAGAACAAGAAGCTGCTCTAAATGCTGAGAAGTCGTGAGTCCCCTCAAGAATTTTTGCCCCCTCTTTTAATAGCTTGATATTTAATTTTTTTTTTATGTGCCAAGCTCTATTATTATTTAAAGATAATGATCCCGTCCTATTTATAATCTTATAAACATATATTCTCTCAAGTGCACTGAATCTCGAGTGAAATGTTAAATTTTTCTTTTTTATATTAATGATTGAAATTAAGTTGTTTCTGAGAAAGAAATTCATTGAGTCGATAAATTTTATTCTATTCTCTATTTTTTTTTCTACCTTAAAATTTGCGTACTGACCCATAGCATGAACACCTTTATCTGTCCTGCCCGCTCCTATAATTCTTACTTTACGTTTAAGTAATTTTGTTAAAGCCAATTCAATTTTTTCTTGTATTGAAATTCCATTTTTTTGGTATTGCCAGCCGACAAATTTGGTTCCATCGTATTCAATTTTTAAAAGATAGTTATGAAACTTCTTCAACACTCGTACCTATTTTAAGATTGTTACCTTTTAAATATTCTGACACCTTCATAATTCTTTTGCCTTCCTTTTGTAATTCTAGAATTTGAATAGCATTTTCTGAACAGGCAATCGTAAACTTATCATCTAAGATTTCACCTGGCTTACCGTCGCCCTTAACCTCATTAGCTTTCAAAATTTTGAATCTAGTGCCAGTATAATGAAACCAAGAACCTGGGTAAGGATTTAAGGCGTTTATTTTTCCAATTATATTTTTTGCTTTGTTGTTCCAATTAATTTTCGACTCCTCTTTAGCTATTTTTTTTGCATACGATGCATCGCTCTCATTTTGTTCCACAAAATTTTCTTTTCCATTTTCTATTAAGTCTAGAGCTTTTAGAATTGTCTTTGCTCCTAAAGAAGATAATTTTTTACTAATATTTTCAAAATTTGAGTCTCTTGATATTTCAATCTTACTTTTCATCATCACTGGACCTGCGTCTAGTTTAGGAATTATTTTCATTATTGATATACCGGTTTCCCTATCTAAATTCATAATCGACCTTTGAATGGGTGCCGCGCCCCTCCATTTTGGTAATAAAGAAGCATGTATATTTAAAAATTTAATACCTTTTATGTTAAGTAATTTTGATGGTAAAATTTTACCATAAGCAACAACTACTACTACGTCAGGACTCTTTTGAATAATGTAGTTTATTTCCTCTTCAGTATTAATCTCATCAGGATATCTCACACTTATTTTATTTCTTTTCGCAAAATCATAAATAGGAGTGTAGGTTAACTTTTGACCACGGTCTCTTTTCCTTGGAGGTTGAGTATATACTTCTGAAATTTTGTGTTTTGAATCATATATAGATTTTAAAATTGGAACAGAAAATTCCGGTGTACCCATAAAAAGTATATTCAATGCCATTAAATTTAAAGAGCAATCTTATCTCTCTCTTTTTTATTTTTTATTAATTTTTTAATTATCATATCTTTTTTCAATTTTGATAAATAATCTATAAATAAAATACCATTTAGGTGATCTATTTCATGCTGAATACAAGTCGATAAAAGTCCAGTTGCTTTTAAATCCTTTTTTTTCCCCGCATAGTCAATATAGCTAATATGGCATTCAGCTGGTCTTTCTATCTCTGCAAAATATCCAGGAAGTGAAAGACAGCCTTCTTCATATATCGAAGTCTCTTTTGATTTAAAATTTATTATGGGATTAACTAAGAAAAGCGGGGTTTTTTTTTGTTCTTCTTTAGAAATATCAATAACTATTAAACGCTTCAATACTCCTATTTGAACTGCTGCTAAACCAATGCCTGGAGCTGCGTACATTGTTTCCAACATATCGTCCATAAGTTTTCTCAAATCGTCGTCTACAGCATTTAACTTTTCGCTTTTTTTTCTAAGTATGGGGTTAGGCTCAAATATAATTGTTTTTTTCGACATTATATTCTTACTATAAGCTAATTAAACTCGTAGTGGTAGAGCAGAGTTAAAAACTATATTTCTAATTTGATTTAAATTCATCTTATTTAGAAGGCTTGTAATAAAGTAAATTGTTTCAGGATCTAATTGGTAAGGTTCATCTTCACCAATAATTTCAACTATTTTCAATGCTAAAAATGCGTTTTGATTGTTCTCAATTAAATCCAATAAGTTCTTTGGTATTTCAAATTTTTTCGCTAGATCTTCATAATTAAGGTTTGATGGAAGTTTAAATCCATCATTAATCAGAGCGTCCAATAGCGCTAAATCTTTAGCTGAGTAAAAATATTTTTTGTTTTTACTTATTTTCTTTAAAATTTTATCTAAATCTTTTTGAATTTTTTTCTTATTTTCATTTTCAACATAGTACTTGATTACCCTAGATTGATGTAAAATTTTATCATTGTATTTAATTTTTCTTAATAAAAATTTATCTTCACTAATGATACGGTTTTTAGCTATTTCTTGAAATTTTTCTGGAATATTTTCAACCCCCATTTCGACGATTTTATCACTTAAAAATTTTGTATAAATTTCTTGAAGATTATCTTTTTTAAATAAATCCTCTAATAAAAGTAAATATTCTATTTTTGTTTCGTTATCTTCAGATAACAAGAACTTTTGATAAATTAATGATCTAGCATCACTCCCCTGCAGTGTTTGATAAATATTTTTTGCATTAATTAACTCACTAAGTTCATAAGGAATTTGTTGATAAATTTTGAATATCTGTTTTCTATTAAGTTGACCTTCATTTGCCGCTATTTCCAACTCTGACAATCTATTTTTGTCAGTTACATCTTCAAATTTAATTAAGTTTGAAGCATTAAGATATCTCCAAATTTCCTCTTTAGTGTTTTTATTAGGCTTAAAATCAAAATTTTTGATTGTAATACTAGACAAATAAAAATTTAATAAACTACCTTCATTTATCTTGTTAGTAGTTTCATTTGTTACGCCAAGAAGGAAGTTAATTTTATCATCATAAAATTTATCAGACTGTTTTTGTTCCCGCAAAAGGTCAAGTAATAATTGAGCTTCAGATTTTTTACCATTAAAAATTAAACAATAAATTTTAAATTTCTCCAAATATGAGTCGGTAATATTGCTTCCTATGAATTTTATTTTTTCACAACCTTTTTTGATATCAGCTTTAGCTATATTTTCATCTACTAAATATTGTATCGCTTTATCTTTACTTTTAAAATCATTATTTTGTTTTAAAAAACTTTCAATTAAATCATATCTTTTATTTTTTATAAGCCATCTAATTCTTAAGTTTGTAAATTCTTCTTCACTCATATTTTGAGGTGCAAAAGAAAAGGAGAATAATATCCTTTCTAAAATTTCATTTGATGTTCTTGAAAGATTTATTTTTTCAAGTCTTTTAAGACTTGCTTTAAGTTCATCGGCTTTAGTTGAAGACCACATATTAAGATTAAAGTCATTTTCTGCAGGATCGTATATTCCAAAAACTTTACTTTCCTCATTTTTCGATAAATTATCTTCAATTTTAATATTTTGATTAAGCTCTATTGATTTAATTGAGTCTTTATTAAGTTTTTGAATACTTGTATCGTTTGCAGGTTCATTCTTTTCTGTAACTTGTTTTTTATTTTTATTTTTCCAAATATCTATCTCTTCTTCACCGTTTAATGGCGAAAAAAACAATAGTATAATTAACAAGCAATAAAAATATTTATAGCTTTTTAATTTCATTTGTGATGTCAATATCGTACTTTTTTTCAGGACTTGGAAAGTTTATTTTCTCAATTAGAAATATTACAACAATCAGCACAATGATCAGAAGTATTAATTTTACAATAATTTTGAATATTGAATTTCCTATACTTGGCTGTCTATTGTATTTAAGTTGCATACTTTATGGTTTCATTTAAACTCAATAAATAAGACATATTTATGAAAAATCAAATTCAAAAATCACCTAAATTGATTAAAAACCTTACATTAACAGGCATGATGGGAGTTGGTAAATCAACTGTCGGTAAAAATTTAGCCAAAAGACTTAAATTTAATTTTATTGATGTAGATAAGGTGATCGAGTTTAAAGAGGGGGCTTCGATAAATTTGATTTTTAAAAACAAAAGTGAGAGATATTTTAGAGAATTAGAAAGCGAAATTACATTGGAAGCACTTAAAAAAAATAATTCTGTAATATCCCTAGGTGGTGGCGCTTTTTTAAATAGGTCTATCAGAGATAGTGCAAAAAAAAATTCGGTGAGTTTTTGGTTAGACGTTGAAATTGGCAAATTAATTAACCGACTAAAAAGATCGAAAACAAGGCCACTTCTTTATAAAAAAGATGCAGGTGATACAATAAGAAAGATATTTTTAAAAAGAAAAAAAGTTTACAATCAAGCTAACTTTAGGATTAGATGCAAAAATCTAAAATCTAACGAAATAGTGGAAAAAATACTAAAATTATATGAAAAATCAGGAAATTAAATTTAATAGTTTAAAACATAATTATTCAGTTTTTATTGGGAAAAATGTTATTAAATTATTACCAAAGAAAATCAAAAATATTTGCCCTAAAGCAAGGAAAATAGCTTTAATAGTAGATACCAAAATACCCAAAAAATTGAAAAAAACAATAAAGGATAAATTGAGCAATTATGAAATTGTAAATTTGCCATTTTCCGCGAGTGAAAAAAATAAGTCTTTTAAAAAAGTTGATTTTTACTTAAATAAAATACTTTCAAAAAATTTTAATCGGTCAGATATTATTATTGGAGTTGGAGGTGGTATTACCGGAGATGTTGCTGGATTTGTTGCTAGTATTTTTAAAAGAGGAATTAATTTCATAAATGTTCCTACAACATTGCTTTCGCAGGTTGATTCTGCCATCGGTGGAAAAACAGGTGTAAATTCGGAAAAAGGAAAAAATTTAATAGGTTCATTTTATCAACCGAGATTAGTAATAAGCGACACATCCTTTTTAAATTCATTACCAAATAAAGAAATGATTTGTGGATATGCAGAAATATTAAAACACGCTTTGATTAAAGACAAAAAATTTTTTATGTGGCTTAAAAGAAATTCTAGAAAAATTTTCTTAAGAAAATCTAAAGAACTTAGTTATGCTATTAAGAAAAGTTGTCAAATAAAAATGCATTTTGTCAATAAGGATGTTAATGAAAAAAATTTGAGAATGATTTTAAATTTCGGCCACACTTTTGCTCATGCCATAGAGGCTAAAAATAATTATTCTAGGAAGGTTTCACACGGAGAGGCGGTACTTTCAGGAATGATATTAGCTTCTAGGTTATCGTTTATAAAAAAAGTATGTAATAAAAAAGTTTTAAGTGAAATAGAAAATATTTATAAACAAAATAAATTAACTTTTACTTATAAAAAATATTCAAATTTAAGATCAATTACTAGTTTAATTCCTTATCTAAAAAATGACAAAAAAAATGATGATAATAAAATTAATTTTATCTTAATAAAAAATATTGGTTTAGCTTCATCCCCTAATAAATATAAGATATCAATTAGCCAACTAAAAAAGTTAAGTAAGTCTATTGCTCAATACTAATTTCAAGAGCGTGAATTTTTTTTTTCAAATCATCTTTTAGAATATTCATAATCATTTTTTGTGCATTAATTCTCGAAATTGAATTAAGATATAAAGATTTTATTTTTAAATGAAGATGAAGTTTTCCAGGGGAGAAAAATCTGTGATGTTTGTGTTTAGCCGAATTATCAACAATTAAAAGTTCCTCAATTTCAATTTTACTCTTTAATTTTTTATCTATTTCCTCAAAATAATTTTTCATTGTCAGAATATTACTATATAGAATTAATTTATGAAAATAATATGTGACTGGGATAACTGTAAAGAAGTTGGAGCTTATAAAGCTCCAATTGAAAAAGACAATAGTAAAAAATATCGACTTCTCTGTTTAAACCATATCAAAATATTTAATAAAAACTGGAACTATTTCGAGAATATGAATGACCAAGAAATTGAGTTTTTCATTAAATCTGACTTAACTTGGCATAAATCAACGAAATCTTTTGGATCATCTGACAATTTTTTTAATATTCTTTGGAACAATGCTCTAGATGATAAATTAAATATTTTTAAAAGTTCTAATTACAGAGATTTTAAAAAAACAAAAATATCTCAACAAGACAAGGATGCTTTGCAAGTAATGGAACTAAATGAAGACGTAAAATGGGAACAAATTCACTCTAAATTTAAAGATCTTGTAAAAAAATATCATCCTGATAAAAACCAAGGAAATAAAAAATTTGAAGATAAGCTCAAAAAGATTACATTAGCTTATAGTCAACTTAAAAAAACTTTAGGGAAAAAATGAGCTCACAACAATTAATGCAAAAACCTGATATTAAACTTTCAGTAAAACAAACTTTCGGATTTGAAAGTGATATGGAAGTAAGTGCATTTTCAAAAAAAAGCGAATATGTCCCTAAAATCGACGCCGATTACAAATTTGATAAAGACACAACCCTTTCAATCTTAGCTGGATTTTCTTTTAATAAAAGGGTTCTTATTCAAGGTTACCACGGAACTGGAAAGTCTACACATATTGAGCAGGTAGCTGCAAGACTAAATTGGCCTTGTGTTAGAGTAAATTTAGACAGTCATATAAGTAGGATAGATCTTATAGGGAAAGACTCTATTGTTTTAAAAGATGGAAAACAAGTTACTGAATTCAAAGAAGGTATTTTGCCATGGGCTATTCAAAATCCTGTCGCTTTAGTTTTCGATGAGTACGATGCAGGAAGACCAGATGTAATGTTTGTTATTCAAAGAGTGCTTGAGAGCGAGGGAAACTTTACTCTTCTTGATAAAAATAAAGTTTTAGAGCAACACGATTTTTTTAGAATATTTGCGACTACAAATACAGTAGGTCTTGGAGATACAACTGGACTTTACCACGGAACTCAACAAATCAATCAAGGTCAAATGGATAGATGGAATATAGTAACAACATTAAATTACCTTCCTTTTGAAAAAGAATTAGAAATAGTGTTAGCAAAAAATAAAAATTTTAATAACAAAGATGGAAAAGAAGTTCTTTCTAATATGATTAAAGTAGCTGATTTAACAAGAAAAGGATTTATAAATGGAGATATTTCAACAGTAATGAGTCCACGTACTGTTTTACATTGGGCAGAAAATACTGAAATTTTTAAGGACAAGGGTTATGCGTTTAGAACCACATTTTTAAATAAATGTGATGACCTAGAAAAAAAAATAATATCTGAGTACTATCAAAGATGTTTCGGCGATGACTTGCCTGAGTCCTCTATTAATGTAATTCTATAAAGTGGAAAATAAAAAAGAAAAGCTTGAAGACTTTAAGGCTGCAATAAGCTCAACAGTAAGATCTCTATCAAATTCTCATAAAATTGAGGTTTCTTTTGGAAATGAAAAATCAAGTTCAAAAAAAAACTCAATAAAATTACCTGAGATTCAAAAAATGGATGATAAAGTCAACTTTGATGAAATCAGAGCTATGGCCGACTCAAAGTCGTTAAATTTTAGGTTTTCTAATGAAAAAATACTCAGAAAATATGAACCCGACGGTAACATTTCGAAAAAATTATATAGTATCTCAGAAAAAATAAGATGCGAGAAAATTGGATCAAGTTATTTTAAGGGAGTTAAAAATAATATTGAAAAGTTTTACCAAAAAAGGGTTTCTGGTCTAGATTTGAAAAGCAGTGAGGATAAAATAGTCGAGTCTTTTGAAAATTATTTAAGAATTAAGTTTTTGGACTTTAAAAATGAAAATCAAGTAGAAAAAAAATTGAAATCTTACAAAAAGGATCTAAATGACCAATTTAAAAGCAAAATAACCGAACTAAAAGACATTACCTTAGATCAGGCAAAGTTTAATTCATTAATTTCTAAGCTCATTACAAATATGAGTCTAGACGAAAATTTTGAAGAAGAGCAAAAAAGAGACGATCAAAACGAAGAAGAAAATAAAAATCCAGAGACTCAAAATCAAGAGAGAAAATCAAAAGAAAAAGAGGAAAAACATATAGAGATGTCAATTGATAGTGGTGTTCCAGATCTTGAAAACGAGGCGAAAGATACAGATAGAGCTGATGAAGAGTTAGAAATAGAAGAAAGTTCTAGACCGGACCTAAGAAAACGTAGTGGAACAAATTTTGGTGATGTTAATTACAAAACTTATACTGAAGAATTCGATGAAATTATAAAAGCTGAAGACTTAGAAAGCAGCTCAGAGCTTATTAGGCTAAGAAAGAATTTAGATCAACAATTATTACAATTAAAAAATTTTATTTCAAAATTAGCAAATAAATTACAAAGAAAATTGCTGGCAAAACAAAATAGGTCTTGGAACTTTGATTTAGAAGAAGGGCTTTTAGATACCTCAAAGTTACCAAGAATTATAATGGATCCATTTAATTCATTATCTTTTAAAAAAGAGAAAGATATTGAATTCAAAGATACTTTAGTGACTATACTTATAGACAATTCTGGCTCAATGAGAGGTAAACCGATCTCAGTAGCAGCAATATGTGCAGACATCCTATCACGAACCTTAGAGAGATGTATGGTAAAAGTCGAAATTTTGGGTTTTACAACAAAGCATTGGAAGGGTGGTTCATCAAGGGAGAAATGGATGAAAAATGATAAACCAAGCTATCCTGGAAGACTGAATGATTTAAGACATATTATTTATAAATCAGCAGATACTCCTTGGAGGCAATCTAAAAATAATATGGGTCTTATGTTGAAAGAGGGTTTGCTTAAAGAAAATATTGATGGTGAAGCTCTTAAGTGGGCTTTTAGTAAAATGTGCAAGAGAAAAGAGGACAGAAAAATTTTAATGGTAATTTCGGACGGGGCTCCAGTTGACGACTCTACACTTTCAACAAATACTAGTGATTACTTAGAAACTAATTTAAAAAAAACTGTAAAATGGATTGAAAATAAATCAAATATTGAACTTTTGGCTATTGGGATTGGTCATGATGTTACTCGCTACTATAATAGAGCAGTAAAAATAACTGATGTGCAAGATTTAGGTGATGTAATGATCAATCAGTTAACAGATTTATTCGTGGAAAAATACAAAAAAACTATTCATTAATTAAATACTTGAAATTTTATTTTCAGTATGATCTCTAACTTTACCAAGTAGCAGTCTAAATGGTATCAGCATTAAAATAGTAACAAATAATTTAACAACAAGGTCACCGAGAGCTAAAGTTACCCAAGCTATTCCCGTACCGTAAAAAGCTATAGAAAAAAATAAGAAAGTATCTGTTAAAGAACCAAGAGTTGATGATGTTAAGGGAGCTACAAACCATATTTTTTTTCTTAAATAATCAAATACTTTTACATCTAAATTTTGTGAAATAAAAAAAGCTAAGCCAGAACCTATAGCGATTCTTACTGATATGATGTCTGAAAAATTAGTTGATATGAGTAAAGTAAGTATGATTCCTATTATGAAACCGATAAAAACAACTTTTCTTGCAACAATTACTCCATAAGCTCTATTAGCTAAATCAGTAATTAAAAAAGTGATTGGGTAGCTAAAAGCTCCATAAGTTAATACTTCGCTTAATCCAAAATGATTTATGGGGAATTGGACTAAATAATTTGAGGCAACAACCACTAACCCCATCATAATTGACAGTTTGTAGTATAAACTCATTTTACGATTTAGCAGATATAGATGCTTTGATTTTCTTTACTTTAGTTGATAACCTTTTGTTTTTTGCTGACAGAAGGAATTTATCAAGCCCGCCTTTAAAATCTACTGTTCTTAAAGCTGCATTTGCTACATTAAGCTTAATATCTTTTTTTAATATCTCACTTCTAAAAATAACTTTTTTTAAATTTGGCAAAAACCTTCGTTTAGTCTTATTTTTTGCGTGACTTACGTTATGACCTTTTAAAGGTGATATTCCTGTTAATTCGCATCTTTTCGACATAATTTTTCCTACAGTTGTATAAGGATAGTAATCTGATCGGTCAAGCACTAATTCCAACAGCTTCACTAATATTTTTCAGATTTTCTTTTTTTAGAATTGAAATTAACTCTTTTTTCATATCTTTAACCACCCCAGGTCCTTTGTAAACCATTCCTGTGTACAATTGAACTGCTCTAGCCCCTGCACTTATTTTTTCAAAAGCAGATTGACCTGTGTCCACACCTCCTACCCCGATAATTACAATTTTTCCTTTTGACTCTTTATAGAATTTTTTAATAAGTTTTGTAGATAAATCTTTCAAGGGTTTTCCAGATAATCCACCGATTTCATTTTTTTGAATATCAGACAATTTCTCTCGATTTCTGTCTGTTGTATTAGAAACTATTACTCCTGAAATTTTAAATTTTATAATAAGTTCAATAATTTTTCCTACATCCCCGTTATTTATATCTGGGGAAATTTTTAAGACTAACGGTTTTGAAATATTTTTATCTTTTTTTATTTTATTTATACCTAATAAAAGTTTTTCAAGTTCATCTTGATTATGGAAATCTCTTAGACCTTCTGTATTTGGTGAGGAAATATTAATTGTCAGATAACCTGCGTAAGAAAATAATCTAGCCAAACATATGAAGTAATCTTCCTCTTTATTTATAGAATCTTTGTTGGGGCCTATGTTTATTCCTAAAAAACCCATTGGTAGATTTTGAGAAATTCTTTTTGAGACAATTTCGGATCCGTGATTATTAAAACCAAGTCGATTTATAAGTGCATAATCTTTCTCAAGTCTAAAAATTCTAGGTTTAGGATTACCCAACTGTCTTTTTGGCGTTACTGTTCCCACCTCCACAAATCCATACCCGAGTCTAAATAAAGAATTATAAACTTCTGCACTTTTATCAAATCCTGCGGCTAAACCTATTGGGTTTGGCAGTTTTTCATTTAACAAGTCAGTTTCTAACATTTCTTCGTCTTGAACACTAAACACACTTTTTGGTAAAACATTAAATTTCAATGATTTTATTGCTAAGTCGTGAGCAGCTTCAGGATCTAAAGAAAAGATAAAAGGTTTTAAAATAGAGAACATTACTTTATTTTACTACTTATTAATTCAATTGTTTCATTAAGTCCAAAAAAACTTATGAAAAATCCCATTCGAGGTCCATTCTCCTCGCCAAAAACAACTTCATAAATCAATTTAAACCAGTCTCTTAAATTATTTTCATAACCATTTTCCTTACCTACCGTATATACGTGAGTTTGAATTTCTTCAGGTGCCAAAGATTTATCAATTTTTTTTAGTTTTAATATTAAATTTTCTAATGCTTTTTTTTCTTCTACGTTAGGTTTCTTAAATTTTTTATTAGGTTCCACTTTATCTTTAAAATAATTAATCGCATATTCAGTTAAGCTATCAAGTATCTTATGATTTTTTGGATTAATTTCTTTATGAAATCTATTAATAAATTTCCAAAGTATTGCTTTGTTGTCAGCTTTACTTGAGTCAACCAAATTTAACAACATCGAAAAAGGCATTACAATTTTTTCTTTTGGTGGATTTCCATTATGAATATGCCAAACAGGGTTTAATATTTGATCTTTTATATCTTGATCAGGAAATTTTTCAATATAGGACAAGTAATCGTCTACAGTTTTGGGCACTACTTCAGAATAAAGTTTTTTTGCTCTCTTGGGATTAGGATACATATATAAAGACAAGCTTTCAGGAGAAGCATATCTCAGCCATTGATCTATAGAGATTCCGTTTCCTTTTGATTTAGATATTTTTTCTCCTTTCTCGTCTAAAAATAATTCATAGGCAAAACCGTTTGGAGGATTTTTTCCTAAGATCTTACATATCTTATTTGACAATATGGCACTTTCAGTTAAATCTTTGCCGTACATTTCAAAGTCAACATCAAAGGTAAACCAACGCATAGCCCAATCAACTTTCCACTGTAATTTACACTTCCCGTCTAAAATATTTGTTTCCAATTTCTCATTGTTGTTCTTAAATACTACTTTTCCAGTTTTTTTATCTAAGTCTAATAATGGAATTTCAAGAACTTTTCCTGTTTTTGGGCAAATTGGTAGAAAAGGACAATATGTTTTTCGTCTTTCCTCTCTTAAAGTTGGTAAAATAATATTCATAATATCCTCATATTTTTCAAGGACTCGTAAAAGCGAGTTGTTAAATATTCCTTTTTTATAAATCTCAGTAGAGCTTTTGAAATTAAATTGAAAATTAAATTTTTTAAGAAAGTTTTTGAGTAAAGCGTTATTGTGTTCCCCAAAACTATTAAATTTTTTGGATGGATCTGGTATAGATGTTAACGGTTTACCTAAATTTTCTTTTAAGATTTCGCTATTAGGAATATTATCTGGAACTTTTCTTAATCCATCCATATCATCAGAAAAGGTGATTAATTCGTGTTCAATTTCTAAAATATGATTGAGAGCATTAATCATCATAGTCGTTCTTGCTACTTCACCAAATGTTCCAATATGGGGTAATCCACTTGGCCCGTACCCAGTTTGAAAGGTAATCTTATTTTTTTGTTTAATAATATCTTTTCTATCCTTTAAAAGTTTTCGAACTTCAACAAAAGGCCATGATGAAGTTGATTGAATTAAGTTATTATCAAGCATAAGTATGGTTTATTAAATTTTATATGCAAAATACAGTTATAAATACATTATATTAAGTTGAATTTTAAAACTATTTAAATAATCTCATTTTTAATGGCAACGAACAAAACTGTCTTTTTTTTAATAGGGATATTATTGGTTGTTCTAGGTGTGTCTATGATGGCGCCTTACGCTATTCAAATTTTTTACAGTGAAAATAGCCACAGTTTCATTTCTTCCTCATTTGTAACAATATTTATTGGAGTACTATTTATTTTGGCAAACTTGGAAAAAGAATTTAAATTAAATTTAAGACAAACTTTTCTATTCTCAACCCTTGCTTGGCTGATGGTTGCTATTTTTGGAAGTTTACCTTTTTTGCTATCTGCTAACGAATTTACAGTAAGTGAGGCATTTTTTGAAAGTATGTCAGGAATAACTACCACAGGTGCAACAATAATATCAGATTTAGATAGAAGTCCTAAAAGTATATTATTGTGGAGAGCAATAATGCAATGGCTTGGTGGGATTGGTATCGTGGTAATGGCAATTACAATCCTCCCTTTGTTAAAAGTTGGTGGTATGCAATTATTCAAAATGGAAGGACCTGATAGCACTGAAAAGATATTACCCAGAACCATTGAAGTTGCGATTATTATAATTTCAACTTACTTAGCGTTAACTTTTATTTGCGCTGTTTTCTACTGGATCTTTGGAATGACAGTTTTTGATAGCGTTTGTCATGCGATGACAACAATCGCAACTGG
>MDTA01218167.1_pt1 | contig 16000 bp, 14 predicted proteins | sample 811151 | NCBI WGS metagenome assembly MDTA01 (sample SAMN05326648, study PRJNA326480) | marine metagenome | isolation source: seawater | place: Indian Ocean: South | collected 2010 | reverse complement strand
GGTCGGTGATGAATCGCACCCCAAGAGTAAAAGCGATGTAAGCGGGCGCGATACTCATTTGCCTTGCTGTTTCAACAGCATCAGCATAGCGACCGCGACCGCGACTGAAACCGTCCACGCAGGCACCAAACTGGTCGAGTTCTATAGCGCCATAACTGAACGCCACCGAACGCACGAGATCGCCAAAGTCCCAGGCCCAATGGCCAAGACCCACTGTGTCCAAATCTATAACCGCTTTCGCCTGATCTCGGTCATGGGCAAACAACACATTATTAATCTTGCAGTCGCCGTGAATAAACACGCGCTCTGGACCCAGCGCCGAGACCAACCCTAGATTTGCCTCAACAGTTGTAGCCAATTCTGCAGGAACCGCGTCCCTCGCGGCATCTCCAACGCTCTGGAAATAAGTCTGGAGATAGCCGCTCAACTCCAAGAATCCAGGAATGGGCGGCTGCCATGAGCGAGGCTTAAAGTCGGCCAGGCTGCGCTGGAATGCGCCAAACGCATTGGCCGCGGATTCTATTTGCAGCTGGTTAGTAAACGGGTCTAGGACGCGGCTTTGCTCTACGTACCGCCAAGCCCGCCAGATTTGATCGTCCAATGCGTGAACCATAGTCCCCAACCGCGTCGGTACCGCATCAACAATCGTAAACGCTTGCGCATACTCGAGATCAGCAGCGAGATGCTCGAGCAGTAAGGAGGTTTGCAGAGCCATAGTCTGTACCTCAGCAAATACTCTTTGATTGACCTGCTGCAACACAAACCGTTCATCAGTTGCGCCTACGGTGACCAAAAAGGTCTGATGAATATGGCCGTTGCCCAACGGCACAATTGCAGCCTCCCTCCACCAAGCTGACGCAGCCTGCTGGGCCAAACTTTTGACCGCATTTGAGCTCACGGCGTTTGGCTTACCCAATCAATTAGATGATGGATCAGCGCGGGCATGTATTCACCGTAAGGTCGATAGCAGTCCTCGAGCATCGACACTACCCGCGCTTTGGTTTGGGTGTCGATCTTAGCCTGCTGAGCTAATGCCAACGCCTCGCGAGTCGCGCGGAGCGCGCGCACCAAGTCATCATCGATACCTGTCCAAGGTTGTGCCAGGGCCTGATCACACGTATCCGCCAGTGCCTGCAAGTCGGGTTCGCGCATCTGTTGCCTAGCATCGAGACTTTCAGGCAGTAGATAGTCCACCACCCGATTAAGCGGAGTATCCACCTGGTAGGGTCTGGCCTGAGGCATTTCGGCACCTTGCAATCTAGCCTGCATGGCCTGAGCGCCCAATAGACGGCTGTACCACTTTGTCGGCTCTAACCACCGCACGACTTCAATTTGTAGATCGCTTAATCCTAGGTTGTGCAGACAGCGGTGTTGATGCGCGGCGCACGACAACTCCGGAAATTCTAGCAACGGCTCCAACCTGCGATAAAAATCCGACAGGTCACGACAGTCTGCTGGTGACCACAACCGTTCTGCAATAGCTGGAAGCCGGCTCCAGAGTCGCATCGGCAACGTTGCAGCATCTACTAACTCGGACCACAAGCACGCCTCTCCACCGAGCACCTCGGCGCTGGGATGGCGCTCCAGATCCACGGCGCCCTCGCGCCATTGATGGGTCCAACCGAGCGCCGGTGCGATATGCCAGAGGCGCCGGTCCTCAGCCAGAGCATCCTCCATGCGCAGCCATTCCTGCTGGGGCATGTGTGGATCGAACTGATAATGAATATCTGCGGCGAAGTGCAGGTCTAAATAAAACGGAGCGGAGACAATGCAGGATCGGGAAGCTGCCAGCGCCCGATCACGGGTAGTGGCACCACGCCAATTCTGCACCACGCAGTCGGGCATCCGCTCGTGCAGGACTTCGTCCCAGCCAATAACCTGCTTGCCCAAAGTCCCAAGAATTCCCTGTACGCGCTGAAAAAAGTAATTCTGCAATCCCCGCTCATCGTGCAAATTACGCTCGGCAATAAACGCCTGTATCGCCTCTGAGCGCTGCCACCACGTTGGGTTAACCTCATCGCCGCCCACGTGCACATAGCGGTCGGGGAACACCTGCGCGACTTCCGCAAACAAGCTTGCCAAAGCCACATAAACCTCCTCGCGCGTCGGGTCCAGACAACCCAGATGCACTCCGAAGCGCTGGCTAGGGTTAGCCGGTTCACTGCCCCATTGCGGATAAGCACACAACCAGTGGGTGACATGACCCGGAACATCTAATTCGGGAACGATGCGAACCCCACGATCGGCGGCGTAGACCACCAACGTCTGGAGTTGCTCGAGGGTGTAGTGATCAGCACTGGCCAGCCTGGGCAACGCGAGACTGCCAAAACGAAACCCTTGGTCGTCGGATAAATGCAGATGCAGCACATTCATCTTCAGCAGCTGTAAACCATCCACTACCTCAAACAACTGAGTTAGGGGAATAAAGTGCCGAGCCACATCCAGCATGCAGCCGCGCCAAGCGAACCGGGGATGATCGACGATGTGTACCTCACCCGAAGTACTCTCAGCAGACATCAACTGTCGAAGCGTCGAAACGCCGTGCAAAGCGCCCCAGGTGCTGTTCGCCTTAAGCAAAATCTGCCCAGCCGCAACATGCAACTCATAATGCTCGTCCATATCCGATTGGGGCGCAGGGGCTGAATCAATGTGGGCGACAGAGATGCGGATCGGGCCGCAACGCAAGGCACCTAGTACACGCGCCGCATAGGCTTCAACACGCGGGTCAGTACGACCAGACCAAACGACATAAGTTGCGTCACGATGTACCGCCGTCGCCTCAGTCACAGTGACTTGATTGGGCCGGGGCAACAACTTTTCGGCGACATCAGGGGCTTTGCTCATGATTAATCTAGGATGAACAACACGCGTTGCAATTTAACGTATCCAGATCATTTACAGTAGCCGAACGCATCACCAAGGTCCTGACCAAACCCGTTTATGAGCGTATCGTGCATCGACCGGGTGACGTAATATGCAGGGCGTTAGGCTACGCCGCCACCATCAACTATCAGGAACACTAAGCTTGGACATCAAACAACGTATGCAAGCGGTGCTGCGCGCCGAAGCAGATGCCATTAACGCCATTAATGTGGGTGCCGATTTTGTCACCGCGGTGGAGGTTATGCAGCGCTGCCAAGGCAAGATTTTGACTACCGGCATTGGTAAGGCTGGGCATATTGCGAAAAAATTCGCCGCAACCCTCTGCTCTACTGCAACCCCGGCGGATTTTATTCATCCTGCCGAAGCCGCCCACGGTGACTTGGGTTTGGTCGGTCAAAATGATGTCATGATTGCGTTCTCGACCAGCGGCAAGAGTCGAGAAGTCATTGAAATCCTCGAAATGTCACGCCATCTCGGCGTTACCACCATCATCGGCATTACCTCCCATCCGGACTCTGAACTCCGCGACTACTCGGATCTGGTTTTAGACATGGGCGTTATTGACGAGCCCTGTCCGATCGGGCTTACACCGAGTGCTTCGATGGCCGTGATGCTGGCAATAAGTGATGCAATAGCCCTGGCATTACTGGAGCAAAAAGGCATTACTCGCGAGGATTACGGACTGCGTCATCACGGCGGATACTTGGGCAAAGCCGCCCGCAAAAACTAACGAGCCTAAAACTCTAACAACTTTTATTCTGGCAAAAAGTCCAGACAAAACCCGCCATCCGGCAAGGCTGTAAAGCCGAGGCGTTGGAAGAAAGTGGCCGGTTCCGAATGCCTCGTTCGCACACCACGCCCACTCTTGCTTTCGGCGACCCCCAAGGCATGCCCGGCTACCCAACGCCCGACGCCTCGACGCTGAAAATCCGGCAGCACCGCAATCCAGTCCAAACGGAAGCGGTCCTGTCGCTCTACAGCACTCGACATCGCATAGCCGGCCACAACCTGTTCTTTAATCTTGGCGACCCGCAGCACATCCGAGTCGGCGCCGAAATCCCTATGCGCTTGGGAAAAGAATTCCGGCAGGTCCGCCGAGTCGGCACGAAACATTTCCAGCTGCCGATGATTTATCGCCATAGGCCAGCGACCTTACTAAAAAAACTGCCCAACAGTGACGTCATCGACTTCGGCGGTTGCCCATACAAATCGCGAACCAATACCGAAGCCATCCGTTGATAGTTGTCCCAATTATCTTTGATCCACCAGCTGTCCTCACCAAAAACCTCACAGTAGCGTTCACAGTAGGTCGGTAGTACCCGCTCCGCAAACGCCTTTCCAGCGGGATTAAAAGCTGAATCCTGCAATTCGGCACCCAGCACAACAAACAGCGCACTTACAGGGCCTTCTTGAAAACGACACTGAGTCACAATCTCCTTGTGTCGCTGCTCAACCTCTGAGCTTAAGAGCTGGTGCTGCAAACAAAACGCTGCGAAGAACCCCAGCGGGATACAGGCTTGGGTCAAATCTTCTGTGTGAGACAGATAGCTGTCGACACTGGCGTATCGCATCAGGGCGCAAAGCTCGAACGCGCACGAATGCCCCATTTCCCGGCGGCGTCGGGCTGCAAAATATACAGCGATTCAAAGCTTGCCAACGGCTTTTGCTGAGGGTTATAGCGTGAGAATTGGACCGCTATATGTACCTTGTTTGCGTCCGCCTGCACCACATTCAAGCTGTCCCAAGCGCTGCGTTGCCAATTATAAGAACGCGCAAAGGCCTGGAAATCCATCTGCTCGATAAACTCTTCGCGCGATGGATGCACGACCACGCCGCCACTGCTTATGCGCACATGTGGGAACAAAAGAGTGCTCGCCCAGCGCGCAGAATCTTGAGCATTGAATGCCTGCATGAAGTCGTCCATAACTTTTGCAGCCTCGCCAATTGCGCGCTTTTGTACCGAAGTCGGCTCGCCTATATTTATGCCCAGCTGCACTTCAGGCTGAGCAATCGCTGAAACAGACCACAGCCCGATTATTATCCCCAAACAACCAATGAACCTTTGCATCGCGGCTAACTCCTTGTAGTCTTTTGTTCGACGTGGTTCGAACACGAGTATTTACCCGCGTCTCAATATGCAGAATTATTGGGGGAGATGTATGAACCGGCAACCTTTATCACAGATCGCTCTACTCTTATCCGTGCTGGTAATCGCTAGCCCGTCCGGTTTCGCAGCGGGTACCAGCATCGAGGACATGGAGCCACCTTTCGGCAGCGGCTATGCCCCCAAACAGGAATCTGAAAAACTGTTTAACAAGGGCTATCGGAGCTACCAGCAAGCACTCTACTTCCGATCATTAGAAACTGAAAACGACAACGCTAAAGCGCAAAAAGCGCTGAAGAAAGCGCAGAAGTATTTGCGCCAAGCCGCGAAGAAAGACCAGAAAAACATCCGCGCCTTTTCCGTGCTCGGAGAAGTGCTAGCCGCCAGCGAGGAACCACGCAAAGCTATCGGTGCGTTTAATTTCGCGCTGCAACTGGACCCGAAGTATTACGAGGCTTGGCTGCACCGTGCAGAAGCGCTGCTGGATATGGGTCTTTTGGACGATGTGAAAAAATCTCACATTGTGCTGGCACGCAATGAACCGGATCTCGCCGACACGCTGATGGTCGCTATTGATGCCTGGCTAACCGAACGCGAGCAGCCGCTGGACGATGATGAGACAGCGTTTATGCAATGGCGTAACGCGCAAACCTAGATTGCCGCACCGCTATATAGGTCTATCACCGCGTAACGTTACCCGATGCATCTTGCGATGCTGTGGGAAAAAATCATTCACCGGCTTGTGTTGTGTGGAACGATTGTCCCATATCGCCACGGTACCAGGCTGCCATGACAAACGCACAGTATGTTCGTCTGCGATCACATGGCCATACAAAAAACTGAGCAGATGCTCGCTTTCCAGAGCTGTTAACTGTTTGATCCGAGTTGTGAACAATCGATTAACGTAAATGCTTTTTGCTCCAGTTTCCGGGTGGGTGCGCACCAACGGATGTTCCACCGGCGGATTCTGCGCAATTGCCGGCGCCAACCGCTCCGCCCCTCCGGGCTCGGCAAGCGACTCGGCAAAGCCATGGGCAAAATCATGCACCGCGGTCAGCGGCGTCAGCAGATCCTGTATTTCTTTAGACAAACTGGCAAACGCCGCTGTCGCGCTGGCCCAAAGAGTATCGCCACCTACTTCGGGGATAATTTGCCCCTGCAGTAAGGTAAAGCTCGGAGGTTGCTGCATAAAGGTCATATCTGAATGCCATATCTCGATCTTGGACGGGTTCTCCGCAGTGCTTTCTAAAATCTGTACCGCGTCGCTTTGTGCAGTCGTGGCGTAGGCGGGATGGTCAAGCACGTCGCCGAATCGTTTGGCAAACTTCGCAAACACTTTCGGAGCAGTGTCTTGATCGCGAAAAAACAGCACCTCGTGTTCGTTCAGGGCATGACGCACCTGGGCATAGAGCTGATCCGACGCGGCAACATCAGCTAACCCTACGCCGCCGACGAAAGCGCCAAGCGCGCCTGCGGCCCGTCGCAAACTTAGCTCGCCCATGACACCTCTCCAGCGATCAGAAAACCCAAATTGTAGCGGCCCCCGCGCACCTATCAATCAGTACGAACAATTTTCATGCGACTGATTTGTGGAATTAAACCGTATAACCTGAGTCTTCATCCCGAGGAAGTGCCAATGAACCATCCGCTGATCACAAAAATCCTACTCACGTTTTCCATCCTGACATTGACCGCGGCAGCGACGGCCGCTGGCCAGAGCAAGAATAAACAGGATCAATTCCCCATCAATATTGAGCAAGCTGAGGCGAAAGCCAGCGCACATTTCGCCGCCGCCGACGACAATGCTGACGGCTTACTGTCCGCCGATGAATTTGCTCGAATGCGGCCTAACCGTCCACATCGGTCGACAAGATTTTCAGAGAGAAAACGTAAAGGGACTCGTACCAATCGTGATTCCGTGGATCGGCGAGCACACCGGCCGCAAACCCAACAGGCGCGCGACCGTTTTGCCGAGGCAAATGCCAAACGTGCAGCCGAACACGCAAAAATGCGCGCCGCGGCTGAAAGTGAAATGTTCAAGCTCATCGACTCAAATGCCGACGGCCTGCTCGATGCCGATGAATACGCCGCCGCGGATAAACCCAAGCTTAGGCGGCAAGCGCGACGAGCGGCAGCCTTTAGCCGCTTTGATGCTAATGGTGACGGTTTTCTTGCTCGCGAAGAGCTACCAAACCCAACGGCTCGGTTGCGCCGGTTTGACACCAATAGAGATGGTGCAGTAAGCAAGCGCGAAATGCGCAAGGGCCTGCGCGCGCGCCGCGAGGCCGAAAATTCGTAACCGCGCGCTGCTGGATTTTGATCGGTACCCACGATGACGAGCTCAAGAACGCCGCCCAACGACAAGACAAAGACGCCTTTGCACAGCTTATGGGGCGTCACGTGGATCGCCTGTAGAGCTATGCAATATTACTGACCGAACACAACGCCACCGTCCAGGACTCGGTGCGAGAGACTTGGCTGCGCGCACGGTCTGATGCAAATACTTATGTAGCCAAAAAGGTTAGCTTCAGCACGTGGCTGCACAAGATCTTGTACAACCTGTGTATCGACGATGTTCGCCGTGTCCAGCGTCGACTGCCGGAACCGGCAGACGCCGAGAACGAAGATCAGCCATGACAGGCACGCGCTTATTCGCAGAGCAAAGATCTAGTTCATCGACTGCTTGGGCAATTGCCGGACAATCAGCGCGCCGCATTGTTGCTGCTTTATCAGCAACGTTTCAGTACACAACAAGTTGCGGAAAAACCGTGCTTGAGCGAGCGCGCGGCGGCATCGTTGCTAGCCAGAGCTCGACGAACGACTCGGTCGGTACACTCACAACACATGGGGCGCGAGGCGTACACGTCGTCAATATCAAACGATTTAAGACCCCGTTAGAGCTATATGGGGCGCAAGCATCTGGCAACACAACCGCGCCTACACGCTTAGCCACCCCAACCTACCCAAAAGCCGCTCGTAATTCTGAGGCCAGGGCAAATCGACTATTTACCTCCTCCGCCAGGGCTTGAAGATAGGCTGAAGGAGAATAAACCGTTTATTCAAACCGAAATTTAGGACGCAGTTGGTAGGTGGGCTTAGCACCGACACCCCCACGGCCTTGATTCTGACGAGCCGTTAGTTGGCGTTCACTTGCCGCGGCCGAGTCAACGGCAAAATCCTCTTCGAAGGTTAGTCGGCACAACACCAAAAACAAATCTCGCCAATCGGCTTCGGACAAACTCGCGCGCACCACAGGTCCGTCCAAGAACCGGCGTAAAACGAGCTTCGCCGCCCGCCGCAGTGCCGCTTCTGCAACCAACCCAACACCGTCGTGATGCCGCATTTGCAGGTTCGACGCAAATTCGGCGCGCAGCAGGTCTTTCGAGCCAGGACTCAGTTCAGGCACGGACAGACATAAATGTTCAACCTGTCGCTCCAAAACTCGCTCCCAAAGGCCTGTCTTGCTGCCGAAATAATGGTAGATCATGCGCTTGTTCACTCGAGCACGCCGAGCGACTTCATCGACACGCAGCCCAGCGACGCCTTGCTCAGCGATAATGTCGGCTGCTGTTTCAATGAGGCGTTGCTGGGTTATTTTCGCATTTCGTGGCATATGTCTCATGACTGAGTAACTATATAGTTACTTAAGAGTATCGAAATACCGCAATGAAAACACCTCGTGAATCTAAAGGTTTAAAAGTAACTTTTTAGTTACTTAAGTGCCATTTACCATCCCTAGACTCCAAATCGAGTAGGAAACGTTTCGCCGGAAGCCCTCCAGCAAAACCCGTCAAAGAACCATTGCTGCCCACAACTCGATGGCAAGGTATGATTATCGCAATAGGATTTGCACCATTAGCGGAGCCGACCGCACGCACCGCTTTGGGACTGCCGACGGCTCGAGCAATGTCTCTGTAAGTGCGGGTTTCGCCATAGGGGATCTCCTGTAAGGCACCTAAAACCCGATTTTGGAAGGGCGTTGCAGAGGCTTCCAAGGGCAGATCAAAAGATTCCAGCCGCCCCGAAAAATAGGCGCGCAACTGGGCCACTGCCTCACCGAACCTTTTGTCGTCGCGCACCCAAGCCGCGTCTGCGGTCCGCGCTTTAGGTCCAGTTGAAAAATACAACCCGGTTAACGAGCTTTCGTTCGCCGTCAACGTCAGGTTACCAACCGGGCTAGGTACCGCGGTAAAATAAGGCATAGTCATTAACTCCCGGATCGCCTCTGCGCCGCCGCAAACCATAAATACATCAGCGCATAGGCGCGCCAGGGTTGCCACGCCTTGGCTTGCGCTGCAGCCTTGGCAGGTGTTGTGCCCAGCTGTTTTAGTACCACCCAATCGTTGCGCGGAAACGCATCCGGATCTTTGCTGACCCGCAAATTTATGTAATCGACCGTCCACGGGCCAATGCCTGGGACGGCCATAAGCCTGGTGCTCAATTGGTCTTGATCACAGACATCCGAAAGCTCCAGTTCGCCACGATAAACCTCTCGCGCCAACAGGCTGATGGCTCGGCCGCGACGACCGGGCATACCAATCTCTGCAATATCTCGATCACACAATTGCTCGGGAGTCGGAAAGTTGCCGTCCCCATATCGCTGGATCATGGCGTTTGCCAGTGCGGTGCCTCGGGCGACACTTACCTGTTGGCCGAGTATGGCTCTGACTGCGGTTTCAAAACTATTCCACGCCCCGGGCACACGCAGGCCTGGGGCTTTGTTAACCCAAGGTTTTAGCAACGGCTGTTGGACCAAATGCGCATGGATGCTTACACCATCTGCGTTGAGATCGAATACCCGCACAACCCGACGAAGTAGACCGTGGATAGACTCAGTACCCATGGGTATTTGCACCCGCAAATTTTGTCCTTCGCGCACCACCACCACTGAGCCCTGCCGATTCGGCAGCTGCCGCTCGTAGCGATGCCCTTGGACCGCTTCGACACCGTTTAACGCTCGATGCCGCAAGTACTTAAACACCCAATCGAAGTCATATGGAGGACGCACGGGTAACGTCAATGAAAGAGTCCCCGGCGCCCGGGGACTGCCGCGCTGTTCGCGCAAAGCGCTCGGTGTGCAGCGAAAAAATTTCTGCAGTTCGCGATTGAACTGGCTAACGCTGTCGTAACCTGCGAATCGCGCTACTTGAGTCAGTGGCAGTTCGCTCGCGAGCAGCTGACGCGCCAACTGCACCCGCCTAAAACGCCCGATTGAGGATGGCGTCGAGCCCAACACCCGCATAAAACGTCGATCCAACTGTCGTTCGCTGAGGTCCAGCCGTTGCGCCAGCGCCGACACGGGCTGGTTATTTAAAAAACCATCGTCAATAAGTCTTAAAGCCCGAGTTACACTGGAACTACCCAATAACGTTTCGGGCATCGGTAGCGCCAACTCTGGCCGACATCGCAAACACGGACGATATCTCGCCTCTGCAGCGGCCGCCGCAGAAGCAAAATAGCGTACATTCTGCTCCCTTGGCAGGCGCTTAGGACAGGACGGACGGCAAAATATGCCGGTGGTCACCGTGGCCAAAAAAAAGCGCCCATCAAATCGAGGATCCCGGCCTAGGCGCGCGCGCTTGCACACCTCAGCGGAAGGGAGTGCAGTAATTTCACTGGCCGGCGCGGTGGTGGCACCAGACGCTCTAACGCTTTCGTTGTTGTTGTGCATGGCCAAACTATAGTCAAAAACTGCGCAAAATCGGACGCCGATAAAATTTAACCAATGCGCTTTCAATGGTGTGAATTTCTGCGCTCATGTACCCTAATTATTCATCAAGGAGGCAGTATGGCTGAAGAAAAGTGGACCGAACCCAATAATCTCATCATTGAGCAAATTGAAATTGGCCCAATGCAAAACTTTACTTATCTCATTGGTTGCCGCAGCACCCAAGAAGTTGTTGTGGTCGACCCAGCCTGGGATGTCGCCAACCTGATGCAGCACATCAATACCAAGGGCTACACCTTAAACGCCGCTCTGGCCACACACTACCATCCCGACCATGTTGGCGGTTCTTTCGGCAGCAACAACGTAGAGGGCGTCGCCACGCTCATGGAACTCAATCCGGTGAAAGTCTATGCCCACAAGCTGGAGGTACCCGGCCTCAAAAAGGTCACAGAGCTGTCCGATTCCGACATTGTTAGCGTCGATTCCGGCGACACGCTAAAGGTCGGCAACATCGAGATAGAATTTCTACACACGCCGGGCCATACCCCCGGCAGCCAGTGTTTCCGCGTAAAAAACACCCTCATCAGTGGCGATACCCTGTTCATAAACGGCTGCGGGCGTGTCGACCTCCCTGGGTCTAACTCCGAAGACATGTATCACAGCATCTGCAAACTTTGCGAACTGCCTGACGATACGCTGTTACTACCTGGACACAACTACGGGCAGGTACCCAACGCCACACTGGGCGACACCAAACAGATGAACACCTATATGCACATCAAAAATATGGAAACGTGGAAAACCATCATGGGCGACTGATGCCCTTCGAGCTGCAACGGGAGAGATTACACAGATGTACGTCACCATCAACGACTTAGTTACCTACGAATCCGTCGATCATGTCGCCACCATCACCATCAATCGCGCCGAGCGTATGAACGCCCTCAACGAAGAGGTGATTATTGGCCTCCAACGCGCTTGGCAACATCTGGAGCAAAGCGAAGACCGTGTAGCGGTTCTGCATGCTGCGGGCGACAAAGCATTCTCCGTCGGCGCCGACGTTAAAGACCCGCCGAAAGAAATGTGGCAGGGCGTGCCCAGCATTGGCGCGAACACCAGCAAGCCCGTAATCGCCGCGGTTCACGGCTGGTGTATCGGCGGTGCCTACGTAATCGTACAAATGTGCGACATGGTGGTTGCCGCCAGTAACACGACCTTCAAATATCCAGAGGCGCAGTTGGGATTTACCGGGGGTTTAATCAGCAGCGCAGTGGCGCGCATCCCGCACAAAGTCGCGATGGAATTTATGCTGTTAGGCGAAGATTTTGGCGCCGAGCGGGCTTTCAGCGTGGGCATGGTCAACAAGATCGTTGCGGTCGGAGAAGAACTGGCCGCGGCTCAAGCGTGGGCTAAAGTCCTCGCAAAGTCCGCGCCGCTGGTTGTGGACACCATCAAGCGCTTTGCTCTAGAGACCTTGAACAAGAGTCCAGCAGAAGCCGGCGCCGTAGCGCGAGAACAATTACTTGCCGTGCGGAATAGCGACGACGGCGCCGAAGGTCGACGCGCCTTCGCTGAAAAGCGTACACCGGAGTTTAAGGGCCGCTGAACGGCGCCTAAGCTAAAGCCGCCTTAACCGCCGCGGCCGTGGACGCTGGCTCACCCAGAGCAACAGGCGGATAACCACTGTCCACAAACTCTATGCCCAGCTCTGGCAAGTCGGCGAGGCGTATAGCTCCGCACGTTCAGGTCTTTAACTTGGCCATGCAAAAACTTTATGCCTTGGTGTAAGCCACAGGATGCCTTCGTATCCCTCGCCTATGGCAGCAAGTGGGCGACCGCGTCACGCTCCTCGGCCAACTCGGCTTCAGTGGCGGCCATTTTTTCAGCGCTGAATTCGCCGATCTCGATGCCCTGCACAATTTCCCAGTCGCCCGCGGAGCAGCGCACAGGAAATGAATAGATCAGTCCTTTTTCAATGCCGTAACTGCCGTCCGAGTAGACGCCCATGCTAGTGATCGTAGCGCTGCCCAGTACCCAATCACGCATGTGATCAATGGCAGCATTAGCCGCTGACGCTGCGCTAGAAGCACCACGGGCTTCAATGATTGCCGCACCACGTTGTTGCACCGTAGGAATGAATTCATTGGTGTACCAAGCCATATCAACTGACGCCATCGCATCAGTGCCGTCTACAGTTGCACGATGAATATCCGGGTATTGGGTGGCCGAGTGATTGCCCCAAATGCATAAGCCATCCACATCGCTAACGTGCTTGCCAGTTTTTTGCGCCAACTGCGCCATGGCACGGTTATGGTCTAAACGCGTCATCGCGGTGAAATTGCGCGGGTTCAAGTCTGGCGCATTGCGCTGAGCAATCAAACTGTTGGTGTTTGCGGGATTACCAACCACCAGAACTTTTACATCGCGCGATGCGCTGTCGTTTAGCGCCTTGCCCTGAACAGAAAATATCGCCGCGTTCGCTTCCAACAAGTCCTTTCGTTCCATGCCTGGACCTCGCGGCCGCGAGCCCACGAGCAACGCATAGTCGGCGTCTTTGAATGCCACACTCGGATCATCGGTATAAATTACTTCCTGCAAAAGCGGAAACGCACAATCATCGAGTTCCATTACCACGCCGGCTACAGCACCAAGTGCTGGGGTTATTTCTAACAATTGCAGGATAACCGGCTGGTCTTTACCCAACATGGCGCCGGAAGCCACTCGAAACAACAGCGCATAGCCAATCTGGCCTGCAGCACCGGTAATGGTTACGCGAACGGGATTTTTCATTTTCTCTCTCTTGATATCAGTTAAGCCAATAAGCAGCCGCGCATTCTAGTTCGATTCGACAATAAATTCTGCCCTCCGAGGAGTTCAGTGCATGGGGCGTAGCGCGCCGAAGAGCCGCCGAATATCAGCCATTGGTGTTAACCGCTTCAGGTACCGCTATGCCGTATTTTTGTTCAAAAACTTGTTTTTATGCCCTCGTAATCGATCCAGATACTTATACACGACTTAAATATCGGCTATTTCCTTCAATTCCGCGCGCTATTGCACCAAAATGGTGCAATAGCGCGGTAGGTCAGCTTGAAAGTAACGCCAATTTTTGAGATCTTTTCAGGCCGGTTTGGCAGGGTATTTTGGCCAGCAGCAAAGACTGCTTACATCACACCCACACGTCGCCAGACGGGCGTTGACAGACAGTCTCTTGCCTTCTTTTGAGCAAGCCAATTTATCAAGTTCCGCAGTCCGCTTATCCGTTAAGCAGACGGGATTCCACGCCCTCCAGCATGTGCCTTTTAACAGCATGGACGGCCAGAAGATTAGAGTTAGAGCAAATTTATGACCTTAATTTATCAAGGTAACTTGCCCGCCAAACAGGGGTTATACGACCCAGCAAACGAGAAAGATGGTTGTGGGGTGGGCTTCATTTGCGACATAAAAGGCAGGCCCAGCCACCAGATCGTCGCAGACGCTGCAGCTATGAATTGCTGTATGGAGCATCGCGGCGGCGTCGGCTACGAAAAAAATAGCGGCGACGGCGCTGGCATTCTCACCGGCTTGCCTCACGCGCTGCTGCGGAAAGTAGCGCAACATGCCTTTGCCAAGGCACTTCCAGAAACCGGAGGCTACGGTGTCGGCAATGTCTTTCTCCCCACCGACGCAAATGAGCGCGAACAGTGCAAACAAGTCATCGCTGATGAGATCGCTGCGGCAGGACAGACCCTGATCGGTTGGCGCGCTCTGCCAACCGATGCGGACGCCGCTGACGTCGGCAAGGCGGCTCGCGCTGCAATGCCGCACTTTGAGCAACTGTTTATCGCACGCGGCGATGATCGCGACGCCCAGGCCTTCGAACGCACTCTGTATACGATCCGCAAGCTTGCTACCCATCGCTTACGCGGTGATGAAAACTTGACCCAGCGCCATCTTTTTTACGTCTGCTCGCTGTCTGCCAATGTCATCATCTACAAAGGTATGCTTACCCCAGATCAGTTGTTTCCGTTCTATACCGATCTCAAAAACCCAGATTACGCAAGCCATCTGGCGATGGTGCACTCGCGCTTTAGCACGAATACTTTCCCGTCTTGGGATCGCGCCCAGCCCAATCGATTCATGAGCCATAACGGCGAAATCAATACACTTCTGGGGAATCAAAATGCGATGAATGCCCGCGAGGGCATAGTGGCAAGCCGATACTTCGGCGACGATATTAAGAAGCTGTTTCCGATTGTTGAGCCCGACTGCTCCGACTCAGGTAGCTTCGACAACGTGTTGGAATTCCTGCTGATGTCCGGCCGCACTCTACCAGAAGCGTTGCTCATGATGATCCCAGAAGCCTGGCAACAGCATCAGGACATGAGTGACACGAAACGCGCTTTTTATGAATACCACTCATGTTTGATAGAACCTTGGGATGGGCCTGCCTCCATAGCGTTCAGCGACGGCACCTGCATAGGCGCGGTGCTTGACCGCAATGGCCTAAGACCGTCGCGTTATTACATTACCGATGACGACAAGTGCATCATGGCCTCTGAAGTCGGTGTGGTTGAAGTAGACCCGGCCCGCGTTGTCGCCAAGGGTCGGCTGCAACCCGGACGCATATTCCTGATCGATTTCAACGAAGGCCGGATGATTCCAGACGAAGAACTCAAAAGCGGTCTCGCCAGCGCTCAGCCTTATCAGCAGTGGGTGGATCAGCAGCGCATTGATCTAGAGGAGATTCCCAAACGAAACGGCGTGGCCGTTGACCCAGACAGTCTCACTCAACGTATGCAGGCTTTTGGCTACACTCAAGAGACCATGCAATTCATGCTTGAACCCATGTTACGCGAACTGCGCGATCCACTAGGGTCGATGGGGAACGACGCAGCCCTTGCGGTGATGTCTGAAAAACCGCGCATGCTTTATGACTACTTTAAACAGCGTTTCGCTCAGGTCACTAATCCACCAATCGACTCCATTCGAGAAGAAGTGATTATGGCCTTGGAGTGCTATATCGGCCCCGAACGCAATCTCTTGGAACCGACGCCAGAGCACGCTAATCGCTTGCGCCTTGCGCATCCTATAATTAGCAATGACGAGCTCGCGGCGTTAGCAAATATGGATTACCGAGGCTGGCGCAGTAAAACTATAGACATTACTTACCCGTTGAACGCCGAACAGGACAATCTCGCTGCGTTGCGTGAAGCGCTGCAACGCATGAGTAACGAAGCCAAGCAAGCCATCGCCGATGGCTACAGTCTGATCATATTGTCCGACCGCGCCATCGCCGCAGATCGCGGCGCGATAAGCGCCTTACTCGCTGTGGGCACTGTGCATCAAGCCCTGATCGCCGCCCACCT
>MDTA01043100.1_pt1 | contig 16000 bp, 20 predicted proteins | sample 811151 | NCBI WGS metagenome assembly MDTA01 (sample SAMN05326648, study PRJNA326480) | marine metagenome | isolation source: seawater | place: Indian Ocean: South | collected 2010 | reverse complement strand
GGAGCATTTGACATTTAATTTTTCTTTTCACTTCTAAAATTTTGAAATTTTTTATTAAATTTACTTACACGACCTTTATCTAGTATTTTTTGTTTTCCACCAGTCCAAGCAGAATGAGATTTAGGATCTATTTCAAGCTTAAGAATATCTCCCTCTGATCCCCATGTAGATCTAGTTTGAAATTTTGAGCCATCAGTCATTTCTACCTCAATATTATGGTAGTCAGGGTGTAGGTTTTTTTTCATGCGGACCTTATAACAAAAGATTTTATAAAAACAATTAAAAGTTAATTAAATTTTGATCCATTTTAGAATAAATATCACTACTAGCAGCCTTAATTGTAATTTTACTATCTCCAAAACTACTAATATTATTAACTTTACCACCCGCTTCTTCTACAATAAGTATTCCTGCTGCTATATCCCAAATATTAATATTATTTTGGAAAAAACCATCTAATCTTCCTGATCCTACATAAGCTAAATCTAATGCGGCACACCCAGTATATCTCATATTTAAATGTGGATAGCAATGTTTCACTCCCTCATGATTTGATGCAAACAGACATTCGTCTATATTATTTTTTTTTGATACCCTAACTCTATGGTTGTTAAAGTATGAACCACAATTTTTTTCAGCATAAAATATTTCATTTTTGATTGGATCGAAAATTAAGCCAATAACAATTTCGCTTTTAACCTTCAAAGCAACTGAAATTGCAAAATGTGGAATTCCATGCATAAAGTTAATTGTTCCATCAATAGGATCAATTATCCAGAATGCATCTTTGTTAGAATTTTCTATTTTTCCTGTCTCTTCAGTTATGAAGGAAAAATTTCTTTTTGATTTACTAAGCTCCTCTATTAAAATTCCTTCAGCTCTTTTATCTGTTTTGGTCACAAAATCCCTTGGACCTTTTTTTGAAACTTGTAAATTTTCCAATTCTCCAAAATCTCTAATAATAATTTTTGAGGCTTTTTCGCAAGCTTTAATCATTAAGTTCAGATTGGGAGAAATAGAATGCATAATTAAATTTTTTTTATATATTCCATTGTGCGCGTATCTAAAAGTATTTCATCTCCGTCTTCAATAAATGGAGGAACTTGAATATTTAAATCACTTTCGGTTAGTGCTGGTTTATAAGATGAAGAAACAGTTTGACCTTTTAAAGCTGCATCAGTATTTTTAATTTTGCATTTAATCTGATTGGGCAGCTGCAATGATAGTGGGTTATCATTATAAAAGCTAATATTAACCTCTAGATTTTCAGACAGCAATTTACCCTTATTGCCAACAATATCTTTTTGTATAGATATTTGATCAAATGTTTTAGGATTCATAAAAAAATATTCTTTCTCATCGTTGTACAAAAAATTAAATTTAATTTCTTCAAGACTTGCCTTTTCTATAGTTTCACTTGATCTGAATCTTTCATTAAGTTTTGTATTTTTTAAAAGGCTCTTCATTTCTACTTGAGCAAATGCACCTCCCTTTCCAGGCTTGACGTGTTGTGTTTTAAGAACTTCCCAAAGATCTTTTTTATACTCTAAAATCATTCCTACTCTAATTTCTGTTGCATTTATTTTCATAACAAATTTTTTACTGCTTTTGATGGTTTAAATTTTTTATTATTCCAAATGTAGCCTGAGATAGCTAAAAAGTTTGCATTATTCAATAGAAGTTTTTTATAATTTTTTGATGTAATTCCACCAATTGCTACAATTGGTATATTGCTTATATTTTTAAATTTTTTCAGCGTATTCAAGTTTGCCCTATACTTTACTTTCTTTGTTTTAGAGGAGTAGAATGCTCCAAATGCAATATAATCTGCTTTTTTTAATATTGCATCTTTTGCTAACTTTATAGAGTTGTGACAAGTAATTCCTATTATTTTATTTTTTAATATTTTCCTAGCCTCTCTTATTTCAACATCGTTTTGACCTAAATGACATCCATCTGCATTAATTTTTTTTGCAAAGTAAGGATCATCGTTAATTATAAATTTTACTCTATAACTCTTACATAGTTTTTGAATTTTTTTTGCAATTATTTTTCTTTGTAAAAAATATTTCTTGAGTCTTAATTGGAAAAATCCAATTCGCCCAGTCTTAAAAATTATTATTAACTCTTTTATAAATTTCGAGTTTAATTTTCTGTCTGGAGAAATGAGATAGATAAATTTTTTATTATTAATTTTCAAGTTCTTTCGACCATTTTCCTTTTGCGGCCAAGGAACACATTTTTGCTCTATGGTTAAATATTTTTTTTACACCATTTTCATCATCAATATTTTTTGACCAAAACTTTAGTGCACCTTGCTGCAGAGCTCTTCCATAAGAATAAGTCATGATAAAGTTAGTTTTATTTTGTGTATTTATAAAATTTAAATTCTTTGATGCCTCAACTTCAGTTTGACCTCCAGATAAAAAAGCTATTCCTGGTACTTCACTTGGCACACTATCTTTTAAACATTTAATTGTTTTTTCAGCAATTTCGTTATTAGATATATTTTCATTTGACGATGTTCCAGGTAAAATCATATTAGGTTTAAGTATCATTCCTTTAAGATCAACTTTATTAAGAATTAGTTCATCAAAACATTTTTTTAATACCTCGGATGTTTTATTTAAACATTCTTCAGAAGTGTGATTTCCATCCATTAGTACTTCTGGCTCAACAATTGGCACCATTCCAGACTCTTGAACAAGGGCTGAATATCTTGCTAAAGCATGAGCATTTACACTTATACAAAGTTTGCTCGGGAATTTTTCTGTAATATTATATACTCCCCTCCATTTTGTAAATCTAGCACCAAGTTTATAGTAATCTTTTAATCTTTCTCTAAGACCATCAAGTCCCTCAGTAATTTTTTCTTCTGGAGAATTGGCAAGAACTTTTGCTCCAGTATCTACTTTAATACCAACAACTGCACCGGAAGAACTTATTAAATCTGGAATTGATTTGCCTAATTTTGTAGTCTGTCTAATTGTTTCGTCGTAAAGAATTACCCCTCCTATACAATCTTTCATACAATCTGAACTAAAAAGCATCTCTCTAAAAAATAATCTATTTTTCTCAGTTGAAGGTATTTCTACAGCTTCTAATCTTTTGGTCATTGTACTAGTACTTTCATCGGCGGCGAGTATTCCTTTACCGTTTGATATTATTTTAAGTACAATGTTGTTTAAATTATTCATTTAATTTAGCGCACTTATACCAGGTAAAGACTTTCCTTCAAGATATTCAAGAAAAGCACCACCAGCAGTTGAAACAAAATTAAAATTATTTGTTAGTTTTATCGAGTTTAATAAAGAAACAGTATCTCCCCCTCCAGCCACTGAGTAAATACCTTTTTCTTTATTTTTTTGTGCAATAAAATTTGCAATTTTAACACTACCAATTGCAAAGTTTGGATTTTCAAAATAACCAGCAGGTCCATTCCATAAAATAGTTTTTGTTTGTTCAATTATATCAATAATTTTTTTAATTGTTTTTGGTCCAATGTCTAAAATATAATCATTCTTATCTATTTCTTTTAAACTTTTGATCTCCGATTCGCCACTCATATCTTTCCCTGTTAGGACATCCAAAGGGGTAGTTATCTTACAATTATACTTTTTTGATAATAAAAAAATCCTTTCTACATTTTTTTCACAATTTTTTTCATAAATTGATTTACCTATTTCATAATTTTGATATTTAAAAATATTATTTGCCATTCCACCTACCACTACTATGTTGTTAAATTTGGTAGCCAAGTTTTCAATTATATTAATTTTTGTAGAAATTTTAGAACCTCCTATAATACATGTCACAGGCTTTTTTATATTAGATGTTAGTTTTTTTAAGGCTGTTAACTCAGAAAAAAATTGCAATCCTATATAAGATGGTAAAAATTTAGGTATTTGAGTTATTGAAGCATGGTTTCTATGGGAGCAAGAGAAAGCATCGTTTACATATATATCTGCAAAGCCTGCAATGTGTTTAGCAAAAGTTTTATCTGATTTTTCCTCCTCCTTATAAAATCTTATATTTTCAAACATTAAAATTTTTTCATCTTTATTTTTAAATAAATTATTATTATTTAAATTTTTAATATTTTCTTTGACTAATGTAATACTTTGGTTAATCTTTTTTTGTAAGCTTTCACAAACAGTTTGCAATGATAAAGCTTTAATTATCTCTCCATTAGGTCTTCCTATATGAGATATTATTATTATTTTTGCATCATTTTTTAGTAGATAATTAATCGTTGGTAAAATTTTATCAATTCTAGTGGTATCTGTAATTTTACCTTGATTTAAGGGTGTATTTAAATCTAGTCTTAATAATACAATTTTATTTTTTAAACTTCCCAAATCATTCAGTGATTTCATTTTTATTTTTTTTTTAGGACTTTTAATATATCGCACATTCTATTAGAGAAACCCCATTCATTGTCATACCATGCAGATATTTTACCCATATTTTTTTTCACTACATTTGTAAGATTTAAATCTACTATCGCTGATGCTGGATTATGATTAAAATCTATAGACACAAGTTTTTCCTCAGTGACATCTAAAACTTTAACTTTCTGTCTTTTTATTTCGTCAGTGAATGCTTTATTAATAGATTTAATTGTTAAATTTTTTCTTGTGCAAAAAACAAATTCAATCAAGGAAACATTTGGAGTGGGAACTCTTAATGCTAATCCCTCAAGTTTACCATTCAATGATGGGATAATTTCACCAATAGATTTAGTCGCACCAGTGGTAGTTGGTACTATTGATTGTCCAGCAGATCTTGCGCGTCTTGGATCTTTATGGGAATTATCTAAAATTCGCTGATCGCTCGTAAATGAGTGTACAGTTGTCATAAAACCATTTTCAATTTTAAACTTATTATTTAAAATATTTGCAACAGGCGCTAAACAGTTTGTAGTGCATGACGCAGCTGATATAATTTTATCCTTACTTGAAATTATTTTTTCGTTTACACCATAAACTATAGTTTTATCAGCATTCTTACATGGTGCAGAAACCACAACTGCTTTTGCACCATTATCTAAATGTGGTAACAATTTTTCTTTGGAATTAAATTTTCCCGTACATTCTAAAACGTAATCAACATTGTATTTTTTCCAATTTATTTTATTGATGTCACTTTCTTGTGAAAATGAGATTTTTTTATTATTAATTGTCAAAAAGTTTTTTCCTGAACTTATTTTTCCACCAAACTTTCCATGTATGGAATCATATTTTAACAAAGAACAAAATATTTCCAAATTTGATCTATTATTTATATGTTTAATTACAATATCATTTCTTTTATTTTCAAAAATTGATCGAACAACCATCCTCCCTATTCGTCCCATTCCATTTATTCCAATATTAATTTTCATATTTTATAAACTTAATAATTTTTTGAGATATTTTTGCATCTGTTAAATCAAAATATTTATACAATTCTTTATAAGGAGCACTTTCTCCAAATTGGTCTATACCAAAGCTTATTCCATTTCCTCCAATATATTTATTCCATGTGGAGGTTGATCCTGCTTCAATTGAAAATTTATATTTAGTCTCATTCAAAATCTTTTTTTTATAAGAAGCTGATTGTTTATCAAAAATTTCCTGACATGGCATTGAAACAACTTTACAATATATCTTTTTTTTGGCCAAATATTGACTTACATCTATCGCCAAATTTACTTCTGAACCTGTTGCAAAAATTGTCGAAGAAACTTTGTTATTCGTTCTTAATATTTCATAAGCTCCATAAGAAGAAAAATTTTTAAGAGTATAATTTTTTCTAACAGGCTCTAGATTTTGCCTCGTGAGTGCTATTATGCTTGGGGTTTTATCGCTCTTTAAAGCTAGCTCCCAACATTCTACAGTTTCCATTCTATCTGCAGGTCTAAAAACATTTAAATTTGGTATCTGTCGCAAACCAGAAAGTTGCTCAATTGGTTGGTGTGTTGGACCATCTTCTCCTAATCCAATAGAATCATGCGACATAACATAAATGACTCTTTGCTTCATCATAGCGGAAAGTCTTATCGAAGGCTTGCAGTAATCAGAAAATATTAGAAATGTTCCACCGAAAGGAATTATGTTGCTATGTAATGCCAGACCGTTCATTATTCCACACATCGCATGCTCTCTAACGCCATAATGGATATAGTTACCAGAAAAATTTTTATTATTAATAATTTTACTACTTTTCGTTTTTGTATTATTTGATCCCGATAAATCTGCAGACCCACCTATAAGTGTATTGCTTCTTTCAAACAACCTATTCAATATTAGTTCGGAGGATTTTCTAGATGCAAAACTTTTATTATCTTTTATTAAACGCAATTTTTCTTTTTTAAAATCTGGCGCAAAATTATTTCTTAATTTTTTTAAAATTTTTGACTTATTTTTTTTATATAAATTATTCCATTTATTATTTTGTTTAGAGCCTTTTTTGCCTATCTGTCTCCATGCTTTTAAAATATTATCAGGAATTTTAAATTCTTCAAACTTCCAATCCAAGTTTTTTCTAACAAGTCTTATCTCATCTTTTCCAAGAGGACTACCATGAGATGATGATTTACCTTGTTTATTTGGTGATCCAAAACCAATTTTTGTTTTACAACTAATTACAGTTGGTTTTAAAGAATTTTTACATTTTTTTAGAGCATTAAAAATTTCTTTATAGTTATGACCATTGATTGAAATATATCTCCATCCATAACTTTCAAATCTTTTTTTATAATCATCCGAGACAGTAAGACTTGTTGGACCATCTATTGAAATTGAATTGTTATCAAATAAAACTACTAAATTTTTTAATTTCAAATGACCTGCCAAACTCATAGCCTCATGACTAATACCTTCCATCAAACACCCATCTCCAGCCAAAACATATGTTTTATGATTAATAATTTTTTTTCCTAGTTTGTTTTTTAAAATTTCCTCTGCTAAAGCAAAACCCACAGCATTTGACAAACCCTGACCTAAAGGACCTGTAGTAGTTTCTATACCTGTATTAGGAATATATTCTGGATGACCAGCGCAAATAGAATTCAATTTCCTAAATTTTTTTATGTTATTAATAGAAATACTTTTATAACCAGTAAGATAGAGCAAAGAGTACAAAAGCATTGATCCATGTCCTGCAGATAAAACAAATCTATCTCTATTTAACCAACTTGGATTTTTTGGATTAAATCTTAAAAAGTCTTTAAACAATACGGTTGCTACATCTGCCATTCCCATTGGTAATCCCGGGTGACCTGAATTAGCTTTTTGCACAGCATCCATAGAAAGTACTCGGATAGAATCTGACAATTTTTTATATATTTTGTTCAAAAATTTTTCCTATGTAGACTTAGGTGATTCAATTTATTAATATAGATATATATATGAAAAACATTGATGAAAAAGAAAAAAAATTAAGTGAACTTTTGGAAACATTAAAAAATTTAGATCTTTTAAATCCTCAACAAGAAGTAGAGTTGAATAATCTTAAAAAACAAAAAAATCAATTAGAGATTGAAAAAAAAGAACTTCAGAAAAAATTTAATGATTTAGAAGAAGAAAACTTAAGACTGAAATCAAAATGTGATCACTTAACAAACATTAACGAGGACGAAAAAAAAAAAGAAATAAATTTTTCAGAAAAAATTGATGAATTAAATCAAGAAACAGATAGTTTATTAGAAGAAATAGATAAATGGCAAATGTAAATATTAAATTTAATGGGAAAGAATATCTACTTTCATGTGAGGATGGACAAGAAGATCATTTAATTGAACTTTCTGAAAATTTAAATGAAAAGTTTTCTAAACTTAAAGACTCATTGGGAAATATAGGAGAAAATAAATTGCTTTTAATAACATCAATTAAAATTTTTGATGAGTATTTTGAAACAAGAAAAAAAATTAAAGATCAGAAATATGAGATTAATACTTTAAAAGAAAAATTTAAAGAGTTAAAAAATTTAGTTTATAATTTTAAAAGCGAGAAAGATTTAGAAATTAATAATTTAAGCCAAGATCAACTTAATTTAAAAAAAGAAATTGAAAATAATAAATCGAATTATGCTAATATGATAGATAAAACTACAGATGAGATAGAGAATTTCATAAAAAAAAACGATGCAAGTGTAAATTCATAATAGTTTATATAGTGTCTAAAGAAATATTAAGAAAAAAAGTTTTAAATTTAAGACAGAGAAAATTTACTAATAATTTTGTTCATTATTTATCTTTAAAATCAATATTTAAAAAAAATTTAATTTCAAAAAATGAAATTATTGGTGGATATTTTCCAGTAAATTTTGAAATTGATTGTATGCAGGTATTAAGAAAACTTAACCAGCAGGGGTATAAAGTTTCTTTACCAGTAATTAAAAAAAAATATAAAATGAATTTTTATCTTTGGAATTTAAATGAACCACTTAAGATAAATAATTATGGAATTCCAGAACCTTATAAAAATAAAAAAGTCTACCCTGATTTGATACTTGTTCCAGTGGTTGCCTATGATAAAAATAGAAATAGATTAGGCTATGGTGGAGGTTTTTATGATAGATATATTGGGAAATTTAAAAAAAAAGTTTTAACTGTAGGTCTGGCTTTTTCATTTCAAAAAATTAATTTAATTCAAACAAATCAATTTGATCAAAAACTAAATTATATCCTTACAGAAAATAAAAAAAATTTATGAAAATACTTTTTTTAGGTGATATAGTTGGTAATTCAGGCTTAGAAGCTATAAAAAAATATTTACCAGAAATAAAGCAAAATAGGTCCATTGATTTTGTTGTTGTGAATGGAGAGAATGCATCAAATGAAGGTGTGGGAATTACTGAGAATATTACATATGAATTACTTAATTCTGGCGTTGATGTAATTACTACTGGAAATCATGTATGGGATCAAAAAGAAACCTATGAATTTATTAAAAACGAAAAAAGACTTTTACGACCTTTAAATCTTTTAAATAATCCACCAGGAAAAGGATTTGAAATTTACAAATCAAAAAATAATTACAGAATTGGTGTGTTAAACTTAATGGGAAATGTTTTTATGAAAAAATGCGAAGATGTATTTCAGACATCGCAGAAATTTATAAATAATAATCAACTAGGAGAAAGTTATGATTTTTTAGTAATAGATTTTCACGGTGAAATCACTAGTGAAAAGATGGCTATTGGTCATTATTTTGATGGTAAAGCTACTTTGGTTGTAGGTACACATACTCATGTGCCCACAAATGATGCCAGAGTTTTAAAAAAAGGTACAGCTTATTTAACTGATGCTGGTATGTGCGGGGATTACGACTCAGTTATAGGAATGAACAAAGAAAATTCAATTAAAAAATTTAATAAACAAGAATCATTTAAGCATTTTCCAGCTAATGGCGATGCATCAATTTGTGGAATAATAGTTGAGTGTGATATAGATAATGGTTTAGCAAAAAACGCATATAGTTTTATAAATAGAGGTAAGTTAGTAAATTTTAATTAAAATGGCTGGACATTCACATTGGGCAGGTATTAAACACAAAAAAGGAAAAGTTGATAAAATAAGATCAAAAATATTTTCAAAATTATCCCGAGAGATCACGGTAGCTGCAAAACTTGGTGATAAAAACCCTGAAATGAATGCCAGGTTAAGATCTGCAATACAAACAGCAAGATCAAATAATATGCCTAAAGAAAATATCGAAAGGGCTATAGATAAATCTTCAATATCTTCAGGTGTAAATTTTGAAAGTATACGCTACGAAGGTTTTGGGCCAAAAAATTCTGCAGTAATAGTTGAAACATTGACGGATAACAGAAACAGAACTGCAGCAAATATAAGGACAATTTTTCAAAAAAATGGAGGTGCATTAGGAACTCAAGGGTCAGCTGCACATAATTTTGTTCAAATTGGTATTATTAAAATTGATAAAACTGAGATTGATGATGAAAAAATTTTTGAATTAGCATTAGACTCAGGCGCAAGCGAATGTTTATCAAATGAAAAGTACCACGAGATACAAACTAAAAAGAATGAAATTTATGATATAAAAAAAGAGTTAGAGGGATATGTTACAAATTTTTTATCAACAGATATTGTGTGGAGCCCCATAAACAAGATTATTATGAACGAAATTTATAGGCCTGATTTTATTAAGTTTTTAGAGATGTTAGATGATGACGATGATGTACAAAATATATTTACGAATGTAAATTTTGAAAATTAAATGCTTATAATTGGTATAGATCCTGGTATTAGCGGAGCAATTTGTTTTTATGAAGATAAAAATAAAATAGATATAATTGATATGCCAACAATGGCTGATGGAAAAAAAAATAAAAAACAACTTAATGGAAGACAGATATTTAATGAGATATCTGAACGTATAAAAAACTATCAACTAAACGACATTAGTGTAGTAGTCGAACATGTTTCGGCCATGCCTGGCCAAGGAGTTACCAGTATGTTTAATTTTGGACAATCATTTGGTATTATAAAAGGTATCTGTTCTGCTATGAAATTGCCTATTTTTTTTGTACGTCCTGCAAAATGGAAGAAATATTTTGATTTAATAAACACACAAAAAGATGCAAGCAGAACAAAAGCAATTGAGATCTTTCCAGATATTTCGCAACTATTATCTAAGAAAAAACATAGTAATAGGGCTGATGCAATATTAATAGCGTATTTTTTTGCAAATAATCTTAAAAATCATACTGAGTAATTTTGAATAGGTCAAAATCATGACACATTTTAGTGTGAAATGATTTAAATGGATGCTGAAATTACATCTCAAGCAGTAGGTTTAGCTGCAAACACAGATTTTTCAATTTTAAGTTTATTTTTAAGAGCTGATATAGTTGTTAAATCAGTAATAATCATTTTAATTGCTAGTTCAATTTATTCTTGGGCAATTATTTTTGACAAGATTAAAATGTTTAGAAAAATTAATAAAAGTGCAGAAGAATTTGAGGAAAAATTCTGGAAATCAAAGTCTGCAGAAACTTTTTATAACAATTTACCATCTAACCTAGATGATCCAATGGCAAAATTATTTAAAAATTCTATGCAGGCAGTGATGAAATCTAGATCTAAATCTAATTTGTCAGAAAGATTGGCAGGTATATTAGAAGTTAATATTGAAAAACAAATGAGTAGCGTAGATAAAAATTATACTTTTTTAGCTACTGTTGGATCAACCGCTCCATTCATAGGACTATTTGGTACCGTATGGGGAATTATGAATTCCTTTCAATCAATAGCAATTTCAAGAAATACCAGTTTAGCAATTGTAGCGCCAGGTATAGCAGAAGCTCTTTTTGCAACGGCGTTAGGTTTATTGGCTGCTATACCTGCCGTTGTTGCTTATAATAAATTTACAAACGACTCAAAAAAATATTTTCAAAAATTAGAAAATTTTTCTAAAAGATTTATATCCATAATTTAATATGGCTTTTAAATTAAAAAGTTCAAATAAAGATCCAATAAGCGAAATAAATGTTACCCCATTTGTTGATGTGATGTTGGTTCTATTGATAATTTTTATGGTAACAGCACCTCTATTGACCGTAGGAGTGCAAGTTGATTTACCAGAAACTTCAGCAGATACTTTACCAGAGGAGACTGAGCCTTTAACTTTGACTATAAATTCAAAAGGTGAAATTTTTATTCAAGAAACAAAAGTTGAATTTGAAAAGATAATTCCTAAAATTTTAGCAGTCTCAAATAATAGGACAGACACCAGGATATTTGTGAGAGGAGATAAAACAATCAACTATGGAAGAGTTCTTGAAATCATGGGCATGTTGTCAGGATCGGGATTTACAAAAGTAGCTTTAATATCTGAGCCATATAAAGAAAGATAATAGTGTACAAGAGTTTATTGATCTCATCTAGTTTTCATATAATATTTATAATGATAAGTTTTTTTGCATTTCCATTCATCGCAAAAAAACCTTTAGACATACCACCACTAGTATCTGTCGAATTAATACAGATTGCTGAAAAAACAAATATACCATTTGCACCAAAAGCTAAAAAAATTATTGATAAAGTCAAAAAAGAAAACGAAAAATTAATATCTGATCAAGCGCCTCCAAAAAAAATAAAAAAAGACAAAACAAAAAAAGTAAATTTAGATAATAAGAAAGAAAAAATTGAGGAGGTCGCACCAAGAAAAACACCAACACCTGAAAATAGAAAAGAAGCTGTAAAAAAAGAAAAAATTGAAGCAATACCATTGCCTGAAAAAAAGAAAAATAACGTTGAGATAAAAGAGGAAAAAGATCAAAAACCATCAAAGTTAAAAGAGGACGATAAAATTAAAAAAATAGTTCAAACAAAAAAGCCTATAGAATTAAATGATAAAATTAAACAGGTTTCAGAATTTGAAAAAAAAGAGTTATTTGACCCTAACAGCATTGCTGCTTTAATAGATAAGTCCAAAGAAGATTTTGCAGAAACTAATAAGAAAATTGAAAAAATATCACAATCCAAGGACAACACTATGGACTTCTCAAAACTGACGCTAAGTGAAGAAGATGCATTAAAGGCACAAATTTTTGGTTGCTGGAGCATACCTTTAGGTCTACCATACAATGAAAATTTATTAGTTAGGATAAAATTAAAATTAAAACCAGATGGAACATTGATTGATACAGAAATATTAGATCATGCTAGAATGAATATGCCTGGACAAGGTTTTTATAAAGTTTTAGCTGAAAGCGCTATTAGAGCGATACAGTTGTGCCAACCACTTAAGGTTCCTACAAGTGGATACGATAGATGGAAAGATTTACAATTAAACTTTGATGCTAGAGAGATGTTAGGCGGTTAATGAAAAAAATTAATTTATTATTTTATATATTTTCTATATGTTTATTCTATAAAAGTTCATTTGCTTTAGTCGAAGTAGATATAACAAGAGGAAATTTAGATCCATTACCAATAGCTGTTTCACCATTATTTCAAGACTCAAAATCAAAACAAAAATTTAAAGATGATTTAAAGATTGAAGATTTAGGTTCTGAAATTTCATCTGTAATTGAAAATAATTTAAAAACTTCTGGTCTATTCAATCCATTAAGTAAAGATGCTTTTTTACAGAAACCAGACATAGCACATCTTAAACCAAGATTTGAAGATTGGGCATTAATAAAATCGCAAGCTTTGATTACAGGTAAAGTATTTATTGAAAAAGAAAAATTAAAGGTTGAGTTCAGATTATGGGATGTTTTAGCTGGAAGAGAAATGTTAGCTTTAGCATTTACAACTGTACCAAGTAATTGGAGAAGAGTTGGTCATATAATCACTGATAAAGTATATGAAAGATTGACTGGAGAAAAAGGATATTTTGATACAAGAATAATTTATGTTTCTGAGGAAGGTCCAAAAACACAGAGAGTAAAAAAACTTGCAATAATGGATCAAGATGGATTCAATACAAAATATTTAACTTTAGGCAAAGAACTTGTATTAACTCCAAGATTTAATCCTACCAGTCAGATGGTAACGTACTTGTCTTATTTTAAAAATTTACCAAGAGTATATTTATTAGATATAGAAACAGGTATTCAAGAGGTGGTTGGAGATTTTCCTGGAATGACTTTCGCTCCAAGATTCTCACCAGATGGAAAAAAAATAATTATGAGTTTTGCAAACGATGGTAACTCTGATATATACACCATGGATATTGAAAATAGAATTGTTGAGAGAATTACAAATCACCCATCTATTGATACATCTCCTTCTTATTCACCTGATGGTAAATATATAACCTTCAACTCTGATAGAAGTGGATATCAACAAATATATGTTATGAAAAGTGATGGATCAGCGGTTAAAAGAATATCTTTTGGAAATGGTCTTTACGGTACTCCAGTTTGGTCACCAAGAGGTGATTTGATTGCATTTACTAAATTGCATAAAGGTAAATTTTATATAGGTGTGATGAGAACAGATGGAAAAGGTGAAAGGCTGCTAACAGAAAATTACTATCAGGAAGCCCCTTCATGGTCTCCAAATGGAAGAGTATTAATTTTTTATAGAGAAACCAAATCTAATGATAAGGGAGAAGGTTTTTCTGCTAAACTTTGGTCTATAGATTTAACAGGCTATAATGAAAGAATGGTTCAAACAGAGACGGATGCCTCAGACCCATCTTGGTCATCTTTGCTAAGTAATTAGAGGATTTTAATAATATTTTATTAAAATTTATTGATTTTTCCTCTTGAAACATCTATGTAATTGTGAAAAAGTTCTAAAAAAACACTAAGGAGCATTAATGAGTCTTAACAAAATTTTAAAAAATATTTTTCTAGTTATGCTTTTAAGCATTGTTGCAACAGCTTGTGCAACAAAAAAAACAACTACTACCAGTAAGATAGACTCTCAAATTCAAGGTGATGTTTACGTGGGAACGGATACAGTCGGTGAACTTGCTAAAGGTGTTCCTGATAGAGTATTCTTTGCAACAAATGAATCAATTCTAACGACTAAATCAAGAGATACATTAAGAAAGCAAGCTGCTTGGTTAAGAGAAAATTCAAACGTCAATGTAGTACTTGAAGGTCACGCTGATGAAAGAGGAACAAGAGAATATAACTTAGCTTTAGGTGAGAGAAGAGCTAATTCTGCGAAAGACTATTTAATTACTTATGGAATATCTGCTGACAGAATTTCTGTGATCAGTTATGGAAAAGAAAGACCAGTTGACTCTGGCTCTAATCCATTGTCTTGGTCGAAAAACAGAAGATCAGTTACAGTTAAAGCCAATTAAATAAAAATTATTTAAAGACCCTATATATGCTATAAAATATTATAGGGTCTTTTTTTTGCCATCATTATATCTAGATATATTTAAATGAGAGTTATACTAAAAAAAATTTCTTTATATTTCCTTTTAATAATATTTTTTCCCTTGAACTTAGCATTATCAGAGGAACAATCAGTAAATGAAATTTTACAATTAATACAGAAAGATTTAAGAACTTTAGAAAGAGCAGTTTATTCCGAGTCTTTTAATACTATAAAAAAAGAAACTTCAAATAATTTAACCAATCAAGAAGAAGAAGATATTTTGACTAGGCACTTACTTAAACTATCAGAAATAGAAAAACAGTTTAAAGATCTAACCAACAGATATGAAGAAATTAATTTTAAACTTGATAAATTATCCTCAAGACTTTCAAAGGTTCAGGCCGATAACCAATTAAGATTACAGAACTTAGAGGCAAACATAGTTAATAGTCAAAATATTAATAATTCTAACCAAACTGCTTTGGTAGAAAATAAAATAAATAATGAAAAGATATTACCTGGTTCATCACAACCTCAAGATCTAGGATCAATATCTTACAAAGATATGACAGATACTAATGACACCCAATCTATTCAATCTGTAGATTCTACGAAAACTGTTGTTACTGAAATATTTGAAAATGAAGAAAAGATACTTCCAAACGTATCAATAGTAGAGCAATATGAGTTCGCTACAAGTTTCTTAAAGGTTGGAGATTATAATATGGCTGAAAGAGCCTTTAGAGAATTTGTTGAAACTAACCCTGAGGATAAATTATCTGGAAATGCGCAATACTGGTATGCTGAAACTTTTAGAATTAGACAATTGTATACAGATGCTGCATCTGCATATTTAGAAGGATACCAGAAATACCCAAAAAGTGAAAAAGCCCCAATTAATTTATTGAAACTTGGTGTATCTCTCGTACAAATAGGGGAAAAAGATCAAGGCTGCCTAATGATTGCTGGAGTAGAAAAACAATATCCAGATGCAAAGCAATCTGTACTACAAAAAGCAAAATATGAAGAGAAAAAATTCGATTGTAAAAAAGACAAATCATAATTTTTATCTTAACAGGTTAAATAATAACAAAATAAAAAAAGTATACAGTATTTTTAAAAAAAAATCTGAACATTACTAATATTAAAAAATTTTGTGTCGGTGTATCAGGGGGTCCAGACAGTATTGCGCTTGTTTTTTTTTGT
>MDTA01049473.1_pt1 | contig 16001 bp, 16 predicted proteins | sample 811151 | NCBI WGS metagenome assembly MDTA01 (sample SAMN05326648, study PRJNA326480) | marine metagenome | isolation source: seawater | place: Indian Ocean: South | collected 2010 | reverse complement strand
TCAAAAAAATCTGTTAAGAGACTCAGTGAATCAAATGTAAAATCAGATATAGATAACATGCTTCTTTTTCGTACAAATTTTTCAACCGGGTTTATGTTAAACATGGACAATCGAGGAAAATTTGAAGGCGAAGGGGGTTCGTTTATGATTGGTCCGAATGCCTTTGGACATGTTGGCTTTGGGGGAAGCAGCGCTACGTTTGCTGATCCAGATTGTAAAATGTCATTTGGTTATTTAGTAAATAAATTAGGCGGAGAGTATCTAATTAATGAACGAGGGCAAAGCCTAATAAATGCTTCGTACAATTCTATAAAATAATATAATAAAATAATGAATTCTCACACCATATTATCAAAATTTATCCATTGGACATTTACCTTGTTGTACGCTTATGGAATATTTAAACAAGTTGATGATTTAAGTGAGCTTGAAGATGCATCATTACTTAATTTTGAGATTTTATTTGCGACCATATTTTTAATTATTGTCTTAATACGATATGTCTACATGAAAGATACTCCTACTTTGCTTGGAGCTAATGAAACTGTCTCTAAAGGTCATCTTTTTATTGCTAAAACAGTTCATAGACTTATCTATTTCAGTTTGATAATGCTACCAACAACTGGCCTTATAATCGCTGGTGTTTTTATTTTAGGGATGGGAGGAGTAGAAATAGCTATTGCTTTACATGAATTTTCAGCATTTCTTAGCTATGTTGTAATTGCTATTCATGTAGGGGCTTCCCTTTACTCTAGATTTAAAAGTGAGGGAATGTGGAATTCTATGGTGCCAATTTGGAAAGAGACAGAAAGAAATAATTCCAATCTTGTGGAAAAATTTGAAACTATAGAAAACAAAATATATAAAAAAATTGAGGATAAATTTATAAAGTAACTTTTTTATTGTTCTTCCCTTAAGAATAACCCCTGTATTATGATGTCATTGGATAAAATGTTAATTAAAACAAAAAAAACTTTATTTTTTTTATTATTTAATTTTGTTTTCTTGTTTTTAATTTATTTCTTTAGAGATTCATTTAAATTCAATTCGATCATTATTACTTTTTATTTTGGAGTTTTTTATTACTTCTATAATTTAAGACTTCCACAACAAATACTAAATTTATTTGAAAAAGTAAAAAGAATTAAAAATAAGAAAACATTATCTTATTTTTTATTATTAACAATTATTTTTTTGATAATAATTTTTCAAAATTCGCTAATTAACTTTGAAACAATGGATTGGGATGTTAGTACCTATCTAGTCGTTGCTAACGACATAGGGAATGGAAACTTGCCATATGAAAATCAATGGGATGACAAAGGACCTGTACTATATTTTTTCTTTTATTTACTTTCAACAATTGCTAATAATAATTTTTTGTTATTTAAATTACTTTCAGACTTGGTAATAATTATGATATCTATAAATCTTTTTTATTTAATTTACTTAATGATAAAAAAAGATAATATAGTTACTCCTTTTATTGGAACCATTGTTTATGTGCTTATGATGGCTTTACCTTGGGCAAATGTTGAATATTCTGAAGTTTACGCTTTGTTTTTTATATCTTTCTCACTAATTATTTTTCATCTAAATAAGAATAAAAAAATAAATATTATCATTTCTGGGATACTTTTTGGCCTCAGTACTTTAACCAACCAAGGTGCTGGAATATTTATTTTTGCCTATTTGTTATTAATTTATTTTTACAAAAAAAATATTAAAGATGTAATTTATTTTTGCCTGGGTGTGTCTTTACCGCACCTGTTTTTCTTATTTTTATATATATTTAATAACTCGATAGATATATATTTAACTACACTTTTTAGTATTCCACTTAGCTACTCTTCATCCACTTCATTTAATATTTTTATAGAATTTAAGAATTTTATTAGGGATCTATATACTTTTAATATTTTCTTCTTTATGATTATTTCATTTTTGTTGGTAATTAAAATTTTTGAATATAAGGACTATATTTTTAAAGAAAATAATAAAATACAATACAATAACGATCTTTTTTTAATTAGTTCAATTTTATTTTACCTAATAGCTTCTACGGGATATAAACATCATCTTTTATTCTTTTTCTTTTTTATTTCAATGTCTGTAATAAGTTTAAGAGGAGTAAGAACTGAAATATTTTTATTTATTATTGTATTTGTTGGATCATTGTCTATATTTCCAAATTACTATCAAGAATCAAAAAATAATTTATTAAATCTTGAAACAGTATATGAATCCTATCCAATAAGGAAAGCTGCTATAGAAATTCAAAAAAATATTGATAAAAATAATTACACGGTTCTCGCATTAGATTATCAAATTCTAAATTATTATCTTGATAAACCTAATCTTTCAAAAATAATTCATCCCACTAACTACACGGAAGAAAGTATATTAAAAGAGTTAAGAAAAATTAATTATATTACAAAGCGCGAAATTGATTACTTACTTGAAGACAAGCCAGATGTAATTATTTGTTCTGGTTTAACAAATGAAATAATAGATAATTTTAATTGTGAAGTTACTGACTATTTTCAAGACTACAAGAAACTTGATCTCGATCAATACTTTAATGATCCAAATAGAAGTTACTATAAAGATGTTTATAGAACTTTATATGTTTTTATAAAAAGTAATTCCTAGGGGGTATCAAAAACCCTATATACTGTCTTAAAGTATTTACCTTCTGAAATAATTACGTCAACAAGCTTAGGATTATATTCTTTGGCCATACTACACTCTAAATTAATCCAACATTGGTCTCCTTCATCCGGAATGACCCAACTATCATTTATTTTTGTATAAATTGCTACTTCCCTTGGATTAAATACTTTATAACTTTGATTATTTAATAATTCTGAATAAGAACCAATTCTGACTATAAACAAAGCTGAAACAAATACAAGAGAATAATATACCCACGAATTGAATTTGAATTTAAATTCGCCGGCATAGAATGAGATGGATGAAATCATAATCAGCATAATACCAATAGAATATCTTGGAATAGGACCGTAAAATACTAAATAAATTGAGTTAAATAAAATAAAAGGAAAGAGGAGAAAAACAAACTTTTTATTTTGCTTTACACTTTTAAAAATTAAAAACTTTGCAACTATTAATATCGTTATACTCATTAAAAAATTAAATAATACTGCTCTGTAAAACTCATAAGCAAGCATGTCTGCAAGCCAATCTAAATAAGTTCTTTTTGGGTCGTGGTAATAATCAATAAAAGCTAGGCTAGAGGTCTTTGTGATTCCTTCATAAATTTCGGTAGAACCTTTAACATACCAATCAAAATTATTTCGACAAGTAGGTGTTAGTGGAAATATTAAACAACCTGTTGTTAAAAAACTCTTTATGAACGAAACAGCTGCCAAAAATAGTACTGGGATGTGGGCACTAAATAAATCTTTAAATTTAAAATGTTTACTTATAAGAAGAGAAACAAAAAGAATTATATATAAATATCCTACAAATACTCCACTAACTTTTATTTGAAATACAAATAAAGTCAAAATGGAAAGCACAGCTAAATCTTTTTTCGAAATTTTTTGTTCAAGCGTGTAAATTAAACACATAAAACTTATTAAAAAAAAGAGCACTCCAACAGCTATGTCTTGTTTCCCAACTCCTTGTATAAATAAAAATCCGTTTCTTCCTCCTTGAAATCCAAAATTATCTAAAATAGAAAATCCTAGTAAGAAAAAAGAAGCGTTTCTTAACTTTTGGTTTTTACTGTCTACTAAATTATCAATTAAAAGTAAGTAGAAAAAGTGTATAAATAATACAGTCAACAGATGTAATGAGATGAAAGATTTATCAACCCATAAAACAGCAGAAAAATATTCATAGATTGAAGACATTCCAAAAGGCCAAAATATATTTACCATCCCAAAAATTAAGTTTGACTCTCTAAGCCAGTTCTGGTGATTTAAGTGATAATAACCAGCATCGTAATGGAATCCAACGTCATAAGAACTGACGAGTAAAATTATTGGGAGAATCACAAAATAAAAAGCTGATCTAAATGACAAATAGTTTGTATTTAGATTGTTCATATTGAAAATATTTGGCAATAAAAGAATTGATAGAAATATAAAAACTGATTGGCTTTTAAGTGGGATGAAAAAATTTAATATTATTAAGAAATTACCTACAAGAGCTAATCCAAGAATTGGGAGTAAGATCTTATTCTTAACCAAAAGTGTATGGTCTTCTATTTCCCATTGATTTTTAAAAATTCTATTGAGTAACAAAATGAAAGATCTTCCAACTAAATATAAATATAAATAAATTGCTGAATATTTCAAAAATAATCCGGAAAATTGAATTACTAAATTAATCATATTTTTTAATATTTAAGAGAAAATCATTAACTGGATCCACCTATTTTGTAGTCCGAATTTTCAATCTGTTTTTCATAATAAACTGCCTCTTTATCTCCTTTTTGCTTTTGTGCTATACATGCATACCTGTGGTTTCTTACATTGTAATTCTCTTTGTCATAAGATTTAGAATCAATAATTTTTGAAAAACCTACCATTTTCAACCAACTTTTAATTGCTCCTTTTGAAGGCAAGTGTGTAATTGTAGATGTATCTCTGTAAGTATTAGGGTACCAAATCTCAACAACATTAGAATTTTGTAAAAATCTATTCCTAATTGTTGCACTTTCTAGAACAAGGATACCTTCGTCATTTAATTTATCATATAATTTCTTGATGAATCTCAACTGTTCAGGATTATGATATAGAACACCAGTAAAATATATTAAGTCAAAATATCCTAAATCTTCATATGCCTTTTTATCAATATACAAAAAATTATCTATGTAGAGATTGTCATTTTTTCTTAATATATTTTTCCAGGATTCATTCTGCTCATTTTTATCTGGTAGGTCAAAAAGTATTAACTGTTTTGGGTCAAGAGTAAGAAGTCTTTCTGTGTCCTCCCCATCTTTTGGTCCAATTTCAAGAAATCTTTTGTTTTTAAATCTTTCTGAACCAAAATTTTCAATTAATTCTTCAAATAAATATTTTCTATAAGCATATGTGCCTTGAAAAGGATGTTTGCCACTTAATCTATTAAAAATTTTTTTAATATAGTAAATAATTAAATTAAGCATAAAGAACATAATAAATGGTTTAATTAAATATTTACCTGCTAAATGATTAATATGTCAATTAAATTTGTCCGTAATATAGAACATAATTGAAGCAATTATTAAATATACAATCAAAAACAACCTGTCGTATCCATAAATTCTAAAAACAATATAAACACTTGATAAAGAAAGTAAATTAATTAGAAAATAAAATGAAAATTTAAAATAATAGAGTAAATAGATCTCTATAAAAGGTTTAAAAACAAGTAATAATAAAAGAGAAAGTGTTGAAACAGAAATTGAAATTATAAAATATACTGTTTGTATTTGAATTTCTTTTAAAAGTGAAATATTTGCAAAATCATTTATTAATTGGTCAATATCTATATCAGTACTGTTTATAATTACAAACATATTTAAGAAAACTAATGCTAAGAATCTAGATATACTCTTGACCATAATTAGAATTTTATATAGGTGAAATTAAATTGTTTAATAAATTAAAAATATATTTTAAAAAAATTAAAAGAAAAATTGGAGGTAAATTTAGAAGATACTCTGTAACAGTAAATCCTAAATTTTATAGACCTAGTAGTAGTCCGTTTATATCTGGTGATACATTCCGGAAAGAAGCAAAATTTATATTTGATGAAACCCAAACATTTAATCCTTTACATGTAAAAGATAATGATTTAGTATTTGTAAAATCTGATTTAATCGAAATTTATTTTAAAATAATTCACCCTAAAGTAAATTCTAAATACATTCTAATTTCTCATAATTCAGATAAAACAATAGGTCTTTCTGAAATTGAACTAGCAGATGAAAAAGTAATTCACTGGTTTGCTCAAAATCTATCTATCAATAATAATGAAAAGTTTACATCTATCCCTATTGGTTTTGAAAATAGAAGATATTTAAATAATGGAAAATTAAAAAACTTGAAAAAAGTCCAAAACTTAAAAGTTATTAAAAAAAATAAAATTTTATCATCTTATAATTCGGCAACAAATTTTGATCTTAGAAATAATTTAGATAAGATAACAAAAAATATTGATTTTATAGATAAAAAATTATTTGATACTCCTTATGAATATCTTGTTAATTTAAATCATTATAAGTTTGTCTTATCTCCTGAAGGAAATGGTTTAGATACACATAGAATCTGGGAAGGCTTGCTAACAAAAACTATACCGATAGTTAAAAAAAGTGATTTTTCCAAAAATTTTCATAATCTTAATATTCCAATTTTATTAATAGATAACTGGTCTGAACTTAAAGACTTTGATGAAGAAAAGATCAATATGCTTTATGAAGACTTTATAAGCTTTGAGTTTTCAAAATTTATAAAAAAAGAGTTTTGGAATAATATGATTAATAAAAAAACAGCAGGCTAAATATAATTCTTGTATCCTTTTGGTAAAAACTTTTCAAATCTTTTTGAATGAATATGTAAATTTGACATTTCAAATACTTCATTATTCCAATAAACAACGGGTCTGTTATTTATAAACTTTGTTTTTATTCTTTTAGAAAAAAGCTCCACTCCAATTATGTCATTAAAATTTACAGATCTTCTTGAATAAAATTTTCTAGGATATGTATGAGAACCATCTATATACATTCCATAACTTAAAGGGTCAAAAATTACTGAAGAATCATACGGCAGTGTTGGGAGCAAATTGAATAACAAATTATTTTCTTTATAAATCATTCCCAAAAGATCCATTTCGTTAGGAGGTATAAAATTGTTAAATCCCCAATCCTTTTTTATGCCTTCTTGTATTTTATTATCTAAAGAGTTACAAAGATTATTTAGGATTTCAAATGTAGGAATAAACGAATATCCAAATATTAATCTGTTTCTACTACTTGGAGTAATGCTAAAACTTGATGGCTCAAAAAAATCTTTGAGTTCCTCATACGATTTATATATTAAAATATCATTGTCAAAATGAATAACATTTTTAAGATTTAGGTTTTTTTGCGCATCTCTTAAATAAAAAATTCTTAATAAAGATGTGCTCCATAATGGATTTCCTTCAAAAATAGTTCCTTTGAATATATCATTTTCTTTTATCTTGATTGTTTGATCTGAAACTATCTCTTTTAAGTCAATGATTTTTATATTTTGAAATTTTATTTTTTGATCTGTACAAAGATATATTTTAGCATCTTTATCAACAGTTAAAATACTGTTGATTGAATTTCTAATATAATCTGGAATAGTCCCTATAGATACTAAAACATAATTCACAATTTAATAATAACAAACACTTTATTCAATATTTACAATAATGTTTTCTGATAGCCCGAGCTTGTATTTATTTACAATTAAAATGTACTTATTAATGAATATAGTTTTTGCAGGATTAGCAAGAAATTGCCAAGATAGTATCAAGAAAAATATAAATTTTATTGATAAATTTAGGAATCAATATCCAAATATAAATATATATCTTTACATCTTAGAAAGTGACTCAAGTGATGGTACAAAAGAATACTTATCTCGGATAAAAACCAAACATTCAAGAATTTACAATGTAGATAATCTGGATTCTAGATTTGATTTTAGAACTGAAAGAATAGCTTTTTGTAGGAATTATTTATTAAAAAAAATTAACAAGGAAATAGATTTTAATGATTTCATCTATGTCCCTTTGGATTTAGATATTGAATTATTTAAATATATTGATAGTAAAAAATTATTTAATTTAATGAATATGTTGAAAAATAATCAAGCTGACGCAATATTTCCATTCTCGTACCCATATTATTATGACATTCATGCTCTCAGGTCAAAAGGTTGGAATACAAAGAACCCTTGGCATTCAGTAAATTCAATAAATAAGTATTTGTTTATTGGGAAATTTTTTACTAGATATTATTTTATATACAGAAAACAAAAAAAATATAATCAGCACTTAAAAGAAATTGAGGTTAATAGTGCTTTTGGAGGTATGGGAATTTATACGGTTAATAAAGAAAAATTTAGAGAACTAAAATATTCGATAGATTTAAAGTATGGAAATACAAGTTGCGAACATATTGTTTTTAATAATTCGTTCAAAAAGAAAATAATTTACCCTTCTTGGAAAATACCGTCTCCAGGAGAGCATATAGAATTTAAATTACTCAATTTTACTCAAAAAGTTAAATACATCATAAAATCATTAATTAGTGACCTCAAAAATATCATATAAATATTAAAGAAGGATATATTGGTTCAAATAGAATATATAAAAATAATCATGAATAAAAATCAGTACAAATGAAAAAAATATCAATCACTTTGTTTATTCTTTTTTTTGGTTTTTGTTCTGATAATGTATCAGAAGTACAAACTAGTTCTGCAGAAACAACGACCTCAACTACTTTGATATCTCATTACATACATGAATTAAATAAACCTATCGTAAAGGACTTAACTCATATTGAATTTGAAAATTGCATTAATTTTTTAGGTAGTGATAATAAAGTTACATGTTCAGAGCCCTACAAAGAGGTTGCTGAGATAATTTTTGATACATCGGTAATAGTAAATATTGAAACATATGAAAATTTTATTTTTGTTGTTCTTAAAAAAGGTGAAATTTACAAAATTGACACTGTATCAAATTCAAGAGAATTATTTTATTCAAACGAAAACATTTTTGACTATCAAGATGCTGGACTTCTTTCTATGGCAATTAGTAAAGCGGGTAACTTTTTTGGAATTTCATATGTGAATGAAGATAAAGAGCTAATCGTTGATAAATTTTCTTTTAAAGGCAGCATTTCTGACTATGAATTTGAAGAAGAAATTTTTAAACAACAAATCGTTGTCCCATATATTCATATTTCAGGAAATTTAATTTGGTCAGATTATTTCAATACTTTTTTGTTAAGTGTCGGGGATAACCATGATGCGGATGCATTATCAAGGTTTGATCCTAATCCTATTGATACCACGTTAAATTTAGGAAAAATTATATCCCTTGATAATTTAGATCTAGATATCCCCCTTTACTCTTCAAGCCAAATATTAAATTCTGAATCCTCTATTAACGAAACTAAAGAGATAAAAAATATAGTTGTATATGGCTTAAGAAGTCCTTGGCAGTTTTTTGAATTTAGAAATTATCTTGTAGTTTTTGATGTTGGATTAAGTATGAATGAAGAAATGACTATTATAAATATGGACAGACTCCCAGCATTTCTTGGTTGGCCAATTTTTGAAGCAGAAAGTAAGTCCTCTACGATTGATAATATTGATAACTATGAAATTGATATTAACTATTTTGATAATGGCCTGGTTCTTAATAAATCCGATACATTAAAGAAACTATCATCTGAGGCTGTAATGCCAAACTTTTTCTATAATCATTATCCAACTGAAATAGATTATAGAAGTGCAATTATTGGTGGAGATATTTTTGAAGCAGAAAGTAAATTTGGCTTCAATATAGCTTTTATTGATATAAAAACTAAAGAAATATTTTTATATGATTTAACAACAGGAAATGTCAGACTGTTCCCTGCTTTTGAGCCTATTAATGGGATAGTAACAAGTTTAAGGGTTGTAAATACAGATAATGCAGATATAGTTTTGACAACTTATGATGGCGAATTAGTTTTTATTAAACTTAATAATTAAGTAACAATAATGATAAATGTAAAAATAAGCATGTCAGGTCAACCTAATGATCTTAACATTCAACAATTTGTTGGAAATAACGATAATGTAATCGAAAATACTAAATTTCATCTTAATTCAACATTAAAAGAAGCCGACTATTGGTTTGTAATTGAAGGTTTAAACACTTCAGACGAAACTTGTGTTGTAGATCCAAAAAAAATTATTTATCTAAATTTTGAAACATCCTATCCAAAAGATTATTTTTTAAATAATTACATAAAGAGTTATATGAAACAATTTTACTTAAAATATGGTAGCTACAATTTTTATGATGACGCATATATTTTTGATACACCATTTGTTCCATGGTTAATTAATTCAAAAAATAATCAGTCTATCTTTGATGAACATAAAAGAGATATAAATTATTTCAAAAATTTAAATTATCTACAAAAAAATAAAATGATGAGCGTAATTTGTTCAACAAAAAAAATTACTGACAACCATAAAGCAAGGCTTAACTTTGTGTATAAGTTAAAAGAACATTTTGGAGATAATCTTGATTGGTATGGTGAAGGGGTTGAGGAAATAAATAGTAAGTGGGCGGGTATTTCAGATTATAAATATCATATAGCTTTAGAAAATGATTCAAGAAATAATCTTGTTTCAGAAAAAATATATGACAGCTTCTTAGGACTGTCAATGCCTTTTTATTATGGAGCTGTTAATATTTCTGAATACTTTCCAGATGATTCATATGTAAACATTGACATCATGGATTTAAAGAAATCAATAGATGTCATTGAAAAAAATATTACAGAAAATACATATGAAAATAATCTTGAAAAAATAGTTGATGCAAAAAATTTGGTTATAACAAAATATAATTTATTTTATAGAATTTTTAACATAATAAAAAATCTTGAAGAGCAGGGTGATAAAAAAAGTAGCGAGAGCGTTACCCTTTATAATGTACAGCATTTTTGGAAAACAGAGGTAAATTATAAAAATAAAATTAAGCATTACGTTAAGAGAAAATTTCGAATAAATGTTAATAATTATTAAAAAATGAACAACAATTGTATTACAGTCTTAGCAGACAAAAATTATATTCATTTTTTCGAAAAATTACATAATGATATTCGTGAGGTTGGTAAATATACAGGAGATATAGTTCTTCTTACAGATAGAAGAACTAATTGTTCAAAAATAAGAAAAATAAATGACAAAAAAATTATAATTGCAAGATTCGATAAAATTAAGTTTTCAAGAGAAGCTAATAAAGAGCTAAATAAAATTCCTAGTGGAAGGAATAAATCTAAGCCATTCCAGTGGCATAAAATAAACCTTTTTGATAACTACTTTAAACAATGGAATTATATTTTTTATTTAGATATCAATATGAAAATCAGAGGTGATATTAATGAAATACTAAAACTTGGGAAAAAAGGAATATTGTATGCTCCATTTGATGCATATCCAAATCTTGACTGGAAGCTAGGTTCTCAATTTAATACTAAAAGTAAAACTTACGAACTATTGAAACAAAAATATAATCTTGATAATCCAAAGTATTTTCAAACTGGAATATTATTTTTTGATTCAAATCTTATCGAAAAAAATACAAAAGATAATCTTATTAAATTAGTTGAAAAATTTCCAATCAGTAAAACTAATGAACAAGGGATAATGAATCTTTATTTTATATATGAAAAGAACGTTTTTTCAAGATTCCCTGTTGAAATTAGTAATGATATTACATATAGCTATTGGAGAATAAGGGATCGTAATTCGATAATTACAAAGAGGGATATTTACGAGTTTGAAAAATAATAGAAATTATTCTGTATAAGTTTTATACCCATTAGGTAAAAAGTTTTTTAATCTTTTAGAATGAAAGTGTAAATTTACTATTTCATAAGTATTTTCTTTATGAGTTATAAAAGGTTTTCTGTTAACAAATTTTGGAATAATTCTCTTAGAGCTTATTTCTTGTCCAACTTTGTGGCTAGGTATCGCCTTACGCTTTTTATAAAATTTTTTCGGACTCTCATGAGTGCCATCAAAATATTGTCCATAGGTACTTGGATCAAATAAGAACCTGGAATTCTCATAAGGAAGACTTGGTAATATATTAAACAACTCTTCATTATTTTTTTTAATAATACCCAAAATTTGCATTTCATTTAAAGGATGTCTTTTATAGTAATCTTCACTTATATATTCCTCAGAAGATAAAAAGTCATAAATTTTGTTACATATTTTATTGAAGTTTTCAAAGCTAGGAATAAAGGAATATCCAAATATAGGAAAATCTTTATTAAATTCAGTAATGTTAAGTCTATTTTTATCGAAAACCTCTTCCAATGCAGAAAATTCTTTGTAAATCATTACATCTACATCAAAATGAACAAAACTTTCTTTTTTATTGAAAAACATAAAATCTCTTAAATAAAAGATTCTTAATAGCGATGTAATCCATAATTTGTTTATTTCGGGATCGTAACTAGTTTCATCATAAATATTTAGATTTTTTATAGCTTTTGTTAAATCTGACTCTATATCTTCTATGTTTATGTAATTAACATTTTTATAAGAAAGGCTTTTATTACTACAAAAAAATATTTCTGCGTCTTTGTCTACTGATAATATTGAATTTAAACTGAAGGTCACATAATCTGGAACTTCACCTAAATAAAAGTATGCATAATTCATATAAGTTCTTTAATAGAAATAATTAACTCATTTATAATCTTTTTTTGTGTTTTTTTACTTATATGAGTGCCTATAGGTAAATATAGTCCATTCTTTCCTAAGTTTTCAGACACATCTAATCCTTTTATTTTATTTGAGTTTTTTTCTAAATAAAATTTTTGTAGGTGAAGTGGCCAAAAAAAAGGTCTCGTTTCTATACCTTTTTTAAACAATAAATCCATTACCAAATCTCTTATATTTTCATTTTTTAAAAGTATTCCAAATACCCAATAATGATTATTAATATTTTTAAATACAGATTTTGGAGGTTGAATAAACTCTGAATATTCGCTTAATAAATCTAAATAATATTTTCCCTGTACTATTTTTTTATCAATGACATTATCTAATCTATCGATTTGCGAAATTCCAAGTGCTGCTTGTAAACCACTAATCCTATAATTCCAATACATATTTTCATGGTTAAATCTATTTTTTTGAGAGAAGTCTAAATTTCTCATTTTCAATAAAAGACTGTAAATGTCTTCTGAATCTGTAAGAATAGCTCCGCCTTCTCCAGTTGTTATATGCTTGTTTGCGTAAAAACTAAAAGTCGAGATTGAGCCGTATGAACCACATCTTTTCTCATCAACAATTTGGCCATGTGCTTCTGCAGCATCCTCAATCAGTATAAGATTTTTTTCATTGCAAAAATTTTCTATATTTTTAGCATCAGTTGCTAATCCGTAGGTATGGACCATAACTACTGCTTTTGTTTTATCTGAATAATTGTCTCTTACATTCTCCAAGCTCATATTCCAACTCTCAGAGTCAACGTCGCAAAATATAGGTGTGGCTTTTGTTCTCATAACAGCTGAAAGAACTGAAACAATTGTAAAAGAAGGTATTATCACCTCATCTCCTTCTTCAAGATCTAATGCTTGAAGAGATAAATCTATAGCTACGCTTCCATTTGAAACAGCTACACAATATTTCCTTTGAAACTTTCTTGCTAATTTTTCTTCAAATTCATTAATTACAGGACTCGTTCCGGAAATATTATTACTCATTAAGCTTTTAAGAACACTTAATATATCAAAAAAATTAATTTTTGGTTTAAATACAGATATCATTTAAAATCTCTTTTTATCTAATTCCTCAATATAAGGACCTTGTTTTGCTTCTACAAATTTACAATCTTTATGAACTTTTAATCCATGACCGCCTCTTAAAAATACTACTGTATCTCCACTAGACAACAGGCTCTCATCAACAAGGTCTAAGTTGTTATCATAAATAAATACTTTCATTGTCCCTTCTATTACAAAAAGGGTTTCTACCGTAGAATTGATATTTCTTTTCTGATTTAAGTGAATATGATTATCAATTACTACATCTTCGTTGAAATTAAATGAAGCTACTTGAAACTCTTCCTCGTTTTCAGTATGAAAATTTCTTCCTTCCTTAATTTCATCAGATCTAATAATCAGGGCAAGTAATAGTTTGTTTTTATCATAAATTTTCATAATCAATCCTACTAGACATTCTAGCTGCCTTAATATATGGAATACCAAGTTTAACTAACTGAAAAAGGGAACTTCCTGTTTTTGATACCCCATTTAAACGTGTTCCACAAATATATCCAATTTCTAATACCTGGATATCTAATCTATAAAAGTAATTCATCAAATAAACAAAATATTCACCATAATTAGACATTTGAAATAAGCTTTTTTTAAAGTATGTTTTTTTCCCAATAATAAAACCACTGGTCATGTCTTTTACACTGCTTTGTGAGATTGAAGAAATAAGATTGTTGAATAACCATGAAAGCACCATAGCTATAACAGAATCTTTTGATTTTTGTACGTTTAGCATTGCTCTAATAAAACTATTTCTTTCATTTAATAGTGTTCCTTTATAGCCACCTCCGTCAACAAATCTTGACCCAACTATAACTGATTCGTTATTTTTTAAAGATGCTTGAATTATTTTTGTAATTGAATTTCCAGCCATTGAACCATCTGCATCTAGCCACATTACATATTGGTATTTCGCATTTTCAATACCTTCCCAAATTGACATTGGTAGAGAAGGTTTTGACTCTCTTTTGATAAATTTTATTTTATATTTATTTTGTATCATATTACTTATGACTCCATCAGTATCGTCTACAGAGTTATCATCAACAACAATGATTTCATAATTAGAAATATTAAGTGATTCTATTCTTTTTGAAATATCTGGTATTAAAACTTTAAGATTATCTGCTTCATTTAAAGTAGGTAAAATAACAGAAATGGAAAATGATTTATCATTCATAAATATATCATAATTATTTTTTCAAAATTCCAAGTAGTAAGTAACCAAAATTCTTATTTGTGAGCTTATCAAACATTATTTGTATTTTTTTAGAAAAATCAAAACTTACTATACCAAAAAATACTCCGAGATTTAATATCTTCTTTACTTCAATTTTTGAAAATTTACTTTCGTTCATTAATTGTTTTAATCTCTTTTCATCAAATCTATTTATATGTTGTTCTTGATAATTAACAGAACCTATTAAATTTAAAATTTTTTCAAATATTAGCATTGAACTCTTGTAATTAGGTGTTGTTATGTAGATCTCTCCTCCTTCCTTTAGGGCTAAATATAATCTATTCAACAACGAAATAACCTCATCATCATTTATAAATTCAAACAAACCAAGAATAGTAATTTTGTCAAAAAAATTATCATACTTATCTAATTCAAAATCGTTTAAATTATAAAACTTACCCTCAGAACCATATTTATTAGTAGCATATTCAATCTGACTTTTAGAAATATCAACACCTATAGACTTGGAATCTAAATACCTACCAATTAAGGTTCCTGGGCCACATGCATAATCTAAGTGGACATCAGTTTCCACTAACAAGTCTTTTATGTGAGCAAAAGTAGAATGATGCCAATTTGGCTGTATACCTTTATTTTTTTTTATTCCATTTGTCAAAATCTCATCGTAATATCCAGATGGTATTTCTTCATTCCAAAACTTATTCATTTTTATAAAAGTATATACCTTCGAAAATAATTCAATGAACTTTTTAATTTAATATATTAAATACTAACCTAGTTAAATGATAGGAATTGTTGACCTAGCAGGTGGATTTGGAAACTATCTATTTTTATACGCCTTTGGGTTAAATTTAAAAAAACAAGGTGTAAATGTTTACATTTATAATCCCACTAAAAAATACTACTTAGAACCATCAGAATTTGGATTTAATAAATTAAAAGGTTTAAAATTTTTATCGTTAGAAATTTACAAAAAATTGAATAAAAAAAATAATAATTATTTATTAATTAATTCTGAACAAATAATTAATAAAAAGTTTGATGTTAAGGAATTATATGTTGATAAGAAAGTAATAAGTTTTAATGGGTTTTTTCAAGATTATTCTTTTGTCCAAGAAAATATTTCTCAAATAAGGGATGCCATTTCTCAATCAACTAATAATATTAATTCTGATCAAAACAATTTGATACCCAATACAATGCTACATGTTAGAAGAGGTGATTATC
>MDTA01195759.1_pt1 | contig 16004 bp, 14 predicted proteins | sample 811151 | NCBI WGS metagenome assembly MDTA01 (sample SAMN05326648, study PRJNA326480) | marine metagenome | isolation source: seawater | place: Indian Ocean: South | collected 2010 | reverse complement strand
GTTCTGAGCCATGATCAAACTCTTAAGTTTAAAAACGGCGCACACTAGCTTCCATATAAATCTAAGAATAAATTTATATGTGATTTGAAGTGTGTACGACAAATTTTGGTAACCTTAACCGTCCACACTTCTCTTCTTAAATTTTTACAATTAAAATAGCTAATCAAGCTAAAAAGCCTGATAAATATAACTTTTTTAAGTTAAGTGGGATGCTTATATGCTAAAAAATTTATAAATCAAGCTATTAGATATAGTAAAATATGCTAAAAAAACCTTTATAAATAAGGTTTTTTTAATGATCAAATTCTTTGAGAAAAATAAGTTTTTGCAAAAGGTCCAGGACTTTAGATCTTTTTTGGTGTTAACTATTTTGCTAATTTTGTCAGTTGCAATCATTCACATACATAACAATTATAAAGATACTCAAATAAAAAGTTTAAAAAATTTATCTCAAAATACTTATTTGCAAAAAACAATTAGCTCAATATTTAGTAACTTAAATCCAAGATTCGAAAAGATAAATTATAGAGTTAATGCTGGTGACAGTTTTGAGAAAATTTTAATAGAAATAAATTTAAATCTAAATGAAAAAAAAAAGGTACTTAATTTCATATCAGATGAGAAAATAAAATTTAATATAATTGAAAATCAAAAAATAGTTTTTGAAATAGATAATTTAAATGGAAAAAAAATAAAAAAAATTACAATACCTATTAATAAAAAAAAAGATTTAATTATTTCTAGTAATAATAATAATTCTTTACAATATAAAGAGCTAGTTAAAGAATTAAGATTAGTTAAAACTTATAAAGAAAATTATATTAGGAATAGTTTATATAAATCAGCAATAGAAAAAAAAATTGATCCAAATGTAATTATTCAGTTTGCACAAATGTATGGATTTGAAGTTGATTTTCAGAGAGATATAAAAAAAAACGATAGTTTTCAGATTGTCTATGAAGAATTTAAAAATGATGAAAATAAAACTATAGATTATGGAAATATATTATATGCAAATCTTATCCTGAGTGGTAAATCTCTTGAACTCTATTACTTTAATTCTGAAAAGGAAAAAATAAATGATCATTTCGAGGCAAACGGTCAAAGTATAAAAAAAACTTTGATGAAAACGCCAATTAATGGTGCAAGGTTATCATCGAGTTATGGAATGCGTAAACATCCAATTCTAGGATATAATAAAATGCACCAAGGAACTGATTTTGCAGCACCTATGGGAACTCCAATTATGGCTTCAGGAAGTGGAAGAGTGTTAAAAGCAGGCTGGTGTGGAGGTGGTGGAAACTGTGTAAAAATTAAACATAATACTACTTACAGTACTGTCTATGCTCACATGTCTAAGTTTGCAAGAGGAATAAAAAAAGGAGTTAGAGTAAGCCAAGGTCAAATTATTGGATATGTTGGTTCCACTGGAATGTCTACAGGGCCCCATTTACATTATGAAGTTATACAAAATGGAAAAAAAATTAATTCGCAAACCTTAAAATTACCATCAGGAAAAAAGTTGAAAGGTAAAAGTAGAGAAGAATTTGAACTTACAAGAATTAAAACTGATGTTCTCAAATCAGAATTAATTAATAAATTGAACTAAATATTTTCTTCTTGACCGATGTCTTTATCTGAATTTTTTGCTAATTTAATTTCTTTTATATCTTGAGAACTCTCATTTTTTTTTGACGCACCATTTGGCAAATTCGATGAGTGTCTTATAAAATGCTCTGCGTGTTGCATGTAATTTTCATAAAGAATTTTATCTCCACTAGACAACGCCTCTCTTGCGAGATCTGAATATTTTTGTATTAATTTAGAAGAATTGAAATTATTTCTATTAAAATTCTTCTTTTTAAAGTCGGATACATTGCCTAAGCTTGTACTCAAATTTTGATCATTAGAATTGATTTTTAAATTTCTATCAAATGAATTACTTCTATACTTCCTTCTATTATTTCTGAAATTTCTCATTCTATTTAATTTTTTTCGCTATTAAACACCTGTAAATGTTTTGGTAATCTTTTATTGATTTTAATATATAAAACTGATTTTTTTTTAATAATTCTCTTACCATATAATATTGATCATGTCCTATTTCCAGTGCTAATAATCCATTATTTTTTAAAACGAATTTACTTTTTTTAACTACTTTTTCGATAGTATCTAAACCATTTATACCACCATAAAGCGCCTTATGAGGCTCATAAGCTTTTACATCCAAATCAAGATTATTATAGCTTACCTTATTTATATAAGGTGGATTACTAACAATTAAATCATATTTTCTACTGAAAAAATTGTCAATATCAGAGTTTATAAATTTAATTCTATTTTCAATCTGTTGCATTTTTGCATTACATTTTGCTGTTTTAAGGGCTAAGGAACAAACATCTAAAGCTGTTCCTTTCCAATTTTTTTTTTTCAAGAAGTAAGGAAATTAATATACACCCTGAGCCTACGCCTACGTCTAAAACATTGATATAATTTGAAGTATTATGCATTCGTAAAACTTCTTCTATTAATATTTCTGTTTCATATCTAGGTGTTAAAACATTTTTATTTACAATAAACTCATTTTTCCAAAAAAATCTTTTACCTTCTATAAATGAAATAGGCTCATTATTTTTTCTCCTATTAATCAAATCTAGATATTTTTTTATCTCTTCTAATGACAATTTATTCTCTAAATTTAATAATATTTTTTCTCTACTTTTTTTAAGTGAAATCGTGAGTAAAAGTTCAGCATCAATTTGTGCAGTTTTTATAAAGCTTTCTTTTAATATTGAAGTTCCTTTATAAATTAAATTTCTATAATTCATTAATTTAAACTTTTTAATTGTTCCTCTTGAGCTTGGAGTTCAAGATTTTCTATAACTGAGTCAAAAATTTCACCTTGCATAAACTCCTCAAGTTTATGAAGTGTAAGATTGATTCTGTGGTCAGTAACTCTACCCTGTGGAAAATTATACGTTCTTATTCTTTCAGATCTATCACCTGAGCCTATTTTACTTTTTCTATCTTTGGATCTTTGATCATCAATTTTTTTTCTCTCAAATTCATATAACCTTGATCTTAAAATTTTAAGAGCTTTTTCACGATTTCTAATCTGTGATTTTTCATCTTGTTGACTTACAACAATTCCACTGGGAATATGTGTAACTCTAACTGCGCTGTCTGTAGTGTTTACACTTTGTCCTCCTGGTCCGCTACTTCTAAATACATCAATTCTTAAATCTTTATCCTCAATTTTTACATCAACTTCTTCAGCCTCTGGAAGGACTGCAACTGTAGCTGCTGAAGTGTGTACTCTTCCTTGGGTTTCTGTATCAGGTACACGTTGTACTCTATGAACACCGCTTTCGTATTTTAAACTTGAATATATATTCTTTCCTTTTATGGATGCTATTACTTCTTTTAGTCCTCCTGCATCACTTTTGGATAAGCTGATAACTTCTAATTTCCATTTTTTTTTGTTGCATACTTTTTCGTACATTTTAAAAAGATCAGATGCAAACAAACTTGCTTCAAGACCACCCGTTCCAGCTCTTATTTCTAAAATAGCATTTTTAGCATCAGCCTCATCTTTGGGGAGTAAAAAAATTTTTAATTTATTTTCGTTTTCAATATGTTGTTTTTTTAAATCTTCTAACTCCAATTTAGCAAGTTCTTTTATATCTTTCTCACTATCATTATCAGTTATTATTTTTTCTAAATCTTTCTTGTTTTTATCAAAATTAGAAAATTCTAATGCATAATGAATGATTTCACTCAGATCAGAATATTGTTTCGATTTTTGAGCATAAGATTTATTATCCAAATTTGTTCCCGATAAATCTTTCTCCAAGTCTGAATGTTTTTCCAAAATTTCCATAACCTTTTTTAATGGTAGAGTCATTAAAGGTTATTTTTAGATTTGTTTTTTATTTCAAGTTCTTTTTTTTCTATTAAAGAAATAATTTTTTTTATCATCTCATTTGTTGAAATTTTATTTATTTGATTACCATTGATATATAACATATGATTTTTATTCCCACCTCCAGTAATCCCAAAATCAGTGAGAGCTGCCTCACCTGGCCCATTTACCACACATCCAATTATAGATAATGTAATTGAAGACTTTATATGAGAAAGTTTATCTTCTAGGATTTTAACTGTTTGTATTACATCAAATCCTTGTCGTGCACATGATGGGCAAGCAATAATTTTTATACCTCTTTTTTTTAAGTTTAAAGACTTGAGAATTTCATTACCAATTCTAACCTCTTTAATTGGGTCATCTGACAAGGAGACCCTTATTGTGTCCCCAATGCCATCTAATAACAAATTTCCAAGTCCAATTGAAGATTTAATACTTCCTGGTATAAAGCTTCCCGCTTCTGTTATTCCAAGGTGTAAAGGATACTCTGTCTTTTTAGAAAGTTGTCTATAAGCCCATAATGATAGAAAAACGTCAGATGACTTAACGCTTACCTTCATATTATAAAAATCTAAATCTTCTAGAATTTTTATATTCCTTAAAGCACTTTCTACTAGTGCTTCAGGACATGGTTCTTTATATTTTTCTAGTATATCTTTTTCTAATGATCCAGCGTTAACTCCAATTCTAATGGAACAATTATTATTTTTTGCTGCCTTTACTACCTCTTTAACTTTTATTTTATCTCCGATATTTCCTGGATTTATTCTTAAACAAGATGCTCCATTTTCTGCAGCTTCAATAGCTCTTTTATAATGAAAATGTATATCTGCAATAATTGGGAGGTTTACATTTTTAACTATTTGTTTTAATGCGGCACTTGAAGCTTCATCTGGACACGAAACTCTTACAAGGTCAGCTCCCTCCTCTTCTATGCTGTTAATCTGTAAAATTGTAGACTTTATATCAGTTGTTAATGTATTAGTCATTGATTGGACTGTAATTGGATTGTCTCCACCAATCTTGATGTTTCCTACAAAGATTTCTTTGGTTTTTCTTCTATTTATGTCTCTAAATGGTCTTATACTCATTAATTTTAATTTAATTATCTAATTTAAATTCTTTATGTAAGACATCAACTGCTTTATTTAAATTTTTTCTATCAATTAGGACAGATATTTTAATTTCAGAGGTAGAAATAACTATTATATTTATATTTTTTTTTGCTAATGCATTAAACATTCTAAAAGTTACACCAGGAGTTGTTATCATGCCTACTCCTACAATAGATACTTTAGATACTTTTTCATCTACAATTATTTTTTTAAAAATAATATTTTTATTTTTTTTTATAATTTTCTCAGTTTTTAAAAGATCTTCGTTTTTTACAGTAAATGTTAAATCTGTTTCTCTTTTATTTGATGATATATTTTGAACAACCATGTCAACGTTTATTGAATTTTTATAAAGAGGTGCAAAAATTGCTGCCGCAACTCCAGGTCTATCTTTTACACCTATAAGTGTAATTTTAGAATCATATTTAGTAAATGAAACACCTCTAATTATATTTCTATTTGAAATATTTTTTCTTTTTGTAATCAATGATCCATTATTATTGCTAAAAGAGGATCTAACCTCAATGTCAATTCTATTTAATCTAGCGTCTTGTATGGAGTGGGGTTGCATAACTTTTGCCCCTAATGATGACATTTCAAGCATTTCTTCATAGGATATTTGTTTAATTTTTTTTGCTTTTTTCGATACATTTGGGTCAGTAGTGTATACTCCATCAACATCTGTATAAATAATACATTTTTTAGCTTTAAAAAACTTTGAAAGCATTATTGCGCTCGCATCCGAACCGCCACGTCCTATCGTGGTAATTCTATTTTCAGAATTTATACCTTGAAATCCAGCGATTACAGGTATTCCTCCTTTTTTTAAAAATCTTAATATATTTTTTTTATTAATATTTATAATTCTAGAATGCGAATGATCTCCTCTAGTTATTATTGGAATTTGCCATGCTTGCCAAGATCTTGATAAATAACCTTTGTCACTCAAACCACCAGCTATTAGAGAACATGCAATTTGTTCTCCTGTTGCGACAATTGCGTCATATTCTGATGATAAAAAATTAGAAGAAATTTTCTTTGTTAATTTAGCTAATTTATTGGTTTCTCCACTCATTGCTGAAGATACAACAATAACTTTGTATCTTTTTTTAATATAACCTGAAATTATTTTGGTTACTTTTAAGATTTTTTTAATAGATCCAACAGATGTTCCTCCGAATTTTAATACTACAATTTTCATTATTATTTCTTATATTAACTTTTTAAAATATATTATTAATTTTAAATCAAAAATTTATGGCTAATAACACAATAAATAAAAAAGAAATAGAAAAATTTAATAATTTAGCAAGAGAATGGTGGGATCCGGAAGGAAATTTTAAGCCATTACACAAATTTAATCCAATAAGAATAGATTACATAAAGAATAACGTAATTGAAGAGTTTAAAATTAAAAATAAAAAAAAACCATTTTCAAACTTAGAAATATTAGACATAGGATGTGGTGGTGGTTTACTTTCTGAACCTATGTGCAGGTTAGGAGGTAAAGTAACAGGTATTGATGCTTCAGATAAAAATATAAAAATTGCAAGCTTACATGCAAAAAAAAATAACCTTCAAATAAAGTATATTTGTTCCTCACCTGAAAGTTTAAAAATAAATAAAAAATTTGATATTATCTTAAATATGGAGGTAATTGAACACGTCGAAGATATAAATTTTTTTATTAAGTCTAGCACGTCTCTATTAAAGAAAAATGGAATGATGTTCATTGCTACGATTAACAAAACTTTAAAGTCTTATATATTTGCGATAATTGGCGCTGAGTATGTATTAAACTGGCTACCTGTAGGGACCCATGATTGGTTTAAATTTGTTGAACCAGAAAAATTACAAAAAATTTGTGAAAAGAATGGTCTAAAATTCTGTGGAATAAATGGTTTAAATTATAATATTCTAAATGATAAGTGGATAGTGAATAAAAAACCAGACGTAAATTATATTAGCAAGTTTAAAAAAATTTAATTCTCTTTATCTTCCATCCATGGGATTACCGATGTATGTATACCCTCTTCTTTTAATTCAGAGATCTCTTTTTTTGAAGCACTTCCATATATGCCTTTTTTTGTTTTCCTTTTACCATAATGTATTGATCTAGCCTCAAAACTAAAATTATTTCCAACATAGTCAAAATTTTTATTTATATATTTTTGAAATTCTTTAATCTTAGATTTTACTTCATTAAATTTTGTATTTTTATTATCTCTACTTAATTTAATATTAGTTGAAATTCTTGGAGCCATAATTGATTTTTCTATTTTAAGAGAGTTGCAGTTTGAACAAGTTACTAATTTCATTTTTTGTAGCTTTTCAAATTCTTTTGATGAGGCAAACCAACTATCGAATGTATTTTTACAATTTTTGCAATTAAGTTTATATTTAATCATTTTAATTTTGATAATTAATTCTTCAGTTTAAATATTCAAGATCTATAATCCGAGTTAATTTCTATATATTTTTTAGTTAAATCCATAGTATAAACTTCAAACTCTTTCTTTCCAGTCCCCATTTGGATATTTATATTTATCTCTTGAGATTTCATATATTCTCCTAGCTCAGCCTCGTTATAATTTTGGAATAGTTTGCCATTTTCTATAATTTTATATGGTCCAAGATTAATATTTAATTTTTTTAAATTAACATTAACTTTTGCTTTTCCAATTGCCATTATTATTCTTCCCCAATTTGGATCTTCTCCAGAGATAGCAGTTTTAACAAGTGGTGAATTAGCAATTGAAAAGCATACTTTTTTTGCATCATTTTCGTTTTTACATTTTTCTACTTTTACAATTACAAATTTAGAAGATCCTTCCCCGTCTGCTGCTACGCTTTTAGCTAAGTTTTTTAAAACATTATTAAGTGATTTATCGAAGTTCTCTAAAACTTTATCTTTATATGATTTTATTTTTGAATTTTTTGCATAACCTGTTGAGAATATGCTAACCATATCATTTGTACTTGTGTCACCATCACAACTTATTGCATTAAATGTGTTTTGTATATTTTTTTTCAATAATTGTTTTAATATACTTCCGCTTATTTTTGCATCTGTAAAAATAAATCCCAATGTAGTTGCCATATCTGGATGTATCATCCCAGACCCTTTTGCTAAACCATAGATCTTCACCGGTGTCCCTGCAATCTTACATTCCTCCATTGATAATTTAGGTTTAGTATCGGTCGTAAGTATTCCCATAGCGGCTTTCATCCAAACGTACTTGTTTTGAACATATTTAATATTTTCAACTAATTTAGGAATTACAGAAGAAATTTTTTTTTCAGGAAATGTTTCACCAATAGTGCCAGTTGAGGCAAATAAAAGGTTTTTATTTTTTATTTTTTTTGGCTCTTCTTCATCTTGGATCTGTTTTTTTGATAAGATTTCTGAAAGTATTGTGGCAATATTATTTATCGATTTAAAACCTTCTTTACCAGTAAAAGCATTTGCATTTCTTGTATTAACAAGTAGTGCATATATCTTCTCACTTGAATTTTCTAAATTCCATTTAATATTTTCTGATAATATTTTTGACTGTGTGTAAACTGAAGCATGGTTTGCACCATTTCTAAAGTAAAATATTACTATCTCGTCTCTTTTTTTACCTACATATAAATTTGCTGAAACAGATGATATTCCAATACCGTCAATATGTTCAAGATCTTGATAAAAACCAATAGAATTAGTCTTTATTTGATAGTTTTCTTTTTTAAATAGCATAAATGTTTAAAAAATAAATAATATGATTATATAACATTTGTTTAAAAAACTAATTAATCATATGCTAAATCCTCTAAATTTAATATCAAAAATATTTAAATCATCTAACCAGAAAGAACTGGATAAATTAGCAAAGATTGTAAATAAAATTAATAAATTAGAGGGAACATTTGCAGTTTTTGAAAACGATAAATTTCCAGAAAAAACGGAAGAATTAAAAAAGAAATTGAAAAATGGAGCTAATTTAAATGATTTATTACCAGAAGCATATTCTTTAGTAAGGGAAGCTTCAAAAAGAATTAATAATGAAAGACACTTCGATGTTCAGCTTCTAGGTGGGATAGTACTTCATCAAAATAAAATAGCTGAAATGAAAACAGGTGAAGGAAAAACTTTAACAATAGCTCTTGCCGCATATTTAAATTCCTTGAGTGGCAATGGAGTGCATGTAGTAACAGTTAATGATTATTTAGCAAAAAGAGATTCGGAAAATATGGGAAAAATTTTTAATCTATTAGGAGTTTCTTGTGGATATATTAATTCTGGACAAAATGATGATGAGCGAAGAAAAAATTATTCTTATGATATTACCTATGCAACTAATAGTGAGTTAGGTTTTGATTATTTAAGAGATAATATGAAATTTTCCAAAAAGGAGATGGTTCAAAGAGAGCACAACTATGCAATAGTTGATGAAATTGACTCATGCTTAATTGATGAAGCAAGAGTTCCTTTGATTGTATCAGGTCAAGCAGAAGATAAAACTGAACAATATATAATAGTGAACAAACTAATTAAAAAATTAAATAATGATGATTTTGATATCGATGAAAAAAATAGAAATATTCTTTTAACAAATAAAGGAATTGATAATGTAGAAAAAATTTTTTCCGAGGTTGGAATCTTAAAAAATAATAATTTCTATGATCCTGAAAATATTTCATTAGTTCACTTGGTTAATCAATCCTTAAGAGCTAATTATATTTTTTTGAATGGAAAAGATTATATTGTAAAAAATAAAGAAATTGTAATTATAGATGAACAATCTGGTAGACAAATGCCAGGAAGGAGATTTGGTGATGGATTACATCAAAGCTTAGAAGCAAAAGAAAATCTAGATATACAATTTGAAAACCAAACTCTTGCATCAATCACTTATCAAAATTATTTTAAGTTGTACAAAAAACTTTGTGGTTGCACAGGAACAGCTGTTACCGAAGCACAAGAATTTTATGAAATTTATAACTTAAAAATTGTTTCAGTTCCTACTAATAAATTAATGATAAGGAAAGATCTTAATGACCAAATTTTTAGAACCGAAAAAGAAAAAGACGAAGCTATAGTAAAATTGATAAACGAAAAATTTATATCAGGACAACCGTTATTAATTTTTACAAGTAGTGTAAACAAATCTGAACACTATTCAAACTTACTAAATAAAAAAAAAATTAAACACGTAGTTTTAAATGCAAAGAATCATAATAAAGAAGCAGAAATTATTGCAAACGCAGGCGCAAAAAAATCAGTAATAATTACTACTAGTATATCTGGTAGAGGAGTTGACATCAAACTTGGAGGCAAGGATGCTGATCAAGAAATAAGAAATGAAATAAAAAAATTAGGAGGATTATTTGTTATAGGAACTGAAAGAATGGAGAGTAGGAGGGTAGATAATCAAGCTAGAGGGAGATCTGGTCGACAAGGAGATGAGGGGAATTCAATTTTTTTTGTAAGTTTAGAAGACGATTTAATGAGAATTTTTGGTTCAGAATCAATGAATAATATATTGGAAAAGTTAGGGCTTAAGGATGGAGAAAGTATTGATCATCCTTGGATAAATAAAGCATTGGAAAGAGCGCAACAAAAAGTAGAGTCAAGAAATTTTGATATACGTAAATCATTGTTAAAATTTGATGATGTTTTAAATGATCAAAGGCATGTTATATTTTCGCAAAGAAAAAAGGTTATGCAAAGCTTAAATTCTTACGAATTTGGAGATAGTTTTATAAATTCAACAATTGATGATTTAGTAGAGTTCCAGAAAACAAACACAGACATAGAAAAGAAGATATTATCAACGCTTGGTGGAACGTTTAAAAATGATGAAATACAAATATTAAAGTCATCTAATAATAAAGAATTTAGGGATAAAATAATTGAAAGATTTAATAGTAAAAGAAATGAAAGAATTGAAATATTGGGTCAAGATCAGTCAAAGGAGATTGAAAAAAGACTTTTTCTTCAATTAATAGATCAAAATTGGAAAATGCATATTCAATACCTCGAGCAACTGAGGCAGGTAATTGGATTAAGGTCATATGGACAGAGAGATCCCTTAATTGAATATAAAAAGGAGGCTTTTACATTATTTGAAGAGCTTTTAAATAAACTTAAAACGCAATTTGTGGGGTTATTGTTAAATATTAAAATTGTTTCAGATAATACTAACGAAGAGAGAAAAACTAAAGTTTCAACTAATCCAAAGTGTTTGCTAATTTTAAATAAAGGACAAAAAATCTCAAGAAATGAAGTTTGTCCAGCTACAAATAAAAAATATAAGAATTGTTGTGGATCGTTATAATAAATAAACAATAGCTGAAATTATACTAGCAAACAAAATAATTCCGATTACAAGTTTTTTATCCCTCATTAACTTTTCAATATAAAAGTCATAATTATTTTTATTAAGAGTAAGTCCAGTATCCTGATTTGATCTTGCTGTAAAACCACTACCTCTTCCTATCTTTAAAAACTTATTTTTTCTTTGCATTAATATTTCATCTTCATTAAATTTTTCAAAACTTTGTAGATGTTTCTCAATTGAGGAACGAACATTTATAAGAGTCTGCTCTCTATCTCTATGAGCGCCACCTATGGGCTCTTCAATAATTTCGTCAACTATATTTAAATCAAATAGCTCCTTAGAAGTTAGTTTCATTGCAGTTGCAGCCTCTAAAGTTTTTTTTGGATCTCTCCACAAGATAGTTGCGCATCCCTCTGGTGATATTACAGAATAAATTGAGTTTTCTAACATTATTACTTTGCTTGATGATGCCAACGCTATAGCACCACCTGAACCACCTTCTCCAATAATTATTGATATATTCGGAACGGTTAGTTTCATGCAAGTTTCTATTGACCTAGCAATTGCCTCTGCTTGACCTCTTTCTTCAGCCCCAACTCCTGGATATGCACCGGGTGTATCTATCAGGGTAATAATTGGAATTTTAAATTTATTTGCCAGTTGCATCAATCTAATACTTTTTCTATAGCCCTCTGGCCGCATCATCCCAAAATTTCTATCAAGTCTTTCTTCTAAATTTTCTCCTTTTTCTTGTCCAATAACCAAAACAGATTTATTATTAAATTTTGCAAATCCAGCTATTACTGACTTATCCTCTCCATAAAACCTATCCCCTGACAAAGATATAAATTCGTCAAATAAATTTTCAACAAAGTAATTTGCTTTGGGTCTATCTTCATGTCTTGCAACCTGTGTGATTTGCCAAGGATTTAAATTAGAATATATTTTTTCCAATTTGTTATTTATTTTATTTTCAAAAGATAATATTTCATCAGTATCAACTTTGGTGATTCCCTCTTTGTTGTATGGATCTTTTAAGGCATCAAGATCAGCCTCCAATTCTTTTAATTCAGTCTCAAAACTTAAATAATTTTTCATAATTTCAATATTTTATATAATAAAGGCAACAAAGTGGCCTAATTTTATCAATTTACTATTATATAAAATTTTCTTAAAACAAGCACGCCAAATTTACTATGTCAAAAAAATATAAAAATACAGAAAACTTATCTATTTCGGAAGATCTTTATAACTTTGTTAATAATGAAGCTATACCAGAAACTGGGATTACTAAGGAAAAATTTTGGAAAGGATTGAGTAGCGTAAGTCATGAACTTGCTCCCAAAAATAGAGCATTACTGAAAACAAGAAAAAGATTACAATTAGACATAGATAGATGGCATTTAGAAAATTATGAAAAAGAATTTAATTTGAAAGATTATAAATCTTATTTAGAAAAAATAGGTTATCTTAAAAAAGAAGGACAGAATTTTAAAATTAAAACAAAAAATATTGATCAAGAAATTTCTAGTATTGCTGGACCACAATTAGTAGTTCCAATAATGAATGCGAGATATGCATTAAATGCTGCAAATGCAAGATGGATGAGTTTATATGATAGTTTGTACGGAACAGATATTATATCTTCGGAGGAGTCCATAAGTGAGAGATATGACCCAGAGAGAGGTTTGCAAGTAATTCAGTATACTAAAAACTTTTTAGATCAAAATTTTAAACTTAAAAATTCATCTTGGAAGAAAGTAAATCAAATATTAATTAAAAATCATAAATTGGAAATACAAACAAACAAAGGCATTGCAGAACTTGAAGATGAGAATAAATATATAGGCTATCGATTAGATAAAGAAAAAATCTCTGCAATAATTTTGAAAAATAATAATCTTCATATTGAAATTATTATTAATCCAAGTGCATTTAGTGCAAAAGGAGATCCTGCAGGAATATCAGATATTATAGTAGAAGCAGCAATTTCTACAATTTGTGATCATGAAGACTCTGTAGCCGCAGTTGATGCTGAAGATAAAATCATTGGTTATAGAAATTGGTTAGGTCTAATGAAAAAAAATTTAGTTGCTGAGTTTGAAAAAGATGGAAAAAAAATGAGGAGAAAATTAAATCCAAACAGAAATTATATTTCTAAAGTGGGCAAAAAAGAGAGTATGCATGGAAGAGCGCTTCTTCTTAATAGAAATGTTGGTCACCTAATGACGAATTCTGCAGTTTTGTTACAAGATGGATCGGAGATACCAGAAGGAATTTTAGATGCATTTATTACATCTTTATGTGCAATGCACGACTTAAAAAATAAAAATAATTCAAGAACAGGTTCAATTTATATAGTTAAACCAAAGCAGCACGGACCTGATGAAACAGCTTTTACTGATTTATTGTTTTCAAAAGTAGAGGAAGTATTAGATTTAAATCCTTTGACATTAAAAGTGGGTCTCATGGAAGAAGAAAGAAGAACCTCAGTTAATTTAAAAGAATGTATTAGAACACTTGAAGACAGAATTTTCTTTATAAATACTGGTTTTTTAGATCGTACAGGTGATGAAATGCATACCTCAATGGAAGCAGGACCTATGATTAAAAAAGGAGACATGAAAACATCTACTTGGATCAATACTTATGAAACAAATAACGTGGAGGTAGGATTAAATTGTGGTTTTTCTGGTGTTGCACAAATTGGTAAAGGTATGTGGGCAATGCCAGATAAAATGGCTGATATGTTAAAACAAAAAATCTCTCACTTAGAAGCGGGTGCAAATTGTGCGTGGGTCCCTTCTCCTACAGCAGCAGCACTTCATGCTCTTCATTATCATCAAATAAATATATTTGAACAGCATTCTAAATTAAAAAATAAAGATAAAAATAACTTAGACGAATTATTAACTATTCCAATTATAAAAAAACCTAACTGGTCTAATGATGAGATAAGTAAAGAGATATCTAACTCTGCTCAAACAATACTGGGATATGTTGTTAGATGGATTGATCAAGGAATAGGTTGTTCAAAAGTCCCTGATATAAATAACATTGGCTTGATGGAAGATCGTGCAACTCTTAGAATTTCGTCTCAACATATTGCAAATTGGTTACATCATGGAATTTGTAGTAGGAAACAAGTTTTAGAAATTATGAAGAAAATGGCAAAAGTGGTTGATGAGCAAAACAAAAAAGATAAATTATATCAGAGAATGTATCCTGAATTTGATAAATCAATTGCATTTAAAACCGCATGCGAGTTAGTATTCCAAGGAAAAGATCAACCTTCAGGGTATACTGAACCATTGTTACATCTCAATAGGTTGATTAAAAAAAATTAATCCTGAATTATATCTTTCCTATTTTTAAAAGCATAAATTAAAGTACCATCATCTAAATTCTCAATTTCTCCTCCAATAGGCAATCCTTGTGCAAGTTTAGATATTTTCACATCTATATTCTTTAAACTATCTTGGATGTAAAATGAGGTTGTTTGACCTTCGATTGTTGCACTTGTAGCTAATATTACTTCCTCAATTTTTTGTTTTTTTACTCTATTTACAAGCGCATCTATTAATAAATCTTTTTTATTTTGATTATTAGACGAGATAGTTCCACCAAGAATATGAAAATATCCTTGATAGACACTTGAGGATACGATGCTCCATTGGTCAGCAATATTTTCAACAACACAAATTTTGTTAAATTTATTATTACTTGTTTGGCAATTATTACATCCATTATTATTTGACTTTAGTGACCCACAATTCTGACATCTAGATATATTTTTGTAAACGTTTGCTAAATTTTTAGCCATAGGTTTAATTAGCTCTTCTCTGTTATTTATCAATTTGAGAACAATTCTCCTTGCAGACCTCGGTCCTAAACCAGGAAGTTTAGATATTAACTTAATTAATTCTTCTATTTCATCTAGATTTTGCATTCAAATTATAAGGGCCATTTAAAGCCAGAAGCTCCAAAAATTCCTGCTGATTTTGAAATTTCTTCATTTGTTTTTGATTTCAAGGATGATTTTGCATTATTGTAAGCAGCTTTAATTAAGTCTTCGATTATATTTTTTTCTTCTTTTAAAAGTTGACCTGAGATTTCTATCGATATCATTTCTCCTTCACCATTTAACTTTACCTCTACTAAATTTCCACCTGAGGTTCCTATAACTTCAATTTTTTTAATTGCTTCTTGGCTTTCTTTCATTTTTTTTTCTAATTCTTTTGCCTTCTCTAATATTTTTGAAAAATCTGTCATTTATCGTTTTCCTCTTTTACGTTAAAAAGTTGTGCATCTGGAAATATTGTTTTCACTTCTTTTGAAAAACTGGATGAAGACTGTTGATTAATTAAATTATCATAAATTTTTTTTTTTTGCTCTTTTAAAGTAGGCATTCCATTTTCTTTTGAAAAAGCAATAATCCATCTTTTATTAGTCCACTCCAGTAACTTTGCTGTTAACTCTTTTACAAATATTTTTTCAAGATCTGAACTAAATGAAATTTCAATTTTTTGATCTTTAAAACTAACTAATCTTAAATTATTTTCAAGCTCATATTTTATCTTAAGCTCTTTTTTTTTCTCACATACATCTATTAGGTTTTTAAAACTTTTAATTTGAAAATCT
>MDTA01188153.1_pt1 | contig 16006 bp, 17 predicted proteins | sample 811151 | NCBI WGS metagenome assembly MDTA01 (sample SAMN05326648, study PRJNA326480) | marine metagenome | isolation source: seawater | place: Indian Ocean: South | collected 2010 | reverse complement strand
CCTCTGTGGATAAACTTAAATTTAAATACTTTCTTTGCATCTTTTATAAATAAATCCTCTTTTAAAGCTTTTCTTTGGATTCCAGCCTCCTATATCTTTTATATTTTAGTTTCATTAGCCGCATGGCAATTTTTAAAACTACTTTCTTTTATTGACTACCCGCAAAGCATCCTAATTCTTGCCTTTATTTGGTTTGGAAATGCGAATACTAAAGCACTAATAAGAGCAATTTCCGTATTTAATGGCCTACTAAATACTAATAATAATAGCTTAATCTTTTCTTTGATATTTAAACTTCTCATTGCTTTTTTTGTACCAGAGAATAACTTTCTTTTCTTATTTTTCGGGTTGGTAGTTATTGATTTAATTTATATAGGCATTCTTGTATATATTCTTATTCTTAATGCAAGAGAAAAAATAAATGATTAAAAAATATATTCTAAACCTACCTGGAATTTTTCTTTTTTGGATAATCACATCAATAGCTTTTATTCTTCAAAGCTCAGGGATATTTAATTTATCATTTTCATTTAGGAATCTTTATCAAGGATTGATATTAGTTTTAGTGCCTTTGTTTGCATCAATTTTGTTAATAAAGATTTATATTATTCTATTTCAAAAATATAGAAACATTTATTCATATATATTATTTTTTTTAATATCTTTTTCCTCTTTATTTGGCTTCACAGAAGTGCTTACTGGCTCTCATGCAGAATCAAAAAACTTTTATTTCTATGGCCTATCTTTTTACTCTGCCTCTTTAGCCTTCATTCTTTTTAATAATGAATATCGAAAGCATACGTTTTTGCAGATTAGTAATCCGTTATTGCTTTTTACAGGCCCATTAGCGGTTTTTATAAAAGATATACGTTATAAGTCATTTGGAAATAGATTTAATTATTTTTTCCCCTATATTATTTTAGGAATATTTTTATTTCAGGCCCTTGCAACGCCACTATCAATTTCAATCAGTCTCATAGAATATACAGATATTATTTCTTCGATAGTCTTTGCAATAATTTTTGAGCTATTTATATATACAAATTTTTGCGGATTATCACTGATGATATATGGTATCTGTGGAATAGTTGGGTTTAAGGTGCCACTCAATTTTCAACAGCCCTTTTCTGCAAGCAATATTATTGAATTTTGGAGGGGATGGCATATTTCTCTTAGCATGGTCCTTAAAAGCCTTTTTTACAAACCTGCAAGAAAAGTACTTGGCTCGTCAGCAGCAATTCTTTTGGTGTTTTTATCATCTGCTTTATGGCATGGAGTATCTATTAATTTTCTTATATGGGGATTGCTTCATGCATTCTTTTTTTATATTTCTCTATATTTTTTAAAAAGAGGATATAAATCTTTACCTTTAATACTTATGGTTATTGGTATAATTTTTGGGAGAATGATATTTGCTGACTCAAATACTGAAAGATTATTTGAGAAACTCTCTTTAAATTTTGGTTACTCATCAATCGAGTATTTAAATAGCTTTCCTTCAACATTTTTTGTATCACTTTATCTTTCGATTATTTTTATCATGATTGAATTCTTTTTTAGAAATAAAAAATATCTCAGGGAGCGTAACTATAAATTCTTTAGATTACCAATTGTCCAATTAATTATTATATGTATTACTTTAGTATCCATAAACTCCTCTATTGGACTCGATTTCGCAGTTTATGGCCAGCGTTAATAAATTAATAAAAAATTTCCTGATCCCGGTTGTGCTAGGAATTTATTTTTTATTTTTAGTTTATGATTACCAATTATTTAACAATAATAGATTAACTTTGATTGTTGAAACGCATTCAAGAAATCTAGAGAATAATGATTTTGTGGATGGCTTGATTATTGGTGGCTCAAATGCAGCTTTTGGCATTTCTGCAGAATTTCTGTCACATGAGTCTAAAAATAATTGGTACAACCTTTCTTTAATGCATGAGGGTTTTTCAGATATTAATTATCATGAATTCATAAAAGAGTCCTTTAAATCAAAAAGATTTAGAATTAAAAGAATTATTTATAGTCCAATAAGTCAATTTAGGGTTGGAGCCATAGAAGAAAGACATAAATATATAGGACCCATTGGAGGCACATATAACTTTGACTATAAGCCCAATATGAGCATATTAAGTCATCTAAAACTATATCTTGATGGTAATTATACAAACCTTGAAAAAGGTTTCCCACTCCCCAATGAGTTTGGCGATTTCAATTTTGATGAATACTCATGTCAAGGGTCACCAAGTAAATCTCCATTTGAGAAAGAGGATATTAGTCTTGCAGCCTCATATATTGCTAGCAATATAGAAACATATTTACTTTACTTTCCTAACTCACAAATCTTTTTATCTCATCCCCCTGAGTTCTATGGAGAAACTTATGATGAGGAGCTCATTGATTTATTTATTAAAGATCTCAACAAAAATATATATAAAAAATTGAAGGATTCAAAGCATAGAATTCATATATTAAATCAAAAACCGATTACTGATATTAAGCTTATGTGTGATGGAAAGCACCATACTAACTCAGAGGGAAGGAAAAAAAGATCTAAGTATCTTTTAGAAAATCTGAAATGATAAAATAATTCACTTTTTGCTAGCCACTATTTCTATACTGTGACCAAAACCCATCCTGCAAAAGACAATAGAAAAAATCTTTTTTAAGAGTCTTAAAAAAATATTTTTACTTACATATAAATTTTTGAGAAGTTTAAGAATCATTTCAGATTTAATAATCCCTGACTCAATCAATCCCTTAACGCCATTTCTTGGTGCAGTTTTTTTTATTTTAAATCCTTTATTAGTTAAATTATTAATAACCTCCATCTCATCCAATGCAAATTGATAAAAGTTTTCTGGCTTATCAGAAATTATAGGCAGTGATTCAACATTTTTTCTTCTTGCACTATTCATGAATGGAAAAGTAATTATTATTATTCCATCTTGTTTCAATAACTTATGAGCTTCAAATAGAATCTGGTCATAACCATCCCAATAGTGCTCAATAACACCTCCAGCATAGTAAGTATCAAAGTACTCTTCTTTAAACGATAAGAATCCAAGTTCTTGGCATGTGATTTTTAAGTTTTTATACTTATTTTTTATTTTATTAACCGTTTTCTTAGCACTATCAACTCCATAAACATCGAACCCTAACTTATCAAGCTTATACACATATTGTCCCATTCCACATCCAGCTTCAAGAATTCTTCCACGGGGCTTGGTAAATTTTTTTATTAAAGCTACTGTAGAATTAAAAGATGAGGTTTTTGGTGTGGTGTCATCTATCCAGCCACCCATGCTATCCCAAAAACTTTCCCAATAAAGAGAATCAATATTTTTTTTTTCATCAAAAGTATAAACAATGACATTTTTATTTAGATATTTATAAAGTTTCATTTATGTACAATAGAGGCTTAAGTATACATATTTTATGGTTACTTGAAACAGATCATAAATATTGCTGATAAAATAAAAAAACTTTTAAATTTCAAATGGAATATCTTTCTAAACCAAAAATAATTAATGGAATAAAGCTTTTGCTCGGCTTTTTAATTTTTTATTTTTGCATTGCTCCATCTATTCTAGATCTTTCTGGGAATATGTATGATTCAAGTTATTTTAATCTTAATTCGGATTTGTCTGTAAAGATAATTGTTTTAATAATTAATCTAATATTTGCAATTATCTTTTTTTATTCATTTAAAGATCAACTTTTAAAGCTATTAAGGGATGATAGTTTTTGGGAAATGAATAACTGGGCTTATACAAAATCATTTAAGTTCCTAATTTTCATATGCGCAACTCTTTTTCTGTTAAATAATATCTCTAATTTTGATCTTGAGCGAGCTTTGATAAAAGAGTCTTCAGGTGTTAAAGAGACAATAATACAATCCACTTTATTTGCATTGCTAAGTTTTTGGCTCTTAATTGAGAGAAAATTATTAATATTTTTCTCAGTATTATCAATACTTTTTGTGCTCTCTGTAAGCCTTTTTGAAAGAGAAATTCTTCTTTACGCTTTTATACCAGTAGCCTTAAGGATTAGACAATTTGTATCAAGTAGAGTTTTTGTTATAGGAATAATTATTGGTTTGTCTTTTATGGTTTCATTTAAATATTTTGTAATTGATTACAGAGGAAATACTGACAGCAGTGTTGAACTTCTTAAAGAGAGAGAAGTCTTAGAAGAGCTTTCAAAAGATGCATCCTCAAAATATGGGATAGAAATAGATTATTTTAACGATTCAAAAATTAAATACACTAAATCAACTTATCTTGGACCTTATCAATTATTTCGTTTATTTGATACTTCTCACAGCACTAATGGTCAAAAAGCAACAAGGTTTTACACTAACGATTACATGGGAACAGGATTTTCAGCTCCATTAGAGTCTTGGTTAAACCTAGGTATGATGGGAGTATTTATTGCACCACTTTTAATAGTCTTCGTTGTTTTCTTTACCATAAAAAATGGAGGCCCCATTATGCTTTTTGCATCTATATTGTTTGTTACTAAGTTGTTGCGAGGAGAGTTTTGGGTTGCATATACTTTATATATGTTATTTCCATTTATTTTTGTCCTAATATCTAATTTCTTTTTTAAAAAGCAAGCACACCTAAGCTAATTATGAAGGCGATTGTACTAGCTGCTGGAGAAGGAAAAAGGTTTTTCAAATCTGGAGGAAGTTTTTATAAGCAAGTAATCAAAATTAATGGATTGCCTCTAATAAGAAGGATTGTAAATGATCTTGAAAGAACTAAAACCTTCAATCAAATCAATGTTGTTCTTGGAGCAAATAAAGAATGTAACAAATCTGTAAAAGAGGCTCTCGAAGGGAAAGAAATTAATTACATCTTTAATAATAATTCAAAGAATGATAATAATTTTCTTTCTTTCATTTCTGCAATTGAGACTTTTGATGAAGATTATTATGAAAACACTTTATTAATCGAATCCGACTGTATATTTAGTGAAAATGACTTAGAAACAGTGGTAGAAAATAAATATAATGCAGACATTGTTTGGGCAAACATTGGAGAAAGGGTACCAGATCAGTTTGGCGGGTTTCTTTTATGCAATAGAATGGAGAACAGTGATTATTTTCAAGTTGAAGATATAAAAATACTAAGCCAAAGTGATAATTATATTGATCATTTCAAAAAAGAAGAAATAGTACTAAAAATGTTCGGGCTTACATTCTTTTCATCACAGGGATTAGAAAAATATAAGAAAATTAGTCAAATATATCTTAAAAAAGATAACCTTTATTTTCACCAACCAATAATCGAAAATATTAAATTATTTAAAAATATATCTGTTAAAATATCTGACAATTCTAAATCTTTTAATACAATTGATGAGTTCGGAGGATAAATGGCAAATAATTTACATATTTTTTTTGCCGAAGTACGGAATCTAAGTCCTATTGAAGGTTTTATTTCTGAAAGAGCTGATTGGCTGGAAGATAAGATCAACACTGATAATATTTGGACTACTCCGATAGTGGCTGATAATCGAAATGGGCTTATTATGGACGGCCATCATCGGTTTGAGGTTGCTAAGAGACTTAAACTTTTAGTTGTTCCTGTAATACCCTGGAGCTATTCAGAGGTAGAGGTCTATTCTCTTCGAGATGATGAAAAAGTTTCCGTTGAAAGAATAAGAGAAAATTTTTCTAATGGTCATTTATATCCAAACAAGACTGCAAAACACAGGTTTCCATTTATATTACCTGAAAACCTAGAGATACCACTTGAAAAACTTAAATAATATCCTAATTTTAGCAGCTGGAAGAGGCCTCTCTATGGATGGAATACATAAGTTAAAACTGCTAATTCCAGATACTAAAGATACAATTAAGACTCACATACAAAATAGTTTCCCAGGTAATTTATCCATTGTTGTTGGCTATAGAGCTGCTGAGCTTATGTCTGAGTGGCCAGACTTAGATTTTTCTTATAATAAAAGATGGTACGAAACGGGAAGTGCAGAATCGGCTAGAATTGGTTTAAGGGATTTAAAAAAACAAAATCCGGTAATAATTATGCCTTGTGACATTATTTTTTCACCAAAAGCATCAGCTACTATTAATAACTGTAATGATGATTCAATATTTGTTGTTAATAGCGAAAATAGATCTGCGAATGCACTTAATGTTATTTTAGATGGAGAAAAGATTATTGATTGTTATAGAGGTCCAAAAAAAGATGGAAGCCACCCTGAAGCAAAAGGAGTCGCAAAGATTTTTTCAAAAGAAAAATTAGATATTGTTTCAAAGGAATGCGAGCTTAATCCAAATAGTTTTTTTATTGAGGCTCTTATTAAATCTGGTTGCAAATTTAACTCAGTTGATCTTACAGGAGAAATAAATGAAGTTAATACAACTGATGAATATTTTCAATTATGGGCAGGTGAATGAAACCAAATATAAGATCAATTACATTATTTGAACAAAATAATTCATCACATAGTTTTTTTGACAATATTAGATCGAATAATCAAGATTTTGAAAAGAAAGTAAAATCTATTTTTAAGGATGTTAGAACCTTACGTTGGACGTTGCCAGCTATTCATTTAGCAATATCTGATGATTTAGAACAGAACCTAATAATATCTAATAAAAAATCTGAAACACTCTCTGCAAATGGTTTTCGGTGGGTAAATCAGCCCTTGGTTTGTGACAATATCGATAAAAATCCCTTAGAAAAGATTTCTGAAAAGTCTATTTCATCCCTAATTAATTCACGAGATATTTTATTTTCATCGCTTGTAGTGAAAAAATATGATGATATTGACTTATCATCTGATTTATATTCAAAGATTTCTAAATCTATTGCAAGATCAGATGTAACTGGCTTTTCAAATTTTAGGTTTGGAATTGGTTTTGAAATTTCTTCAGGAACACCATTCTTCCCATTCTCGTTTTCTAATGATGAAGGTTTTTCAGTTGCTGTAGAGTCATTTTCTTTTATTAACAATGCCTGGGATGAGCATAAATCCTTATCTTTTGTTGCTGATAAATTGACAGAAGCTTTACTGGAATTAGACTCCACTTGCTTAATGTTATCGTCAGAACTTGATATTCCCTTTTTAGGTATGGATTGGTCCCTTGCACCTCTTCCTAATTCAGATCAATCTGTTTGTAGTTTTATAGAAAAGATAAATAATGCACCTATTGGGTCTCCAGGAACCCTTAGCACAATTGAAAAAGTAACAGCCGCTATAAAAGCTCCTGTAAATAAAGTAAATTCTACTGGATTTAATGGAGTAATGTTGAGTGTGCTAGAGGATGACGTTTTAGCAGCACGTTTTTCTTCAGGTCACATAGATATAAATGATTTAATGCTGTTTTCATCTGTTTGCGGATGTGGTCTTGATATGATTCCCATTTCAGATGATGTTTCCAATTCATCTTTATCCAGTGTAGTTAAGGATGTCGGCAGCATGGCTTTCCGGCTTAAAAAGCCGTTAGGAGTGAGATTGTTAACAATGCATGAAAAAAAACCTGGTGAAGAGACAAATTTCTCTCATGATTTTGTGACTAACAGCAAAGTTACAGCATTATAGTATGTCGAAACTTTTTGACCCAAAGGACGTAAGTATTTTTTGGGAAAATCATGCAAAAAATAGAATAAAAAAGGGCGAAGTAGGGTTGGCTAATTTGGAGACCGATCCCAACTTAGCGCAGTTAAAAATTAATTTAGAAAGAAATCAGTTAAAAAAATATTTTCAAGATATTTTTGAAAAAAATAATAAAATCCTTTTTGATATTGGAAGTGGTTATGGTGAGTGGAGTTTTTTCTTTCAAAATAACTTTAAAAAAATTTATGCTTTTGAGAATTCTCCAACTATGAATTCCCAAATGACTGAAGCAATCAAAAAAAATAGTATAAAAAATATTGAAGTTTTAAAAGCAGATGTTGGGGAGGTGAGATTTCTAACCAATTTTGATGTTGCTCTAATGTCAGGCATTTTAATTTATCTCGACGACGATCGATTAAATCACCTTCTAAAAGAACTAAAAAAGGTCTCAAAGAATGGATCAGTAATTGTTGTTAGAGATGGAACCGGTATTAATAATGAATTCATTATTGATGGAGATTACTCAGAAGCTCTTAACTCCACTTATTATGCATTATATAGAACAAGAGAGAGATATATTGAGATATTCTTAAAATATGGTTTTAAGCTTTTGAAGGATGAAGATATGTTTGAAGAAAAATCACCTCTGAATAAATGGAAAGAAACCCGTCTTCGAATATATAAGTTTATTTATCAAGAATAAAATTATGATTAATTTAATAAAAGTAGCGGATAAAATTAGAAGAAATACTAACTTTAGCGAATTTTATTCTAGATATTTCAGCGGCATTTTCTCGCCTTATCTTGCTGCAGCATGTGTCGGTACAAAAATTACACCAAATCACCTAACAATCCTCATGATTCCATCAGGTGTTTTTGGATCATTGTTAATTCTAACAACTGAACCTATTCTTTGTTTCTTAGGATCAATTTTTTACATTATCTTAAATATTCTTGATGCTGCCGAAGGACAGCTTGCTAGATATATTAACAAACCAAGTCCTTTTGGAGACTATCTAGACAGGGTTGCACACTATATTACAAATAGTGCTTTTGTTTTATCTCTTGGCCTCTACCTTTTTTTTGTTACTGACAATATTATTTATATTTATTTTATGTTTTTTTGCGAGCTATGTATTTTAGGAGATGAGGTAATAAGAGATCTTTTGGTTGCATGTGGTGTTATTAGTCTAAAAGACTCTGAGCCAGGAACTAGAAAAAAAGAAAAATCAAAGACAAAATTGTTCGCTGCACCACTGTTAAAAAATATCTGGAAAATTTTCTTTTCAAACATTGCTATTTTTCATTTAACACCAATTTTATTTTTGATGATTTATTTAAATCATATTTTCGTAAATGTATTAGGAATATATTTTATTATTTTTTCTATTGTTATTATTCTTAAGATGCTGCTCAGATTGCCTAAATTGCGCATTTACACTCAATAAATTTTATGAATATCCTCAGGGTTTGTAGAACTTTTCCAACAAATGAAAATACTGGTGCTGGCATGCATTGTTTTAAATATTCTATTTTAAGTAAATATAAATCAACTATTATTACCAAAGAAGATATAAAAAAAATCTTACCAACACAAAAAGAACTAGAACTTCATCAAATTAAATATAGAGATTTAATAATAAAAACATCAAAAATTAGGCTTTTTTATTTACCATTCATTGTAATCTCAAAAATTTGGGGAGAATTGGTTTGTTTTATAAAAATACTTGAAATAGTAAAAAAAAATAAATTTGATTTTATTCACATACATTCAATCAATTATTTAATAAGTGGATATTTTATTAAACAGCTTTTTAAGATTCCTATTGGGTTAAATATTGGTGGAACTGATTTTTATAGGGCAAAGAAATTTTCAATATATAAGTTTATTTTAAAAAGGGTCGATAAAATTTTTTATGTATCAAATGAAATGAAAAATGATTTATTGGAAATTGTAGATCAGTCTGTTCTTGTTCATACGGCAAATGGATTCAATGATGAAATCTTTTACCATACAGGTAACCAGCGTGATGATATTATTCTTACGGTTGGAAATTTAAGATGGCAAAAGAATCATGCGCTACTAATTAATGCATTTAAAAGATTCTTACAATTTTACCCAAAATACAAACTTCATATTGTAGGCAGCGGACCAGAGGAGCAAAAACTCAAGGATTTAGCTATAAAACTAGGTATAAAAGATAGCATTGTTTTTAATGGTCAGCTCCCACAAAAAGACATTGCAAAGAAGATGAATAAATCAAAAATATTTTGTCTATCATCTAAAAGTGAAGGATTCCCTAAAGTAATCCTAGAAGCTTTTGCATGTGGACTCCCTGTGATCTCAACTGATGTTGGTGAATGTAAAAATGTTATTGAAAAAGGTGGAATAATTTCTAATGAAGATGTCGAAGATTATGCTAATCACCTAATAAGTTATATAAAAAATGATAATTTTAGTGAATACACAAAAGAAGCTTTAAATATATCAAGAAACTACAGCTGGAGAAAAGTAGTTGATATTGTTGATAATACTTATGATATTTTTAATTAAAGATTTATATACTTTAATACTATGAGTATTCAGGGAAAAGAAAAAAAAATCTCAGTTATTGGTGCTGGCTATGTTGGTGCCTCAATTGCCTCAGTTTTATCCAAAAATCTTCAGGTAAGCGTATGTGATATTGACAAAGATAAGGTCGATCTTATTAACCAGAATAAATCACCAATAGATGGAGAGGGCTTGGCTGATTTTATGAACGAAAATAAACTTAAGCTTTCTGCAACAACCTCATTATATGATTCAGTCAAAGACTCAGATATTGCTATATTGGCTCTACCTACAAACTTTAGTGATATTACTAATTCATTCAATACGGATATCCTAGAAAAAACTATTAATGAAATACTTTTAATAAATAAAACAATACTAATTGTAATTAGGTCTACTGTTCCTATAGGCTTCACGCAAAAGCAAAAATTAATTTATCCAGAGAGTAGCATTATATTTTCTCCCGAATTTCTAAGAGAAGGCTCTGCTTTGGAAGACAGTTTAGCGCCATCAAGGATTATTATTGGCGGGGATTGTCTAGTCGAAGAATGCGTTGATGAATTTATGCACATAATCATAAATGCATCGCATAAAAAAGATATAGAAGTATTCAAGATGGGATCTTCAGAAGCAGAAGCTGTTAAGTTATTTTCTAACTCATATTTAGCAATGAGAGTTGCTTTTTTTAATGAGGTTGATTCGTTTTCACTTTCTAAAAAGCTAGACTCCTCAAAAATTATAAAAGGTATATCTCATGACAACAGAATTGGAAATTTTTACAATAATCCGTCTTTTGGATATGGGGGCTATTGTTTGCCAAAAGATACCAAGCAGCTTTTATCCGATTTCAAAGATATTCCTCAAAGCTTGATATCATCCATTGTTGAATCAAATGAGATTAGAAAAAAATATATTGCAGATTTTATTTCAATGAAAACTCCTAAAATTGTCGGAGTATATAGGCTGCAAATGAAAGCTGGATCGTCTAACTTCCGCAATGCTGCTATTTTAGAGATCATTGAGGCTTTAAAAGAGATTAAAGTAAATGTAATTATCTACGAACCATTAATCAATGATGGATATTTCAATAAATGTAAAATTGAGACAGAGATAGATAAATTTAAAAAGGAGTCAGATCTGATAATTGCAAACAGAATTGATGGCGTTATCGAAGACGTAAAAGAAAAGGTTTTCTCAAGGGATATCTTTAATAAAGATTAATGGAATAAAAAGACTTATATTTCTCCTTTTTTTCTCATTTCTTTTCTTATCTTTGTAGCACTGATATTAGTAATTGATTGATCGAAAGTCTCTTCTTCAAAAGCATATCCAACATTCCTTCCATAAGAAATATTTGTAATATTGGGTACTTTCATAATCTCAAAATCCACTCCTCTTAAAAAACCATCTTTTTTTAAACCTTTCTCTATATTTTCACAGACCATTTCCCAACTAAATGGATTATCATCTTGATTTTCTCCACCTGAAGTATTTTCAACATCTCTGACCTGAATAATTACTTGCCCAGTTTTGTTGATACATCTCTTGAAGAGCTCTTGGTGTCCATCGTGCCATGGCTGCCATCTTCCAAGCATTTGTACAGTAGGTTTTTTCCAGTCAAACATTTTATAACATATCTTTTATAGCATTATAAATAATGTTTTGATTTTCATCACTCCATTCTTTGATATGAAAATCTACTTTTTTTGGGATTTCAAATAATTTGTTTGTATCCTCATATCTTCCTTTTTTTATAGTGTCCATCCAAATTACAACATCAGCTGAAAAGTTTTTCCGTGTCTTCGATGTTGGGCATACAAAGTCACAAATCACAAACCTTCCATTACTTTTCTCAAAGTCAGCAAAAGTTCGCATTCTGTTCGACTGTCTAATTCTTCCATGAGAAGAAAAATCCCAATCATTTGACATTTCTCTTAATCTATCAGCGTTGTACCAAGCAGCATTTAAGAGCGGAGCTAACTTTTTTGCTAAGGAGGTTTTACCACTTCCAGGAAGTCCCATAATTAATATCTTCATTTATTTAAAAAATAATATTTTTATGATTATAGATCATTTTAAAATGTATTTTTTATATGTTTAATTTATAATCATTTTTATTTGAGTGCTTATTAAATGCCAAAAGTTTTAAGGATTCTTAACAGATTTAATGTTGGAGGACCAACCCATAATGCAACATTTTTGACAAAATATCTCTCACCGGATTTCAAGACAAAACTGATAGCTGGGAATAAGTTAGATTCTGAAGAAGCATCTGAATATATCTTGGAGAATGCAAATATTGATTATTACATTATTAAAAATATGGGGAGATCCATAAATCCAATAAACGATATTAAAGCTTTTCTAGAAATTATTAAGATTATAAGAAATTATAAGCCAGATATTGTGCATACTCATGCTTCCAAGTCAGGTGCATTGGGAAGATTAGCGGCAATATATATGAGCGTACCTTTGATTTTTCATACATTCCATGGACATGTTTTCCATTCATATTTTGGAAAGCTCAAAACACATATCTATATTTTGATAGAAAGATACCTTGCAAGGAAATCTAATCAAATAATAGCTATATCAGATATTCAAAAGAAAGATCTTGTAGAAAAATATAAAATATCTTCAGATAAGAAGGTTACAGTAATTCCGCTGGGGTTTGATTTAGAAAAATTTAACCAAGATTCACAAAAAAAACGATTTGATTTCAGAAAGGAGTTTTCTCTTTTAGATGATCAGATTGCAATTGGGATCATTGGAAGACTAACAGCTATTAAAAATCATAAATTATTTTTATATGCAATCAAGGAAGTTGTATCTAGAGCCGATAAATGCATAAGTGTTTTTATAATTGGCGATGGAGAAGAAAAAGAGAAACTAATAGAACTTACAAAGGACCTTGGATTATCATACAGCACCATAAATAAGAAAAATATTGATGCAACAGTGCACTTTACATCATGGAGAAGTGACATGGATACAGTTTATGCTGGTCTTGATATTGTAGGTCTAAGCTCCTTAAATGAAGGCACTCCAGTAACGCTTATTGAGGCTCAAGCTGCTAAAAAACCAATTGTTTCAACTGATGTGGGAGGAATTAAGGACATAGTTCAGCATAACGAAACAGCGCTTTTATCTCAAAGCGGCGATTATAATCAAATGGCTGAAAATATCCTTAGACTGGTATCTGATGCAGATTTTAGAAGAAAAATGGGTAGAAATGGAAAAAAAAATGTGGAGGATCGTTTTAGCTATAAAAGATTAGTTAATGACGTGAGGAATCTCTATAATCGTTTTATATGAAAATAGATAGATACTCAAAGAGTTCAATTACCGGAAAAGAGTACATCATCCCTGATCAATTAGACGATATAAACGGAATAGATAAATTTTTAGAAGCAAATAAATCAAAGAAGGTTATAGTTGTGCAGGGCCTTGGATTTGTTGGCTCAGTAATGGCGATAGTTTGCGCCAACTCTGACTATGAAGACTATGCAGTAATAGGAGTGGACCTACCAACTCCACAGTCATATTGGAAAATAAATTCTATCAATGAGGGTATTTTCCCAGTAATTTCTTCTGATAAAAATGTAGAAAAATTTTTTAAAAATTCCATAAAAAATAATAATTTTTATGCAACATATGATACTTATGCATACTCAAAAGCAGATTTTATAATTGTGGATATAAACCTAGATGTTCACAAAAATGATGAGCACGTAACAAAAGATTCTAAAATTAACTTTTCTGTTGATTTATTGCCATTCAAGTCAGCAATAAAATCTATTGGTGAAAAATGCAAAGAAAATTCACTAATATTGATTGAAACAACTGTTCCTCCCGGATCTACCAAAATAGCTTATGAAATTGTTAAGGAATGTTTCCATAAGAGAGGAATAAAGTTAGATAAATTAAAGATGGGACATTCCTATGAAAGAGTTATGCCAGGACCAAATTATATTGATTCAATAAAAAATTTTTACAGAGTATACTCTGGCATAAATGATTATAGTGCTCAACATGTAGAGTCCTTCCTCAAGACTATTATAAGCACTGAAAACTATCCTCTTACTAGGCTAAAAAATACAAATGCTACCGAAATATCCAAGGTTCTTGAGAATTCTTATCGTGCAATGAATATTTCCTTCATGGTTGAGTGGAGCAGGTTTGCAGAGGAAGCAGGAGTTGATATTTATGAAGTTGTGAATGCAATAAGAATGAGACCAACGCATAAAAATATTATGTTACCTGGTATAGGAGTAGGTGGTTACTGTCTTACTAAAGATCCACTGCTGGCAAGTTGGTCGCGAAAAGATTTATTAGGTGCAGATTTGCCGCTTAGCATGTCTGAAAGGGCAGTTCAGATTAATGACAATATGCCAATTTTTGCATTTAATTTCTTGAATAAGGTCTTTAAAAATAACATTGAAAAAAAAGAAATTTTTTTACTAGGAGCTGCATATGCTCCAGATATTGGAGATACTAGATATTCCCCAGTAGAATTATTTTATTCAATATTAAGAAATAATAATTGCAATATATATGTGCATGATCCTTATATATCTTATTGGGAAGAGTTGCAGGTAGATATTGAGAGTGATTTTAGGAATTTAACAAGCACCCTCGATGCAGTTGTTTTTACCACAGGACATAATGCATATAGAAATAATGATCAACTAATATCCATATTAATGAATCTTAAAAGCCTAACTATATTTGATACAATTGGCATCCTCGATGAAGATAAGATCAATCTTCTATCTTCGAAACACTCTGTAAAAGTATTAGGAAGAGGAGATATTTAGGAGATAATTTATGAAGAAAATTCTTATAATTGGAGGAGCAGGTTTTATTGGGCTAAATTTAGCAAGATATCTAAAAAATAAAACTACCAATCGCATTACAATTGCTGATAATCTTTCAAGAGGCAAGATGGATAATGATCTTGAATCTATTATAGACTCTGAAAATGTATCATTTGTTCAATTAGATTTAACTCTTTCAGAAGATTTCAATAAGTTAGAAGAGAACTATGACTTTGTATATATGCTTGCTGCTGTCGTCGGAGTAAACAATACACTCAAAAACCCTAGTGAAATTATAAGAATCAATACATTGCTTACAATCAATACATTGGAGTGGTTAAAAAATATAAACGTTAAAAAAGTTGTATTTACATCGACAAGCGAAAATTATGCAGGAACTATTGATAATTTTGAGTATAAAATTCCTACGCCAGAGGATGTTCCTTTGACCATACTCGATGTATCACATCCAAGATATACATATGCTATAACAAAAATATTAGGAGAGTCAGGCTTTCTAAATTATTCAAAAACATTTAATTTTGAATGCACAATAGTTAGATATCATAATGTAATTGGTCCCAGAATGGGATTTAAGCATGTCATACCTCATTTAGCAGAAAGGTTCATCGTTAACTCTGAAAATCCTTTTTTAATGTATGGCCATGATCAAACAAGATCTTTTTGTTATATAGATGATGCTATCAGAGGAACTGTGGATGCTGCAGAGTGTGAAATAAGCAATGGTGAAATTTATCATATTGGATCATCTGAAGAGATTAGTATCCAAGATCTTATTGAAGAGTGCGGAGCATTTTTCAATTATGGTGGTTCTTATATGGAGGCTCCAACTTTTCCGGGATCAACAAAAAGAAGATGTCCTGATATCTCAAAGGCAGCCAAACACTTTGGTTATCAACCAAAATTTAATTGGAAAGAATCAGTTAGATTAACCCTAGAGTGGTATAAAGAATTCTTTGAAAGTGGTAAATCTTCGTTTGAGTCCTCCTTTGAAAAGCCAGATGTATAAAAAAATAAAAAGGAT
>MDTA01102878.1_pt1 | contig 16006 bp, 7 predicted proteins | sample 811151 | NCBI WGS metagenome assembly MDTA01 (sample SAMN05326648, study PRJNA326480) | marine metagenome | isolation source: seawater | place: Indian Ocean: South | collected 2010 | reverse complement strand
ATTCTACCTTTATAAACGGAAATGGTGGACAAATCTTGAACAGTCATAATGGATTTTGGATGATAGATGGATTTACATTTACTGATGGGAGCGCTGATGATGGAGGTGCGATACTGACCTCTAATGGTGGACTAATGTTAGGAAGAAGTAAGTTTGTAGGTAATAGTGCAGATCATAATGGAGGAGCATTAGCTATCTTTAATTCATCAGTAATTATGGATAGTGTTATTTTCTCAGGAAACAATTCGGTAGATAACGGAGGTGCTATATTCATTTATAACACTGAACCAAGTCCTGATCTGCAATGGATCGTTTCCCTTAACAATGTAACTATGTTTCAAAATACATCTGAAGCTCAAGGCGCTGGTTTGCGTGTTTATGGGGGTAATGATGGATACACTCTTGTAAGCTTGTTTAATGCAACAGTCCGAAATAATTCTGGATATTCTTACTCTGGCTTAAGCTTGAGTGGTAATGTTCAAGCAGATATCTATGAAAGTCGATTTATCGGTAATCAGGCTCAGGCCTACTCAGCTGCAGGTGGGTTTTTAAGTGGAGCTTACTTCGAAATGGCTCACTGCGTTGTGGCAGGCAATCAGGCCAACCTAGGTGGTGGAACTGCCAATTCAGGTGGTTTATCAGTATGGGATGGTTCCTATGGAACCTTTACTAATTGTACTTTTACAGAAAACTCTGCCGAGTACGGAAGTGCATTGACAGTTGGAGGTGGTTCTTATGCCAGCCTAGAGTCATCGATTGTTTGGAACAATCCTGGTGATAATGCACTTGCAGCGGTTCAGTGGAATGATAATGGGAGCAATTTAGATGTCTATAATAGTGTTGTTCAAAACGGCGAGGACGGAATATATGCTGATGATCTTTCTATTGTTTATCAGGACGGAGTATTAAATATAGATCCACTTTTTTGTGATCCAGAAAATGGAGATTTTTCCATTGATATGAATTCAGGAGCAATAACACCCTGGGGAGAGCCAATGGGTGCTCTTGGATTCGGATGTGAGGGAAATATTATGGCTTCGGCTAACATTTTGAGTATTCAAGATGTTCCAAACGATCAAGGTGGAAGAGTTTATGTTACTTTCGAGAAGTCTTCATTTGACACAGATGGACTTGGACGCACGGAGATGTATACAGTTGAGCGGATGGATGGCGGTCAGTGGGTTGGTCTTACCTCGGTCGGCGCTTACGCAAGTGAGATTTATGTTGTAGAAGCAACAACACTTGCAGATTCAACCAGTGAAGGTGATGGTATGACAACCTATCGTGTAGTGGCGAACATGGACGAAGGAAATTTTGAAAGTGAACCAGAATCTGGATACTCTGTTGATAATATTGCTCCGATGATGGTTACGGGATTAACTGCTAATATGTCTGATGGTATGGTTATGCTTTCTTGGGGCCATTCTGAGGCAAATGATTTTTCACACTACATGGTTTACTACAGCACAGTAGCTGATTTTATACCAAGCGAGGAAACTATGATCGGAACTCACTCATTGCCATCTTTTGAGCATAATGTTGAAGAGTTGGGTGACCACTACTATGTCGTCTCAGCTGTAGATGTAAATGAAAATGAGAGTGAATACTCTGAAGAAGTAAATGTTACTTTGTTAAGTTTAGCTGATATACATGGACTCCCAGAAACGTTTGCTCTTCATCAGAATTATCCAAACCCATTCAACCCTAGTACAACGATTCGTTTTGATTTACCTGAAGCAGGTAACGTTTCTTTAGTTATTTATGATATGATGGGTCGAGAAGTTACTACTTTGGTAAGTAGCCCAATTGAAGCTGGGTATCATTTTGTCCAGTGGGATGGATCTAATAGTATAGGGTCTTCTGTTGCAGCTGGTGTATATATCTACACCATTCAAGCAGGTAAACATAGAGCTATAAATAAAATGATTTACTTAAAATAAGCTAATTCTAGGCAATTAAACTAAAAAGGGGCAGATATTGTCCCTTTTTAGTTTTAGTAAAATTCTTTATTCTTTTTAACTTTCGCGGCGTTTACTATGAATAATACGTTTATAATGATTAATAGAAAAATAATAATGCTAACAATAGCAGTTGCTCTAAACTCATTGTGGTCTCAAAATCCATGGAGAAATAATTCTACTAAAAATGAGATGATTGAGAAAACACCAGCGCGAGACATGTCAAAACCTGTTGAGTGGGGATATTTAGATTCCCTTGCCGGAGTTTATTATTTAGATCAGGTTCCCTACTCGGGTCCAGTAATCAAGCAATTGGAAATAGGATTACTTACTGGAGAATTTAAAGCTGGGCTTAAACACGGTGTATGGCAAACCCTCAATAAGATTGGTCAGCCTATTATGATTGGTCACTTTAAGGAAGGCAGAAAACACGGGAAATTTGAACAGTGGTATGATGATGGAGATGAAAGACATAGAGAACTCATTGCTACTTTTGATAATGATAAATACATAGACGAGTATAAAGAATGGTATGAAAATGGAAAAAAATCAATTATAGGATTTTATATTGATGGGCAAGAACATGGTAAGTATACAGAATGGTATGAAAATGGAAAAAAAGCATTAAAGGCAAAGTTTATTAATGGTGAACCGGATGGTTTATATAAAGAATGGCATCCTAATGGAAAAAAATCGCTTCGAGTAAAATATATTGATGGTAAAGAAAATGGTACGTGGACTCAGTGGTATGAGAATGGAAGAAAACAAATGAAAATTGGATACGTAAATGGAGTACCTAGAGGACGTGCTAAGTTTTGGTTCCCAGATGGGTCATTAAAAGGGGAGGGAATTGTTAGAAGCGAAGTTCCAGGGGGTGGATGGATTCTTTTGGATCCAGATGGAAATAAAAAGGTTTATAAATAATTTATAAAAAAAGTTATTGCCGATAAAAGTGACTTTTTATTGCTTATAAAACTTTGCCCATTTAGAATTAGGTGCAATTGCTAGTAGGTCTCTTTCAAAATTTTTAGCTTTTTCACCCTGTTCAAGTTTTTTATAAATTTGAATTACATAATGAGTGACCTCCGGAATTTTGGCGTGCTCAGGATTCTTTTCTTTTAAGGATGAGAGTGTATTAAGAAGTTTGCCTAAAGCTTTATTTAGTTCAACTTTACTAGGACCTTTCATCGATTGTCTATAGTAAAGATGGTGAAGTGCTTCATCCTCAGCCTCTGCACCTCGAACGCCCGCTACTGCAGTTACCTTTTCGACCTCATATCCAGCATCTGCAACATCTTCAATTTCGTTCCAGACGGTGTTATCCCACATGGCATCTAAATCTAACTCTTCGTCCTGAGCAAATATCGGACAGAAAAGTAAAATTAAAGTTATAATGAAAAATATATTCTTCATAAGTACTATAATATACAATACTTTAATCGAATTTATCAAATTTTGGTGTACTTTCCCCCATTGTTTCAATAAAGTCAAGTTGTGATACCAATTCTGGTTTTGCTTTTTTGACTTCTTCATAGTAAACCATAGCCTGATCATACATATACATTCTATAAAGAGCGACGGCCAGATTTACCTTATAATCCATTTCATCAGAATCATTCTTAATTGCCTTTTTAAAATAATCTATCGCCATAGAATAATTTCCTAGTCGTGCAAACGTTACACCAACAGTATTATCACTCCGAGCCCTTCTTTTTCTAAAATCAACTTTTTTAATGTCCTCTGGCTTAATATTTATCGGAGCCTCCTTTAATTCAACTAACCCTTTAGAAGAACCTTCTGCAAGTTCAGATTCTAAATCTGCAGATATTTTCAATTGAGGACCTTCAGAGGAACCGCCAGCAATACTTGCTTTGGCTGCACCAAATACTTTATCTAATTTTCCTTCAAACATAGGATCAAGCATTACCACTTCTTCATATTTTTGTCTGGCAAGACCTTTGTTACCCAACATGAATTGAGTGATTGCAACATTTAATAGATAACCTGGATGCTCTCCCCCTTGCTGTATTGCCTCATCATAAAATTCTAGAGCTTTTGGATATTCTTCTGTTTTTGTATAACAAACTCCTAGCGTATTAATTGCATCTGGAAATATTGGTTTCATGTTAATAGCTGTTTCAAACATTTCAATGGCCTCTTTATATCTAGCAAATTCCATGTATTTTACACCAGCATCATAATAATCCTCAGCGGCTATGAGCCTGCTTCCCACAGCATTATAAACAATCTGCTCTAGCCACATTCCATATTGCTTAATATCTTCTTTTAATAAATCATTAATTCCATCAATTAAAGGCATTGGCATATCAGGAGTAACGTGAGAACCAGCTATGTATTTTGCTGAAGCTTCTTTAACAGAGATCTCATTTACATAATTTTCTGCTTTCATTTCATTGTATTTTAAGGCGCCTTGTTTCCAAGCTGAAAAAAAGGGTTTCCCTACTAGAGTTGCTTCAACTGGTATCCATACTTTATTGTTCAAGACTACAACTTCGCTTTCATCTAAAAAGTATTTTTCAACATCGTCGGGTTTTATGCCGCTGTCAAACATTACAAATATATGCCCTGCTCCAGGCTTAAAAACATCTAAGAACATAGTTTCAATTCCAAGGTTTGCCATTAAAGAACCAAATAAAGCAGTCAAATCATCACAGTCTCCAATTTTATCTCTCAACATATCACCAGGATATTTCACAGTGTCAAATGCAGACTTATCATCTGCAATATCTAAAAAGGGTGTTTCTAAATCGATATTATAGACAAGCCCGTGAATACCTAATGCATCAAAGAGAATAATTGCTCGGCCAAGATTACTTCTCCCGAAATAGTCGTTTAGAATAGGAGTGTAGTATTGTATAAAATTTCTGGCGAATTTATCAACAACAGCATCAGCTGGTGTAACGTAGCAAGCAATCATGTCTGGATTGCTCCAAGTTAATTTTCCTTTTCCAAGAACATAAGAAGATTCCATTTTCTTCTGAGCAAGTTTTTCTTCACCATCCTGTTTATAAGTGACCTTTACCTCAGGCTGAACAAGGTTGTCGAAAGTGGACTTTTTTGAGGTAAGGACGTCACTACTAAAGGATATACCAATATCATACTCTTCTTCAGATTTTGGAGGTAGGGTTACAGTCTCTGAATGAGGATTATCCATCATAGTAGGGACAAAAAGAGAAACATTGACCGGCAGATCAGCATCTGAAATATTTTTTAGTCCAACTTTAACAAATGGCTCAGATTCATAATAGCGATGAAGAGAGCGAAATATAGGGTTGTGGGCAATAGTAGTTTTTGTAATACTTACTACAGCAGGACTTAATTGTAGTGCCAGTGTAAAATGATGTGTGGGGTTTAAATATGGATGGCTCTCAAATCCATATTCCATAACTAGATTTTTAAATTTTAAAGATATGCCTGCTGAAGGAACTAAAATATCTTTTTCATTGTTAATATTTAATCCTTGTTGGATACCTCCACGAAAACTTACTCGGCTACCTAAAATATATTCAGTTCCGATCTGAACTCTGTCTCCAAAATCTGCAGCAATGGTCAGCCCATTAATAGGCATGTAACTTATGCCTAATTTAAATGCTTGCCCTAAGATTGTTTCAGTTGTTTTATCTTTATAAGAAACAGAGGTACCTCCCAAATCGTATAGTCCTACTCCCAATTTAAAATTTTTCATAGGTTGAATTAGAAAACCAACATCATAACCAACGCCTGCACCTTTTCCATAAGAAGCATCATCTAATAGCATATCTCTCATTAGATACTTAAGTGTTAATCCCATACTTAGCTTCTTTAATGGTTGGAATCCAAATGCAAAACATAATTTATTTTCAGAGTAGGCCAATTCCTTATCATCATACCCTATATTAGACCAGTCTAGACCAATTGCTAATCGATCATTAAAAGGCCTTACAAACCCGAGGTAAGATTGAGTAATTCCCATATCATAAAGATCCGAATATGTAGAAGTGAACTCAGTGCGGCGAAGTCCAGGTAACCCGGCAGAGTTCCAGGTTATTGCATTTGCGTCATCTGCAACAGCAATAAATGCCCCGCCCATACTCAGGGGGCGGGAGCCAACAAAAAGTTGATCATTTTGTCCAAAAACTAGAGAAAGAAAAAATAGTAAAATTGAATATTGCTTCATCGATTAAGAACTCCCACAGTAGTTCTCAATACAATATCATCCTTTTCAAGAGTAACAATATAGAGGCCACTCGGAACGATTTGGCCGTTAGAGTCTTTTCCATCCCAATTTAAAATTTGGTTACCAGCTTGTGTGGGATTTTGAGGTTTTATAACTCTTTTCAACCTACCTGAAAGGTTGAAAATCCTAGCAGTAACATCTTCCTTATTTTCTAAGTTATAAATTATATTAGTCTCGGTGAATTCAAATATAGACCCTGAACCTCCAGGAGAAAAGATCCTTGGCTGGCATACAATTTTTTCAATACTAATACTGTCCATCATAAGCGTTGTATCTAAGGAAATAAAAGCTCCATAAGTGCCAAAAGTATCTATCTGAACTTGTATATACGAATTGCCGCCAATGGAAACCTGAGAACCTCCTAGTTTTAGAACAGGAAGTAAACTTTTTATTGTGGTATCAACTAAGCCTACGAATGGCACCAGTCCAGAATCCGGTATTGCAAGCCATTCACCATTGAGTTCGTTGCATAATTGTTTATTATTACAATTTATATTGAAGTACTGGTTAAACTGTTCAGTAATAAGACATGTACTATCAGGGAACCCTATCCTTAAGATACCTGGTTTATTAAGTGATTGGTTAAAAGGCTTGATATCGTATAAATCAGATATTAAGTAGGTTATACCACCTTCAACCAAAAAGGAGCTAGTGTCAGGAGGTACATTTTGACTGTTAATAGCAACTGAAATATCACCATTAACAGCATTCTGTGGAAGAAGAATACTTACTTTACCATCTTCACTTATCGAGGTACCACCGTATTGGGAGATAATACTTTCTGGAGTTTTAAAAATAGATATCTGATCCATCTTGTTTTCTCGTTCATCCTGCGCTCCATAAACATGTACTTGAATAGCTTTTCCAGAATAATAATCAGGTAATGTTAGAACACCTGTCCATTCATCACCATTAAAACTTTGTTTTGTAACAAGAAGCGAATCGTCTTCGGTTCCTATTTCACCTAAATCAGAATTATAAGGATGAGTAACAAGGATAGTCGGATCCATACTCAAATCCAGATAAAAATCTTCTTTAAACTTGATGATCAATATGATTTGATCATTTGTTACGTAATTTGCTCTTATGGTATCGATTGATGGAGCCGTAACGTCTATATAAAAATAGTCTTTATTTGACCATTCAGATGTAGCGAGACCATGATCAATAGCCCTTACTCTCCAACTGTAGTTTCCCTCGCCAAGGTTCTTTAATAGTTTGTCAGTTTTTGTAAAAGTTCCAATTTCACTTATTCCATAGACTCCAGTACTTATAGCATGCTCGTTATCACTATCTTCCGATCCAATTTGTAATTGGTATCGTAGACCAAGTTGTGGAGTAGAGGATCCATTCGCATTTGCTGGATCAACAGGAGCAGTCCACGAAAGAGTAACAGTTCTATTGTTGATATTGGAGTCATCTAGTGAATACGGCGGATTAGGCGGCTTATTTGGATTTTCAATACCTTCAAGATTATCATAAACCTGTGCTACTACATCCTGATTTTCTTTAAAACCAGAAAGAAAAAGATCTAAGTCTCCATCATTATCATAATCTCCCCATTGTGAAAAACTAATTCCAACACTATCAATTGATAGGGTCTGATCTAATTCAAATTGATTATCTGTTTGTTTATAAATATGGGTTATAGGGGCAGAACCTAGACTTCCTTCTGTACTTGATTGACCTGTTACAAGTAAATCAAGGTCTCCATCATTATCATAGTCACCCCATGATGGTTTACCATAATAAGTACCCTGTAAAACTTGAGAAACAGTGAATGTGTTAATATTATTTTGAGCTATGTAAGTAATAAGATTTCCGCTATTATTAAGCCCAGAAAGAGCAAAGTCATCAAATCCATCACCATTATAATCAGCAAATGCTATTGCACCTGCTGTAACACCAAAAATTTCAGACTGCCATGTGATACCTTGGGTAAGTACATTATTAGAATTGTTTAAATAAACGCGCATCATGGAGGTTTTTGTTTCCTCATCAGCGCCTATAGTAACCAGATCCAAATGATCATCATCATTAAGGTGAACCCATTGAACAATAGCTGGATTAATGGGTATTAAATTAACTTGAGTTGTATCTAGTCGGAGTATTCCATCATCATTGTAGAAAATATCTAAGTGTCTTCCAAAATCATTATTATCAAACCCTCCTTGAACATAGTCTAAATCTCCATCATTATCATAATCACCCCAATGATGTCCATTAACTCCACCATTTACCCAGTTATCACCAATGCCATCGTTATTCAAATCGATATCAATCTCAGAATCAGAATCAGCAAAATAAATCCCATCATCCCATTTATAAAAGCTTGTTTTAAATCCACCAAAAAAGTTGCTTATTTGGAAACCTGTCATTGTTAGGTCAAGGTGACCGTCATTGTTATAATCAACCCAAGAAAGATGCCCTCCAAAGACAGCTTCTATATTTTGAGCAAGATCTTGTGAAAGTAATCCTCCAGAATTTTCAAATAAATTGGTTATGCTTGTCCCTGAAAAAGTGACACCGGTAAGTGCAAGGTCAGGAATATTATCCCCATTATAATCTGCCCATCCAGCTGATGAATAATATACTCCAGGTAGAGATTGAATCGATGGGACGAGTCGAGGAATAAATAAAGTATCTTCCTGCGACCATTCTGACACGTTTCCAGATCCGTCTACAGTCTGTACTGCCCAATAGTAGGTACCATGAGGAATTTCATTAAACTCTCGAATAAGTCTTTTCCCAACATTAGATGAATTAAAGGGTACGCTTGAAGAAAGCAGTTGATTCCCTCCAGATGATGTCCCAATACGTAAGTTATAGGAAAGGCTTGCAGTATTATCAATATCATCAGATCCTGATCCCCAAGTGAAAATAGCCCGGGTACTTACTGCAAAAGCATTCAAAGCATTTGGAGGTTGTGGTGCACTATTACTTCCTGTAGCTGTATTGATGTAAGCATGAGAAAAAGTTGCGGAGTCATTGTCTATCTCAGTTGTGCCACTTGCAACAATGTCAGGTATTCCATCTGAATTAAGGTCAACAAATTTGGCGCTTCGGGCCCCTAAAAATTTTTGGGCAATTGAAAAACTTCCATCTCGGTTATTTAGATATAAATTTGCTGACAAGGCGTGTATTCTTCGAGCATAATTAGTTACTGAATCAGCACCTGCAATAAGAAAATCTTGAAAACCATCTAAATTATAATCTATGGCATCAATGGTACCATATGCTACTGCAAAATCTAATTGACTTTCAAATGGGGAAAATGTTCCAAGGGGTTCATTCTCTAGTAGTAGTGTAATTAACTTTCCTTCAATTTTATTCCACCCAGTTATAATAAGGTCTAGATCACCATCAGAATCTAGATCTGTAAAATGGCTTGCACTCGCTTTCAACCCTTTAATTGCTGTAGCTGAAGTGACTTCTGTAAGCCTACCTACAGGATCATTCTTGTAAAGTCTTGACACAGATGAATTTGGATCGGCTGTTTGGCCTGATATAATTAGATCTGGGTCACCGTCGTTATCATAGTCACCCCATGAATTGCTTCCTGTGAACAACGAAGGGAAAATGGTTGTGGGATCTTCATCTAAATAATTACCATTATTAGTGTATAGTTCATTTAATATATTATTGGAATATTCATTGACTCCCATTAAAAAAAGGTCTGGCCTTCCATCCATATTCACATCTGCCCAATCGCCATGACTGTATGTTACGGACATATTTGGTAACCAAGAAGATTCATTAAAAGAGCCAGTAGAATTATTAAAAAGTAGCCTGGATTGAGCAGATCCGTTTAAATATATATCTATGTGGCCATCAAGATTTACATCTGCTAAACTAATATTACCAAGTCCGCCCGAAAATTCGGTAATTGTGTCAGGGTAAGTAGGAAAATTTGTTTGATAGTTTAGTGAAAAACCCCCCTCGCCATTTCCATTCATTATATCAATAAATAGCCCAAAGCGGGCTGGGTCATACCCAGAATAAATTATATCATTGTGTCCATCATTATTTACATCAGCTACTTGAATACTATTCGATAGAGATTGAGGTACTATGGAAGAAATGATAGAATCCATTACAAAAGGATCTTGACCCTTTGAGAATGAGATAAGACTTAAGACGATGATAATACGTAATGATAGAATCGTCCATTTCATACTTGCGACAATTATTTACTAGTTAGAGTCCAAACCCCATCCCAATCGTCACCAGGTGGATTGGAAAGAAAATGTTCACAGCGTGGTATATAGATCCTGCTAGGATTTGTTTTTCTACCTGGGAACATGTCTTCCAACTCGTCTGAGGCTTTAAATGCTTCAATAGCTTTTAACCATTCTTGGTTTTGGTATAACTTTAAGGCCTCATTGTATGCTGGCAAGATTTTTTTATACTGTTCAGGTTCTTTACCTACTTCAGAAATTAACTCCCATACTTTTACAGGCTCCTCTTTGCCTAATACTTTAACATAATCTAAATCTCGCACGATTATTTTATCCTTGATAGGTTGGTACGTACTATCCGCAATTTGGATATATATACCATATTGCTTAGCAGATGATTCAAGTCTTGCAGCGGTATTGACATTGTCTCCCATCATTGTATAATTCATTCGGGACTCTGACCCCATATTTCCAGTAACCATCTGACCGGAGCTTATGCCTATCCTATTTTGCATATTATGTACAATCTCTGGCCATCTATCTCCTTCCTCTCTCCATCCCTTCCGCAAGATTTCTAGATTATCTTGCATTTGGATTGCAGTTTTACAAGCCCATAATTCATGATCATTTACATCTATTGGGGCTCCATAAAATGCGACTATTGCATCACCAATATATTTATCAAGCGTTCCATTATTTTCTAAAAGGACATCTGTCATATCAGTTAAATACTGGTTTAAAAGTGCTACAAGCTCACTTGCAGTTAGCTTTTCTGAAAAGGCAGAGAAACTTTGGATGTCAGTAAAAAAAGCAGTATGATATCCTTCCTCTCCACCTAGAGAAGGTTCTTCACCACTTTCGTACATCTGATCAATAAGCTCGGGGGAGACATAGGTACCAAAAGAATCTTTAAGAAAATTTTTATTTTTTTCTTCTTGTATATAATTATAAACTGTTATTCCAAGATAACCAATGCTCAATGTAGATAATGGACCAACCATATCTAACCAAATATGATGATTAGAAAACAACCAAAATGAAATCCAACCATATAAACCAACAATGATAGCAGTTACGAGTCCTCCTAATGCAGCACTTAAAGATGGAACTCCAAAAGAAAGTAGCAAACCAATAGATAGAATAATTAGTGCTACATGGGATTTAGAAACTTCATGAATTATTTTGTTATCTAAGATAGTATTTAATGCATTGGCATGCAACCCTACCATAGGATATCTTGGGTCAAAGGGCATTGGGTTGAGATCAGAAGTCCCAGTTGCAGTTAATCCATAATACAGTTTTTTGCCAATAAATTCAAATGGGACAATATCCCTAGCCGTATTCTTCTTTTCGCTTCCTATGAATAGTCTATCTGGCGTGGCATATGGGTAGAAAGAAAGAGGCCGTTGTTGTTCAATTAAATTGTGTTTATGGAGATTAGATATAATTTGAAAGTTCCTACTAGTGTTTCTTGCTATTGCTCTTGCTTTCACATAAGCACCACTTCTTTCTTTATTATTATCTATAATTTTGCCCAAATCTGAAATATGTTTTTTGTAAGTAGAGAATTTGTAATCTGGGATTCCAAAATCGTAATGAATTACCTTTTCTTTAATTATTTCATCAAGCGTAGGAATAGTAGTTCGGTTCGAATCCATGAATATATCTGCAATGATATTATTATTTTTAAGTTCATTAAATTGTTCAGCAGGTATGGGGCGAGGGAATTCAGATGCTTTTCCATTTGGATTGCTTTTGATCCATTGTTCTACTGCACCCATCATCATTGTCTTTTTAACAGCACTTAATATATCCTTTTTTGATGCATCTATTTCGGACAGTGCAGGTTTATAGGCAGCTTTAACATTTCCATCAAAAGAACTGTTTGCTAGACCTTTAAATTTGGCAAGAACATAATTTTGATATTCATTTTTTTGAAATTCTTTTAGGATATTGTAAGGATAGTGAACTAAATCAAATTCTCCTGTTTCTTTATCTTCCCAGTTTCCAGCCCAATTAACCTGCATCTGTCCTTTTTCATTTATTGGTATAGAAATAGAAGTTCTGCCATGTTCATCAACTTCAGGAATATTAAACCTTAGTACATCTCCAGGTATAATTTCAACTGAATCGAAAGGAACTCCGTAGTGTTTTAGCGCTATAGCAAGAGAGGCAGAAGGAAATAGTTTATCTTCATATAAACCGACTAGAGGATATTTTCTTTGTAGTCCATCGGGGTCTGGATCTGATTGAAAAAAGTATACCCCAGCTGAATTTTTGATAAGAGTATCAACAACAGTTTCAATATCATAAAAATCAAATAGGGATGAAAATTCAGTAGGATCCACAGTCCTGAACAAATTACGATCTTCTAGTAGTTTTAGTCTTCTTTCCATCACTTCAGTTCGTTTTTTCACAGGTTCTTTCTTTTTTCCTTGAGGCTTGAAGCTTTGTGCAAATATGATATTACCAGCCTTTTTTGCAGCGTTAGCGAGTTCATTATCTGGATCAGGAAAAAGATTTTCTACTTGATTCATTGTTAAGGTTGAGTCGGATATGCTTTTCAAAACTTTGTACTCAAGCTTTCTTTCACTGTCTTCAATGAAATAAATATCAAAAATAAAAGCATCAAGACCATGTTGCGATGACAAGTTTACTAAAGGTATGTGTTTTTCCCTGCTCCATGGATCCCACTTACCCTCAGTTTGCAATGCCCTTACATCGATATCTGCGGTTGCAATATCACTTCTGGTTTTAATTAATCCTCTACTCTTAAAACGCATATCAAGGAGGGTATGCTCAAAATTATCATACACATCTAAAAAAGATAAAAGACAAACTATTATTGCTATTCCAAAAGATATAAAAATGTAAGGAAGATTTTTTTGCATCTTGCTAACCTACTACATTTGGTGTGATAAAAATCAGAAGCTCGCGTTGTTCTTTATCAATTGTTGTAGACTGAAACATTCTTCCCAAAAAAGGTAGACCGCTTAGGACTGGAATGAATTTTCTATTTTCTATAGTATTTTCTGCTATAAGACCGCCAATTATTACTGTATCACCATCATTTACCGTTACCTGAGTTTTAACAGTTCGCTTTGTAGACCTTGGTTTATCGGTACCTACTTCAGCGGCTGAAAGAAGTGCCTCAACAGAGGCATTTACTACAAGAGTAATTCTCGAGCTATCATTTATTCTTGGAGTGACTGTTAAGTTGATTCCAACATCTTTTTCTGTTATTTGCTGGGTGTTCATTTGGTTATTATTAAAATTAGATCCGCCAGTGCTTCTATTTGAATTTTGATTTCCATATCTACCAGAATTTTGATTTCCCATATTACTCACACTTCCTTCATAATATACTGTAGTAGTAATGTTGCTTTCAGCTGAATGATTGTCCAGGGTGGTAATTTGCGGACTTGCTAGTACCTTAGATTCTCCTCGAGCTTGCATGATTTTCCATGCTTGACCAAACTGAAAAGGGTTCAATGTCGCTATGGTGACATTGCTTAATTTAAATGGAAGTAAACCGATAGAATCGTCTGGAGCTCCTCCTAACTGTATAGGAGTACTCCTTGACCAGTCAATGCCGCTTCCTTTGGCAGTATCAACTCCTGACTCAATAAATCTAACTGATATATTCACATTTGCAATTGGTTTATCTAATTCCTCTAATAAGGCCATGATTCTTGAAAAATTTTGCTCAATATCTGTTATAATTGCAATATTTGAAGCACTTGCTGAAGCACCCATTGGCGTAATAATTGGTGTAAAAGAGTCTATGCTCCCTTGATCAGTAAAAACATTTTGTAAGGGTTCTTTAAGTGCTCCGGTATCAATGTATTTTAGCCTTACTACTTTAGTTACCAAGTCTCTTTCAATCTTTAGACTTTGTTCTTTAACTATTATTATATTTTCCTGTGTTATATAATCGTAACCATTTGGTGTTAGGATTACATCAAGAGCTGCTTTAACGGATACATTTTCCAAATTGGCTGTGATAGTATCTTTTACTTCTGGGGTAACTACTATGTTTAACCCCGCCAGTTCACCAATAAGCATTAAGACATTCCTTATGGAGGATTCTTTCATATTAATTGACATCTTTTGACTTAAGTCGTAGTCTTTTCCATATTTGTCTAAAGTTATATTTTCTAGAGGACCATAGGCTAACCCCGCAGATAAAAATATTAAATTAAAAAGTACTCTTAAATTATAAGCCGACATTTTTTATGATTTTTGTAGTTCCAATTTTAAATGTTACTTGTTCGTTTTCTATTTTTTCTATCAAAGCATCTTCAATAAGGTCCCCTTCGCGAAATGTTTTTCCATTGATTGTAACAAAAGCTTTTTCGCCCATTCGTACAGCAGTTTCTATTGTAAGGCGATCAAGAGAATTTAGTTCAAGAGTTTTCTTGTCCTCTGCTACTACGACTTCTTTGGCTATGACGGGCGATGTTTGTTTAGTCATCACCTTTGGCTCATTGTATTGAACAAAGGGATTTCTAGCCCAGCCAGTAAGGTCAGAATATTCTTCTGATATTGAGTTGAATTCAGTTGTTTCAATTAGACTTCGCTGCAGAACTTTTTCTTTTTCTCTTTTTTCTTGACGCTCTTTTAGTTTTCGAAGTTTGGCGCTATTGGATGACATGCCAGCTGTTCGAGCTCGTTTAAACTGTTTTCTTTTTGGTACATCTTTTGCTTTCCCAATATTATTTCTATCTATATAATCATAAACAGCATATACTATTGATACGCAGAGTAAAGCAGAGAGTAATTTTAATCTAGGTGTCATCCTTTAATATATCTAAACTACTTCAAAAATTACAGTATCTAAAATCATTTTATTTATGTCAGTAATTACGATCTTCCATTCCCCTCTATCTAAATCATTAACTTTTCTGTTAGAAATTGCAGGGATTTCATCGCCAGACCTTACAAATATACGAACTTTTGCTTTAAGCTCGCCATCCATGTACCATATATGGTATACAACTTGACTTTTTTCAGTGTTATTATTAATAAGAGAGTAGCATATAACTTTTTCGTCATTGATATCGAAAACTTTACTTGTGTAGACAGGTAAATTATTTTTCACCTTTTTACACATACTGCTTCGAATAACTACTAGATCATTCAAAGCATTGTAATCCTTTACTAATGGTTTTGGATTATCATTTTTGATTTGAGACGCTTTTTCCTTGACTTCAATAATTTTTTCAGGTTTTTCTTTAGAATCTTTTTCAATCGAATTGTTTTTTTCTGTAATTATTTCTTCAACAGGTTCTGTTGCAGGTTCAAGCCACATTTCGGGAACATCTTTTAATTCTTCATTTATAATTATCTTATCTTTTTTGTCAACATTACTGACTATTTTGCTTGAGGTTAGATCTTCTTTAGGTTCTTTTTTTTGTTTTTCAATAGAAGAAACTTTATTTTTTTGAATTTTTTGAATTTTGTTATTTTTAGAAGACTGAAAATAAGCATATGCAATGAATTCAATGGTTTGTTCTGGAGATGATTTTTCCTGGGAAACTCCTACATTGGAAGTTGTAAAGCGAAATCGATTGTCTTCTAAATTTTCTAAGAATTTGTTGAAATTTAGAAATGATCCTCTAAGAGTTATATCT
>MDTA01179902.1_pt1 | contig 16008 bp, 9 predicted proteins | sample 811151 | NCBI WGS metagenome assembly MDTA01 (sample SAMN05326648, study PRJNA326480) | marine metagenome | isolation source: seawater | place: Indian Ocean: South | collected 2010 | reverse complement strand
GGCAACCAGGCGGATATCTATTGCTGATGCTTCAAGCTGTTGCAGTTTTTTCGCGTATTGGTCTAACTGACTTGATAAACGCTCGAATGCTCGTTGCTGTTCATCGCTGGCGACGTAGTCAACGTTGGCAGCAAGCCATTCTTTATGAGCATCTTGCATAACGCTTAAGGCAAAGTTTGGATCTGTTGATGTCTCTTTTGGATTGACAAAAAAGCCGTCGAGCCTGTCAATCGTCAACTGATAAGGATCGTTGGTAGCGCTAGGGATGCTAAGGTCAATGTTTGCAAGCGGGTTTTCTGGAAGCTGTATCGATATGCTATCAACATCAAGTTGTCGCAGCATTTGCGACGCCTCTTGCAACGCCTCTGTAGCCTGTTGTCGGTTCTCGCTGAGCAGTTTTAATCGCGTTCTATGTTGTTGCAGGGTCGCGAAATCTGGCCGCTCATCGGTGTGTTTACCTAGAGTCTTAACGATGGTGTCATCCAGTTCTTGAAGCCGTTGCAGAGCTTCGTCTTTTGCGCGGCGAGCCGATTTGATGGCATCTATGCCGGCCCGGGCGTGTTTATGACAGGCTTTATTGTGACCGCGCGAATACTTTTCTAGTGCGATTAACCCTTTTTCCGAGCGCAACATTGGTTGACTTAGCACATGGGGTTGGTCTTGGGGGTGAGCGCGCACGGCCAGGGTAGCTAATTGTTCTGCGGTACTTGCAAGACCTACCAGTGCGTTCACTTCACCAGCGCTTGCACTGGTAATGCGCTCGTTAACCACTCGTGGGTCGTTGATGAGGTCAGAGTTTGTTGGGTTTAGCTCAACAACGCGCTTTGCCGCTGCCTGTTGAGTAACGTCGTTCGATAACAACGAGGCCAGTGCGTCCAGATCATCAATCCAGGCCACTAAAGCAAGCTTAACCTCGGTGTTGTCTTCGGTGGCCAACTGCTCATTAAGAAACTGCTGCAATGGCACGGGCACTGGTTGCAATGCCCCGGAGTCTTGGGCGTGTCGCATTTGCGTCAACAACGCCAAGCGTTGTTCCGCATCGCCGTGGCTCAGCTGTTTAATGTACCGCTGTGCATTGCGCTGCCCAGAGTTGAAGAGCTTAGCCAGCACAGCATTAGCCCAGGGCGTTGTGACTACCGTCGCACAGCGGCGCGCCCTTGGTGTGTTTGCAAGCGCAAAAATACAAGGTGCGGGTCTTCTCTGCGGTATAGCTCATTGGCAAAAAGTCAGTGCCTTCGTGGGAACCGTCGCAAAACGGTTGGCGATTGCTTTTGCCACAAGAGCACCAAAAGTATTTGCGTCCTTCTTCGACATCGACGGGCATTGGGGCCTTTTGTGGAATTTCAGGAGTGGCCATAAGTTTCTCTCTTTGTTGTGGGTCCCAGTTTAGAAAGGTTAAGAAAAGTTATGAAAACTTGCGTTCATCCCACCATGGAAAGAATTCTGGCATGTCGCTGGATACCTGGCATGGATAATTGGCGTCACGCTTTTCTAAAAATGATTCAACGCCCTCTTTAGAGTCGGCTGAGCGACCGCGGTAGTAGATACCGCGAGAGTCAATCTTGTGTGCCTCCATGGGGTGATCCGCGCCAAGCATTTTCCACATCATGTGGCGCAGCAGTGCTACCGAAACAGGGGCCGTGTTGTCACGAATTTCTGCGGCAATTTCCCGGGCCTGTGTCAGCAAATCATCAGGTTCGTGCAGGCTCCGCAGCAGTCCGCCGTCCATGGCTTCTTGGGCGGGGAAGACCTTGCCCGAGTAACACCACTCTAGCGCTTTGCTGATGCCCACTGCGCGGGGCAAGAAGTAGCTGGAGCAGGCCTCTGGCACGATACCGCGTCGGGCAAAAACAAAACCAAATTTTGCTTGGGTTGACGCAAGACGTATGTCCATAGCTAACGTCATCGTGACGCCGACACCAACAGCGGGACCGTTAATGGCAGCAATGATTGGTTTATTGAGTTCGTACAGTCGCAAGGTCAAGCGACCACCGCCGTCTGGATTGATACCGCTGCTGCGGTCAGATCGGGCGTCGCTATTAAACGTATTGCCGCCGCTGGACAAATCTGCTCCAGCGCAGAATGCGCGCCCGGCGCCAGTCACAATGATGGCCTTTACCTCATCATCAGTATCCGCTCGATCACAGGCGTCCAGCAATTCTTCGAGCATTGGCGTGTTAAATGCATTGAGCGCTTCGGGCCGGTTTAGTGTGATGGTTAAAATGCCGTCTTCGACGTCGTACAAGATAGTGCTGTAACTCACATGTCCCCCTTGTGTGTGTTAGCAAATAAGCACGTTATGGTGCCTATGTCCGGATAATTTTTCTATGATCGTCACTCAACAAACAGAAATATCTGTTGAGTTTTTGTAGCCAATTTTAGAACAAATCATGCGATCTGAGTTTTCTGAGTCAGAACAAGCATTTGCCGATCAAGTAGAAGGTTTTATCACCGAGCATTGGTTGGATAGAGCCGACCCTCAGCGGCGCCTGCGTGCGTGGCTGAACGACGACGACACCCAAGCGTTGCGTCGGCATTGGTACCAAGCTCTAGTTGCGGCAGGTTGGGCGGTTCCCCACTGGCCTGCACAATTCGGTGGTTGTAACTGGTCAGCAGCGCAATTGCATATCTGGTTTAGCGCCTGTATTCGGCATCAAACGCCGTCAGTGCTTACCTTTGCCACAGCCTATGTGGGGCCGCTGCTCATGGAATTCGGTAATTCACAACAACAAGCACTGCTGCCAAAGATTGCTCGATTTGAAGCAAGCTGGTGTTTGGGTTGGGCAGAGCCGGGCAAAATGCTAGATGACTTTGCGTTGACTACCCGTATCCGACGACATCAATCAGACCCCGGCAAGATGTATGTGACTGGTACCAAAACCAGAGTAGTGGAGGGCATGCAAGCGCTTTGGATGCTGGGTATTGGGCGCTTAGACGAAAAAGAGATAGGTGTCTTTCTATTGCCCCTCGACCAAGGCGGTGTCAGTCGTACCCCGAAAGCCGCGCTGGCAACGGGTCAGCCGATGGCTGAAATTCAGATGCAAGATGCCGTTGTACCGGCGTGGGGGACTTTGTCCTTAAGCACCGAGATGTTGCGCCGGCGGTTATCGGGCTTGGCGGAGTCTGACCTGACTTCTTTGGCCGACAGCGGCGCGTTAACTGATCAGGTACAGCGACTCAAGGCTCAGTTACAAAACGAGGACAATGTAGAACAGGGTCTGGTGCGAGACTGCGATGCCTTGGCGGTAGAGATACTGGGCCTAAAGGCTATGGAGCAACGCATTGTTCAGTCGAATGGCGCGCAATCCTCGAACGATCTGCCGCCGACAGCTGTGCGATTGCGCGCGCAATCCCTTTGGAGCAAATTAAGCGAGTTACAAATCGCTGCATTCGGGTATTATGCGTTGCCCTTCGTTGACGGCGCGCTGTCCGACAATGAAGGGCCGATCGACCCACGTCGATCTTCGGGGGATATGGACATGACCATGGTTATGCGTCGAATGCTGTCCCCTAATGTCGCGACGGAATTAGCATTAGACCCTCGCGACGTGTTGGCCCAGGAGCACGATCAATAGCAAGGGCGACCGTGCAGTTAAACTCATATGTTGGTTAAAGAGGTAGGTTGATGGACTTTTCCTTCACAGAAGAACAAACCCTATTACAAGAGAGCGTTTCGCGTTTTATGCAAAACGACTACGGATTTGAGGCTCGGCAAAAAAACGCAAGTACCGAACAAGGCTTCAGCGCCGAAAATTGGCAAACCTTTGCAGAACTTGGCTGGTTAGGTGTGCCTTTCAGCGAAGCCGACGGCGGCTTTGGCGGTGGCGCCATCGAAACAGCTCTGATGTCTGAACAATTTGGCCGCGGGTTACTGATCGAGCCGTTCTTAGCGACGGTAATTTTGGCTGGTGGTGCGATTAAGCACGGCGGCAGCGAGGAACAAAAGAGCCAATACTTACCCGGCATCATCGACGGTTCTAAACACGCTGCGTTGGCGTTTGTAGAACCCCAAGCACGTTTCAACATTGCAGATATCACCACCACAGCCACCGCTGATGGCGACGGTTATGTATTGAACGGTTATAAGGCGGTTGTGCTGAATGGCCCACAAGCGGACTTCTTGGTCGTCAGCGCGCGTACCTCTGGTGAGCAGCGAGACGAGGACGGTGTGTCCTTGTTTGTGATGGATGCTGCTACTGCGGGCATATCCCGTCGTGACTACCCAACAGTAGATGCTTTCCGGGCGTCTGAGATCACGTTTGAAAACGTCAAGATAGGCGCTGACAGTCTGGTTGGAGAAGCGGGCAAAGGATTGCCAATTTTGCAGCAAGCTATTGACGATGGCGTGCTTTCGGTGGGTGCCGAAGCGGTAGGGTGTATGGAAGTGCTGTACAAAGATACGGTTGAATATTGCAAGCAGCGTGAACAGTTCGGCCAGCCGATTGGTAAGTTTCAGGTCCTGCAACATCGTATGGTAGATATGTTCATGGAGCATGAGCAATCCAAATCACTGATGTTTATGGCCGCCATGCGCATGGCCGAAGGCTATGGCGCGGAAGCGCAAAAGGCGGTCAGTGCTTTCAAGGTGCAGGTGGGCAAGTCAGGTAAATTCGTCGGCCAGAACGCAGTCCAGTTGCACGGCGGTATGGGAATGACCGAAGAGCTAAACATTGGTCACTATTTCAAACGGTTAACGATTATCGACACGCTGTTTGGAAACGTTGACTTCCATCTACAGAGGTTTGGCGCACTCTAGTTTCCTCTATATAGGCTAACGCTTCGTTGGTGCTTGCTGCTCCGCAGCAGCCAACGAAGCCCACCGCGCCATTGCGCCTAAGTCAATTTCGAGTACCCTTCGGTCATGGGTTATAGGAGGGGTTATGGCTCGTTGGGAAAGCAATCAACCATCTATTCCGGACTGGTTCTGGCAAGCGGTAGACACTGAGGCGGAAAGTCGCTCGGTAGAGGTCGACGAATGCGATGTTGCGTACCGATATTACCCCTCTGAGGGCAAGCCCGGTCTATTACTGATTCATGGTATGAACGCGCACTCGCGATGGTGGGATTTCATCGCACCACAGCTGTTAGATCAATTTGCAGTTGCGGCTATGGACCTCACTGGAATGGGCGATTCTGATTACCGCTACAAATACTCTGCTGCTACCTACGCCGATGAAATTACTGCAGTCTTGGATGATGTGGGATTTGGCAATGACGCCGTAGTGGTAGCCCACAGCTTTGGCGGTTATATGGCAGTCAAGGCGGCTAACATCTACCCCAATCGCTTTCGCGGTTTGGTGCTCGTGGATTCGGGTATTCGTCACCCTGACGATCCCATCCCAGATCGACCCAACATGGGTGGCATGCAGGGCAAGGTGTATCCCGACCGCGATACTGCATTAATGCGTTTTCGGTTACAGCCGCCCCAGCCATGCGAAAATGAATACATACTTCAGTACATTGCACGTAACTCTCTGATGCGGGTGGATGGGGGATGGGCATGGAAGTTTGATGAAGACTTGCTCACCACGCTAACTGAAGTTGAACGTCAACCAGAGGATTACGCGGCACTGACGCTACCTGTTGCGCTAATTTACGGTGCTGACAGCGAGCTATTCTCTGCACGAACCTTGGCCTACATGCAGCAACTCATTCCACAAAATTTCCCATATAAAGCCATTTCGCAAGCTCAGCACCACGTGTTCTTGGATCAACCCCTGGAATTTGTTGCGGCTGTGAAAGAGATTACCCAACAGCTTTAACCTTCTCTAAGAGGCATCGGGCACGTCGCTTCGGCTCCTGGTGCGGCGTGTAACCGTAATACCCAACGGTGTAGTTTGGTAGCAGTTCGCGCTGCTCAGTCCAGTATTTTTTTGATTTTTGTCTACTAATAGTTGACGAACATAAAACCAGTTGTTAGAACCAGACATGAGGGTTGAGGTCTGACATGTAAAACCTGGCGAAAGTGCACATTCGTTGCTACCCGTCAGGTATCGCAGTGACAAACCGAACACGCTTAAGGCTCGAAAATGAATTGGGGACGAGGTTCAAATAAATCTCGCGGGCAGCGGCTAGCTGCTTTGTAAAAAAGGGGAAATAAGTGAAAAAGTCATTTGTGCTGTGCCTCAGCGCACTGCTCGTAGGCCTGCCCGGCACTACTTTGTTTGCTGCGGAAGAAGATCCGGCAATTGAAGAAGTTGTCGTCACAGGATCGTATTTAAAGCGCAACGCCGCTGATTCACCGTCACCGCTGTCTATCGTGTCTTCTGCGGATATTGAAGACATTGGTGCAGCAGATGCAGCGGAGGTCATAGCGTCAATGCCGTGGAACTCCGGTTCACAAACGCGTGCTGCAACCTTCCAAGGTGAAGGTGCGGACGGTCGTATGAGTATGAATCTGCGTAACCTAGGTAACGGCGCAACTTTACCGTTGGTGAATGGCCGTCGTCAGGTGCCCTCTTGGTACAACGGTCGTGGTAACGCGTCTACTAACATTAACGCGTTGGTGCCAACAATCGCTATCGAACGTATCGAAGTGGTCAAGGACGGTGCCTCTGCTTTGTATGGCTCTGACGCCGTTGCAGGTGTTGTGAACTTCATCACTAAACGCGATTTCGAAGGTTTTGATATGACATATCAATACACTTCCGATCAAAATACGGGTGAGGGTGCTACGGGCACCCTTAGCATGCTTTTGGGTGTTCAAGGTGATCGGGGCGGTATTATCGCATCTGCATCAACCATGGATCGTGGCGAAATTAACGTAGCGGATGACTACGAACGATTTGGCGGCAGCACGCTCTCCTCTACCGGTCAGCCTGGTCGCTTGTTGCCTGTGGCTGGTCAAACTATCACTTGGGCGGCGCATGGACTGCACCCTGGACAACAGGTCGGCGCCAACGAGGAAACATCATTGAACAACCTGCCTCGTGCAGCCGATGGCTCAAGTTACGGTCAGGCGGATGTAAACTGTGAGGACGCCGCTGCATTAACCCGTGGAATGGGCGGCGCGTTAGCGAACTTTGCTAACCGTTGTGTATATGACTACGGTTCGTTCTTCTCGATTCAAGCTGCTGAGAAACTGCAGAACATGTTCGTTGCTGGTCATTACGATTTGACGGATAACCTGACTGCAAACTTTGAGTTCGCTTCAAACAGCTCAGAATTCAATCGTTTGAATTCACTTAACCCGAACGCTCCAGCGTTGACCATTCCGACTGGCTCAAGTTACATAGACGCGAATGGCGATATCCAATTTGCACCCAACCCTGGCAGTGTTGAAGACGCATTCCGTCGCGGAATCGAGCCAATCAACTACGCCAACTTAACCCGCTTACAAGGTTACACATCTGAGCAAACCGGTACGGCGATTCGCCCAATGAAGACCTTCACCGATGTGAATCGTAGCGATCAGCGTCTGGTTTTCGGCATTGAGTGGGATGTTGAGTTCGCAGGGAATCCTTGGGTTGTTACTGCTAACGTCACTGCCAGTGATCACAGTTCACAGGTTGCTCAGGTGCAAGATACTTTGTCTACTCATATGGAATTAGCCTTGAATGGATGGGGTGGCCCTAACTGTGACTTGATTAACGGAGTGCCGGGAGACGGTAATACCGCTTATGCAGCATCTGGCGGAGACTTCGGTGCCGGCTCTTGCTACTTTTTTAACCCCTTCGGTAACAGCGCTTGGGAGCGAGACGGCACACAGGGTTATTCGAACGGCGAACTGACTAACCCGCCGGAGTTGTATGAATGGCTAATCGGCCGTGCAAGTTCCGACAGTGACTTTGGTCAACGGGTGTTCGACATTGTGGCAGCGGGTGATTTATTCGACACTGCCTCAGGCCCAATCGGTCTGGCTGTAGGCGTACAGCGTCGTATTGATACTGGACAGGTGGTACTTGATTCCTCTTTGACGTCCGACAATCTTGACTTCGTATTTGGTGCAGACGACTGGAAAGGCACGCTCACCACAACTGCGGCATTTGCTGAGCTGGCCATTCCTGTTGGTGACCTGATCGAAGTTAATGTCGCGGGTCGGTATGAAGAGTTCGATGAGATTGGTGAAGATTCAGTAGATCCCAAGATCTCTGTTATTTTTAGACCTACTGATTCACTGACATTACGCGCATCGGCGGGCAGCTCGTTCCGCGTACCATCATTGCAGCAGTCTTTTGGTGCGCTCACTACGGTAGCAAACCAAGCTGACTTAGTTGGTGGTACAACCTTTAAGCCTTCGATTACTAAGGGTAATCCGAGCCTTAAACCGGAATCTGCTGACAACATTAACTTCGGGCTTTCTTGGATCCCACAGGACGGTATTTTAGAAGGACTGTCTGTTGACGTTGACTACTATTCCTACGAGTACAGCGACATCATCACTCGTGAAAATAGTGCGGCGTTGTTAGCGGCTGATAACGCCGTAATACAGGCTTACGCTGACGCGAATGACGTCACCCTGGCTGTAGCTGCGACTGATTCAGCTCGGAATTTTGATCAGGTGATTCGTAACTCCTCTGGTATTTTGCTGCGATTGTTGCCGAACTTCTCCAACGCAGATTCAGCTGAGGTAAGCGGTGTTGATTTGACTTCCTCGTACAGCTTTGACAACGGGTGGGGTAATTGGCGAGTGGGTCTACAAGCGGCGTGGATCGGAACTTATGACGTAAAGGTGGGCGCTACTACCTATGACGCAGTTGGTTCTTATAACTTCACTACGCCTGTAGCTCGTCCTTTGCCTGAATGGAAAATCAATGGCACGTTGTCATGGAGCATGGATGAGCACCGTGTATTTGTGTTGGCACGCTATATTGACGAAGTGGACGAAGACATTCCTGCAGGCACCGCCGGCTTCTTTAAAGCAGTGACTGCAATCGCGGGTAACACGGACACTGCTAACGATATGGCCGACGGTAAGATCGACAGCATGTTGACGGTAGACGTTCAATATAACTACAACTTTGGCGAACTTGCGTTCCTGAGTGACTCTAATGTTACGGTAGGTATACAAAACATCCTTGATGAAAAGCCGCCGATTGTGTCTTACGTCACCGCGTACGATCCAACACTGCATGATGGACGTGGCAGACTCTTCTTCTTGAGGGTTGGTGCCTCGCTGTAAATGCGAACTCGCAGAAAAACCCCTCTTCACAGAGGGGTTTTTTTTGCCCTAGGTATTATCAAATTAACTGTAGACAGTTAAAGTTCACTCTGGAGGGCGGGAATCAGCGATTGCTTGCTACTGATTTGGCTTGGAACCGTGCGGATGGGCATCTCATAGCAGGCATCGTCTATGGAGCGAATGAGAAGGCTGATAGCACCGGAACAATAATCTAAATACTTAGGAGGGCCCTATGAAGCCTTTTTCGTACTTCATTCTCGTGAGCGCCTTGGCTACAAACAGCATCGCTTGGGCAGAACAAACCTCCGAATGTTCGCAGATTGAGGATAAGAACGAGCGCTTGCTGTGCTTCGATCTGGAATTCCCAGATACGACCCAACCGAAAAAGCCTCGCGAGGCAAAGGCCTCTGAGCCCATTAGCAACGAGTCAGAAGCTGTAACAGCAGCAACAAGCAATCTAGTAGAGCCTGAAGCACCCTCCGAGAATAAAAGCAGATTTTCGTTTTCGGGATTGCTGGATTGGAAAGAACCATTGAACTTTGAAACTGAGATAGCGGCAATTCGCTCGGGCGGCAAACAGCGTATGGTCTTTCGCTTGGATAATGGGCAAATCTGGATGCAAACCTCACCCAGAGAACTGCCATTCTCCGTGGGCAATAAAGTGGCTATAAAAAGTGGCAAGATGGGTGGATTCATAATGAGGTCTGAATCTGGCACTAGCACCCGAGTAAGACGTATCGAATAGCCCCCGCCTGTGCATCGGCGACCTAACGGCGATCACCCAACAAGATCCACGATACTTCTGATTTAACACGAGTGTCTGAGCAAGGATTACTAAGCCACCTCATCAGCGGCGTCAGCGCCACAAAGATCACGAAAGCTAACGCAAGAGGACGCGCGCTCTCTCCTTAGGAGCCAGTTTCACACGTCGCTATACAGAGCTTTTTGTGTAATCAAACTCTCCAATCGAAGAGGGCATTTTATTGGTTTAGCCGAAAGTCGCTGACATGTGCGTCAACAATCGGTTTATCGAGTCGTTAGCAGGCTGATTGTAAAGGCGGCATTAGCTATAACTTCGTCCCGAGAAAACAGCATCGGCAGATCCTCATCATTCGCCCAATTTTCCAACAGATTGTCGTAGAACTTTGATCGGGGATCGCCAGATTGTCCTGGCGCATTAGTCATCCTCGCAGCATCCCAATTGCCCACGTCAACAACCATGCGGAACGACGCGCCACTGCGCACGACAAAGTCTTTTGCTCTAAAACCGGTATTGTTGGTGGTATTGCTGCTACCGCCGCGTCCGTATTCGCGCATGCTAAACGCCTTTGCGGTGTCGGGCGTCATCATGTCTAAAAGCGGATGTTCAAATTGGGTTCGGTGCAGGTCACCCCAGCGCCAATTTTGTGGATCAGTGCCCAGCAATTGCTGGGTGGCCAACCAGGCCTTTGCCAAGGTTGTATAGGCGTGTTCTTTGCCTTCCTTGCTTTGCAATAACTTCAAGGCGGTAAGCGTATCTAAGTTCGGTGAATTGCTGCTGTTGGCTTCTTCATCCAGCATTGTCATGAGTGCAGGCTCGAGATGTTGGTGATACCAGACGTTCCATAACGCTGCGGCGGCCGAATCTCGCCCTAGGTTGTGGTCCCAGTCTGCCATCATGGTGCCGCCCTCAGCAGGTACCCGAGTCGCTAATTTAGGGAGTCGGCTTGTAACTTCTCGCGCGAATACAGATTGGTAGTCACGTTGTAGTTTGGTGGAGTCCTCCACACTGTGCTTGTCTTGGTTCTGTAGGACTTCCCAAAGCCGTTTGTAACGCCAGGGCGCAGACCACTCGAAGCCCACTCTATATTTATTGATCGGATAATCTTCAGGCAGGCTCATAGCGTTGGCGGTACCACTAAATCCGCGTTCGGGATTGTATTCTTCCGGCAGCACATCCATGTCGAAGTAGCCGTCCCATTCATAGCGCCCATCGCCTGGTACGGGTAACAGGCCATCCCAGTTATCCCGCTTTGGAAAACGTCCCGCTGGTTTGTAACCTATGTTGCCATCGATGTCGGCATATACTTGGTTTTCTGACGGTGCCCCCCAGCGATTTAGTGCACCCACAAAGGTTCGGAAATTTTGTGCGCGCATGTATTCGATGCTGCCAAAGTAGGGAGCCATACCGGGTTCTAACCAGGCGGCTCGTACAGCGAATACGTGCGTTTTGGTTTCGGCAACCACAGGGCCGTGGCGGGTAAACCGTAGTTGCGCTTTTTGGGACGCTTCGCCGTTTATCGCTATTGTTTCCTCAATGACCTGCAAGGGTTCTTGCCGGCCCGCGTAAAGGTAGCCATTACCTTTGCGTTCATAAACGTATAGATCTTCTTGGTCGATCGGGAAAATCGTTAGGCCAAAAGCGATGCGTTCGTTGTGGCCGATTGAAATGCCCGGCAAGGCGGGTTCGCCTGCACCAATAACGTTGATGCCTGGCGCGTTCAGATGCGCGATGTAACGCAAAGAAGGCACTGCATGACCCCGGTGCGGATCATCGGCTAATATCGGCCGGCCAGTCGAAGTTCTGTCGCCACTCACTACCCAGTTGTTGCTGCCAACATCGCCGCGATAGTTGTGTTGGGCGGTGGCTGCTATCAAGTCGTTCTGATTGTTCACGCCATTCATCGCAGCGCTAAAGTCTACTGGGCTTTTCGCGAGAAAGTAGGCATCCAGAACGTTGCTTGGAATAACACAGGGGTCTAATCCATCCGGCAGTTCTGTAGTCCATACAGGCTCAAGTACTTTCCATTGCGCTGCGAGCTTTAACTCATCTTTGCAGGCTAATCGCGCCCGCCAAACTTCGGTTGCTACGTTGCGCCATAAACCGTTGCTGCGAATTCGCACAACATCTTCGGCGCGCCATTTTTCCGGAGCATAACCGAGCATGCGGAATTCTGGTGGCAGCAAGTGGGTGTGTGTTTTGGTTAATTCGACAAAGGCGTTGATGCCTGCGGTAAAGGCTTCAGTAATTCTCTTGGCGTCATTGCCATAGGCAAGCCATTCGCTGTACATATCACCTCGGTACAGAAATAGCCGAGCGGCTTTGTCTTGATCTACGTAGGCCGGCCCAAGTACCTCTGACAGTGTTCCGAGACCACGGCGACGCCAAGTATCGATCTGCCAGAGCCGGTCTCTTGCGGCGTTAAAGCCTTGAACGAAGAACACGTCGTAGTGGTCGTTGGCATAAATATGTGGCACGCCCCACTTGTCGACGATGATTTCTGCCGGCTTGCTTAGCCCCTCAACCTGGTAGCTCGCATCCTGATCTATTGTTGGTGTGGCTGGATAAACCAGGGTGCTAATTGTCAGTGTTGTGATGAACAAGAGTGCTCGCATGGCTTTGTCCCTGGTCGTTAATTGAACTGAGGTTTTGGTTCCTAAATTTTATGCAAAAAAAACCCCGCAGAGCGGGGTTTTTTGGCTTGGATCAGTAAGACATTAGTCCCAAGTCAAAGCGCCGCCGGTTTGATAATCGGTAACGCGGGTTTCAAAGAAGTTCTTTTCTTTTTTCAGGTCCATAATTTCAGACATCCAAGGAAACGGATTCTTGGTACCCGGAAATTGTTCAGCCAGGCCAATCTGTGCCAGACGACGATTAGCGATGAACTGCAAATATTCTTCCATCATATTGGCGTTCATACCCAACACGCCCCGTGGCATGGTATCGCGTGCGTAGGCGACTTCTAATTCAGTGCCTTCAAGAATCATCGCACGGGCCCACTCCTGCATGTCTGATTGCCAAAGTTGCGGGTTCTCTAGTTTGATTTGGTTGATGACATCTATACCGAAATTCACGTGCATGGACTCGTCACGCAGAATGTACTGGAACTGCTCCGAGGTGCCGGTCATCTTATTGCGTCGACCCATCGACAAGATCTGGGTGAAGCCGCAATAAAAGAAGATACCTTCTAGAACACAATAGTAGGCGATCAGATTCTTCAGCAGTGCTTTGTCGGTTTCTAAAGTTCCGGTATTGAAGGTCGGGTCATTGATTTCTTGGGTGTACTTCAGCGCCCAAGAGGCCTTTTTCGCCACGGTGGGGATCTCGTGGTACATGTTGAAGATCTCGCCTTCGTCCATACCTAACGATTCGATGCAGTATTGATAAGCGTGGGTGTGAATCGCTTCTTCAAAGGCTTGGCGCAGCAGGTACTGTCGGCATTCAGGGTTGGTGATCAGGCGATAAATTGCCAGCACCAGATTATTAGCAACCAGCGAGTCTGCGGTTGAGAAGAAGCCAAGGCTACGCTTTACGATGGTGCGCTCATCGTCACTCAGGCCATCTTCAGATTTCCATAACGCGATGTCCGCCGTCATATTTACTTCTTGAGGCATCCAGTGGTTAGCGCAACCGTCGAGGTATTTCTGCCAGGCCCAGTCGTACTTGAATGGCACCAACTGGTTGAGATCTGCACGACAGTTGATCATGGCTTTCTGGTCAACGGTAACGCGCTCGCGGTTTTCGCTGCTTTCGAATACCTCGTCCAGTGTCGCCTCGGTTGCGGGTGCAGCAGTGTCTAAAGCAGGCGCAGCTGCTGCAGCCGGAGCGGGCTCAGGGCTGACGGGAGCAGGGGCAGCCTCAACGATTGGCGCTACAGGCGCAGCTGGTGCTGGTTGTTCTGCTGTTTTAAGTTGCTGTAATGCCGCTTCGTTTACTACGGCTGTTTCTTCGGTGTTGTTGTCGTAATCATCCCAACTCAGCATGATTTAACTCCTAAAGCTATTATTGACAGGCCTCGCAATCTGGATCGTCCAGAGAGCAAGCCATGGGTACAGGTGCGGCATCACCTAATTCCAGATCCGCGCCACTGACCGGTTCAACCACCGGTGGTGCTGGTTCTGGAGCAGCCGTGCTGGCGGCAACGTCGCTGGTGGCGGCTTGTGAAGAAACCGCGTTTAGCGTGCCACGATCCAGTGTCGATTTTTCGGTACTGGTCGCGCTTAAGGCACGCAAGTAATAGGTCGTTTTCAGTCCTCTTAACCACGCCATGCGATAGGTAATGTCGAGCTTCTTACCTGACGCCCCAGCAATATACAGATTCAGTGACTGAGCTTGGTCAATCCACTTTTGTCGGCGGCTGGCAGCATCTACCAGCCAGCGCGGTTCTACCTCAAACGCCGTCGCGTACTTCTGTTTCAGCTCAGCTGGGATTCGCTCAATTGCCTGCATGCTGCCGTCGTAGTACTTCAAGTCGTTGACCATAACTTTGTCCCAAAGGCCGAGCGCTTTAAGGTCTCGAACCATGTAGGGATTAACCACTGTGAATTCGCCTGACAGGTTCGATTTCACGTAAAGGTTTTGATAGGTCGGCTCTATGGATTGCGAAACCCCGGTTATGTTGGCAATGGTCGCGGTTGGCGCAATAGCCATAACGTTAGAGTTTCGCATGCCGTTTATCTGCACTTTGCTACGCAAAGCACTCCAATCAAGCTTGCTCGACATATCAACATCTAAGAAGCCCTCACCACGCTCGGCTTGCAACATTTTTATCGAGTCGATTGGTAAGATGCCGCGACTCCACAAAGAACCAGAGAAGCTTGCATAGGCACCGCGTTCTTGGGCTAAGTTGCTGGAAGCATCAATGGCGTAGTAACTGATGGCTTCCATTGAAGTATCAGCAAATTCTACGGCGGCGTCAGAGCCATAAGCTAAACCTAACTTATACAAAGCGTCTTGGAAGCCCATTAAGCCCAGGCCTACAGGACGATGACGCATGTTAGAAGTACGTGCTTGTTCAACAGAGTAGTAATTGATGTCGATGACGTTATCGAGCATGCGTACTGCTGTGCGCGTGGTCTCTTCCAATTTTTGCAGATTCAACTCGCCGTTTTCGATGTGTTGAACCAGGTTGATGGAGCCAAGGTTACAAACGGCTATTTCGTCAGCCGATGTGTTCAGGGTGATTTCTGTACACAGATTTGACGAGTGCACCACGCCAGTGTGTTGCTGGGGTGAGCGCACATTGCAGGTATCCTTGAAAGTAATCCAAGGGTGGCCTGTTTCAAATAACATGGACAACATCTTGCGCCATAAGTCCGCTGCTTTGATGCGCTTGAACAGTTTTAGCTCACCATTGCGAGTTTGTTCTTCGTAGGCCAGGTAGCGCTGCTCAAAGGCGCGGCCATAGAGATCGTGCAAGTCTGGCGCGTCGGCAGGCGACAACAGTGTCCAGTCGCCGTCTTCTGCAACCCGCTTCATAAACAAGTCTGGAATCCAGTTGGCGGTGTTCATGTCGTGAGTACGACGTCGATCGTCACCGGTGTTTTTGCGTAGTTCCAGAAACTCTTCAATGTCCAAGTGCCAGGATTCCAAATAGGCACATACCGCGCCTTTGCGCTTGCCACCTTGGTTTACGGCTACTGCGGTGTCGTTCACCACTTTCAGGAAGGGCACAACACCCTGTGACTTACCATTGGTGCCTTTAATGTAGGTGCCTAACGCTCGCACTGGGGTCCAGTCGTTACCCAAGCCACCTGCCCACTTAGACAGCATGGCGTTGTCTTGAATAGCGCCGTAAATACCGTGCAGATCATCTGGCACAGTAGTTAGGAAGCAAGAAGACAGCTGAGGTCGCAAGGTGCCAGCATTAAATAAGGTTGGCGTTGAACTCATGTAATCAAAGGAACTGAGTAGGTTATAAAACTCAATTGCTCGTGCACATGGGTCGTCTTCCTCTACAGCAAGGCCCATGGCCACGCGCATGAAAAACACTTGGGGCAGTTCGATACGGATATCGTTTGAATGAATAAAGTACCGGTCATACAACGTTTGCAGACCAAGATAGGTGAACAGGTGATCGCGTTCTGGCAGCAGTGCAGCCCCCAGTCGATCTAGATCGAATTCTGCG
>MDTA01177717.1_pt1 | contig 16008 bp, 27 predicted proteins | sample 811151 | NCBI WGS metagenome assembly MDTA01 (sample SAMN05326648, study PRJNA326480) | marine metagenome | isolation source: seawater | place: Indian Ocean: South | collected 2010 | reverse complement strand
AGATTATATATTAATGAATATTGATTCAATCGAAATGCCTTCATTGAATCCACAACAAGTTTTAGATGTAAGACACGGAGCAGGAAGAACTTTAAAAGAAGTAGATATGTTCCTATCAAACAATCTTACTATTAAAGAAATAAGTTTTTCAGGAATTGCAGACGCAACTATTTTACCTAAATTAGTCAAAAATATTACACAAGATGCAAGTGGTGCTTCTTCTATACCAGCATCTTATGATCCTTCAGAGTTAAAAATAGGCGATAGTACATCTACAGCAGATGTAGGAACATTTAGTGTATTATTAAATGTGCCATCAGCTAGTAACTCTATGTTATTTACTGGTTGCGTTTTAACTTCACTTACCTTGAGTGGAGATATTAGCGAAGAATCAGGAAGAATTAAAATGTCAGGAACTTTTAAAACTGGCTCAAAACCAGATTTTACAAGCAACTTGAATCCAACAAGTACAGCTCACTTTAATACAAACTACTTTACGACAGATTATGGAGATGACGCAGATACAAATGCAGTAACAGTTATTGCAGGTGTTGCAGATCCTATTATGAAATCATTTAGTTGTACTATTGAAAACGATGCTCAATTTATGGGATTCAATGCAGCAGGTAATTATCAAATTATTGCAAGAGCTTTACCAGAAGCATCTGTAACATTTGATTCAGTAATTAAATACGACGCAGATACAGACGGATTAGTTGCTTCTTTTGAAGGGCAATCATCATCTACAGTAGCAAACACGCTAACAGCAAAAGATAGTGTTACTAGAAATGTAGATTTCTCAATACCAAAAGCAATTATTACAGACGTATCTTTCTCAGAAGAAGAAGCTATGTTCTTGTCAGTAAGCACAAGAGGAGTAGCAGGTACTTCTGGAGATTTAGTTGCTATTACTATAGAGTAAACAAATAAAGGATAACCAATGTCTAAAAAAATAACACTCAAGAGTGGTGTAAAAGCTACCCTTGTAGAAATGTCTGTGGACAATTTTGATAAATGTATGGATTCTATACAATTTGAAGAAGTCGATGGAAAGCAATTAATTAAAAATCAATTTGCATTAAGCACACTATGGATTAGAAACGGTGTTGAAGGTGCAGATGATAAATATATTAAATCTTTGTCTGTAGAAGATAGAGTAGAATTGCAATTAGCTATTCAGGAATACAATAGCTTGGGGGAATAGAAACCCTCTCACTTGAATTAAACATACTTATAGATGATTGGTGTGAGGGTTGCAAATATTCTACCTTTCCATATAAAGCTAAGTTACCTCTTAAAAAGAATAACAGCATTCACACCTTTACATCTATGGACGATGTATGGTATGTAGTAGATCTACTTAAACAAGAAGTTGAGGAACATAATGCTACTTCTGAAAAACAATTTGAAATACATCAAGCTATTATATCTCATATACCCTTTTTTACTTGCCCTAATCATTTTATAAGCAAAGAATATCAGCGTGATATACAAAGATATACTTATTGTAAAAAAATGAAAGTACCTCCCTTTGAAGGATCATACGGAAATCAACCAAAAAAATGGATTGATAAGTGCAATGTTATAGAAAAAATGTTAAATTATATTCAATCACAACAGATAAAAAAAAGTAAAGATGGCTAAAAGATACGAAATAGAATTAAAGTTTTCCTCTCCAGGTGCAAAGCAATTAAGAAAAGCACTAGACTCCTTAGCAGCAGCTCAAAATAGATTAGCTCAAAAACAATCTAAATTGAATGTACAAAGCAAGATGGCTGAAAATGTCACACAAAAAATGATTCAGTCACAAGAGAAGCATCGTGTAGCATTAGCAAAAAGTAGAGTTCAAATTGTTCAACTTCAAAAAAGAATAGAACAATTAAATCTGAAAAACAAGCTACTCAAACAAAGAATAGATAAAACAACTGGCTCTTTTGGTAGATTAAGATTAGCTACTGCTGGATTGCAAAGACGACTTGGTGCTATTAGAAACACAATGCTTCTGTTTACCTTTGCCTTTGGTGCTGCGTTAAATGCAGTAAGAGGATTTATACAAACATCAATGCAGTTTGAGGCAGTTAAAGTCCGACTAAATGCGATGTTTGGCTCTGTGGAAAGAGGTACAGCAGCATTTGAAACATTCAATGAAGTAGCAGCAACCACACCATTTACATTAACTGATGTTGTTGAGGCTGGTGCAGCATTAAAAGCATTTGGTACAAACGCAGAAGAAATGATTAAACCTACTGCTGACTTAGCAGCCTTTATGGGCGTAACTGCTACTGAAGCAGCACAAGCACTTGGTAGAGCATTTGCTGGTGGTGCAGGTGCAGCAGACATTCTTAGAGAAAGAGGTATTTTACAATTAGTTCGTGATTTTAAAGGATTAGATGATTTATCTAAACTCACATTGCCAGAATTTAGAGATGCATTAACAGATACATTGCTTGATCCAGCTTCTGGTATTGCAGGTGCTACAGACGCATTATCTAAGACAATGACTGGTATGGTGTCTAATTTAGCAGACGCAGTTACTAGAATGGGTGCAGGTATTGGAGATTTGATTAATTTCAGAGGTGCTATACAAGGAATGACTGGATTCTTTAGCACATTTGCAGACTTTTTGAAAGAAGTTAATAAGACAGATATTGAGAGAATTGAAGAGCTTCAACGAGCTTTAGGGATAGAGCAATCTCCTACTAAAGGATTGGAAGAAACAATAGATGCTTTAAATCTCAGAATTTTTACATTAAAAGAAAGCCTATTACCTACAAGAAATTTATCTATAGCTGAACAAGAATTGCTAGATGCACAAAGAGAAGAATTAAGACTTTTAAAAGAATTAAAAATTTTAAAAGATGGAGATTTGTCTATAAACAAAATTTTAATAGAGCAAACAGAAATAGACATTTCCAGATCAAGAGCAAAGAAAAACGCTTTGCAAGAAGAAGTAAATGCTTTTAAAAGCCTTGCCAAAGCTGAAGATGATTTAGTATTCAAATCTTTAGAGCTAGATGTTGCAAATAGAGATGTTATAAAAAGTTTTGAAGAACAATTAGAATTACTAGATAGTATACCTTTCAAAGATCCAGTAGATTTAGGATTATCAATTAGAATGCCTGAAACTGGTATTCAAGCATTTTCAGATGATTTGGCAAGACAAATATCTGAGATAGACAAAGAAAGGCTAAATAGAGCTTTTGAGGAATCATTAAACTTTGATGAGATGTTTAGACAGCAGTTAGTTGGTGGATTTATGAACTCATTAAACGAATTGTTAAATTTGCAAAAAGCAAATCTTGATCAGAGAGTTGATAATGAAATAAAAGCACTAAAGAAAACAGATAAGTTTAGAAATGCTTCTATAGAACAAAGACAAACAATGGAAGATGATATTCGTGCTAAGTTTGCTAAAGAACAAAGAAGAATATTTAAACTTCAAAAAGCTATGTCTATAGCACAAGTTATTATTGATACAAACGAAGCAATTAATAAGTTGATGCAACAAAGCCTTGCAGCAAGTCTGTTTGACAAGTCTGCACCTATTAGAGCAAAAGCTATAACTGGAGGTATGTTAGCATTGTCTGCAGCACAAATAGCACTTATATCACAACAACAAGCACCAGCCTTTGCTCGTGGTGGCTCTTTTGTAACGCAAGGAAAACAAATGATTATGGTTGGAGATAATCCAGGTGGTAGAGAAAGAGTAGATATTACACCATTATCAACTCCAGATTTTGGAGATGCAGGTGGTGGTGCAAGTATCAATGTAAATATTATGGGTAACGTTATTGGTACACAAGAATTTGTAAGAGATAATTTGTTACCAGAGATTGAAAATTCAAATAGACGAAATCTTGCATAATGCCATTAACTGCTTCAACGGATTACAAAAATGCATTGACTTCTACTATAAAGGAAGAATGGATATTTGAATTAAGAAATAATACCTACACCGATGGCTCTGTCAATACGCAATACATAAGAATTGGTACTGCTTTAGTTGGTAGTGGTGCTACACAATATCATTCACTAATTACTTCTTTGCCTTCAATAAGAGAAAGTATTGATTTAGTAGAGTCTACATCAAAGGTTGGAAACATTAGTATAACTTGTGTCAATGGACAATTATCAAACCATAGTAACGCCACTCTTGCAGCAGAAATTTATGGTGGCACAAGAAAATATATAAATAGAGATGTTGTGGTAAAGTCAAGAGTTGGAGGGCAAGAGAATACTATTTATACTGGAAGATTAAAATCAGTTAGATTAGAAAATCAAGATACTGTTACTATAGAAATATCAGCGAGAACTCCTATCGATTTTTTAAAGATACCAGAGCATACAAGCAATGCTGGTAATTTTTTTCCAATATTTTATGGATCTGGAACTCCACAAACATCTTCTGTTGGTACACATACAAGCGATACAAAATTAATGCAATATAGTCCTGCAAAAGTATTTCCAGTTATGGTAGATAGTTTGAGCAATGGGCAGTATAATTGCTTGGCACACGAGGCAGTAACAGATGGTAGATTGCATTATCCTATAAAAGATTTATTTAGTTCTGACGGATTTCCAGTATTTGTTCCATTAGATGATGCACAAAATAATTCTTTTGATGATTACGAGGGTGCAACAAATGATACTGACAAAAATGTTTTATTTACAGATTTAGACTTAGAAAGAGCATATTTATTACGCCCTGTGCAAAATATAACCATTACTTCTCCGAGTGCAGGTGTACCTACAAATACAGCAAATTTTTCAGATAATGATAATACTACATCTTCCACTTGGAATTTTACTGCACCACAAGGAGATGGCACAGATAGTTTAAAATTTAAAATTAGTGATATATCAAAAGAAGAACACGAGATACAAGAATGTAAGTTATATGTAAAGTGGCAAGTTTCAAACCATTCTGAAAATAGTGGTGGCACTATTGTTTCTAGTTTGAGAGTTAAACCAACTTATTTTGGAGCTTCTAATACTGTTGTTATCGATAATGAAACTGGGAATAGAGCTGCTGCGTATTCTTCTGCAATAGATTTATTAAGCACAAGCACATTCTCAAATGCAAATGGACAAATACCTGACGATGTAGAAATAGAATTTTTAATTACACATAATGTTCAAGATAACAATGATAGTGCTGGTAGCGTAACTATTGATGCTTTTGATTTCTTTTTAGAAATAACTACAAAAATTACAGACACAGATAATCTTGCTAATTCTAGTGCAGTTACTGGGATTAAAAAATTATATACTGGAGCAGATGGATTTGATCAATCTTTTAATGCTGGTAACGTCGCAACTAATATAGTGCAAATGCACAGAGATTTGATTCATAGGTTTGCAGGTATAACAGATACTCCAGAAAATTATTCTGCATTAAACACAGCGAGAAGTAGTTGGACGGTTTATTACTATTTACATAAACAAGAAGAGCTGCAAAAAGTGTTAGACAAAACACAAAAAGAAGGTGGGTTTATATTTAGATTTAAAGCGAGTGATGGTAGCCCACAATACATTTATTTGGTAGATAGCCCTTCTACAAATCACACCATATCAAAAAGCGATATAACCAACACCAATATATCTCTTACTGCTTTTGACAACTTAATTACAAAAAGAGTTTTAAAATATCAAAGAAATCCAATAAATGATGAGTTGTTGTTTGAAAAGACATTTACAGACACAACTAACGATCCGAGAGGTATTTATAATGTCCAAAGCGAAGAAAATGTTTCATCTGAAGATTTAGAAATATTGTCTGGTGCAATAGGCGCAGCCAATGGTAATATGGGTAGTGGTAATAAAAATGACGGCTATGCTAATTATTATAATGCGATTGAAGGTAATCCAAAAATATTAGTAGAAACCGAAATTATTAATCCAGGCAGTAGTGGTGGCTCACATTTTTACTTGATGGAAGTTGGAGATATATGTGCTTTTGATCATACAGATATGATTGTAGAGCCATTTGGAGAAAGTTTCAATGGTAAAAAATTTATGGTAGTTGGTATAATTAGAAATCCAGGCAATTTAAAAGTATCTTTGAGAGAAATATAAAAAGAGGTAAATTTTCTTATGCCAATATCATCAGTAAAATTCGGAACATCAGCAGCAGGTGCAAACTCTAGCACTTATTCTCCAGATCAGAATCCAAACATAGGAACTGAGGTTTCTAAAAAATACGATGGAATTAAGGTAAAAAAATCTTTAGGTGGAGAAACATACACTTTTGCTAATCACGAATCATCAAGAAGGCAAAGAAGATTGATTTACGAAAATATAAGTGAGGCAAATAAAAATAAATTGGTTGCTTTATTTGATTATGCCAAAGGACAAAAGACTTCATTTTTTTATAGCGAAGATGGTTTTAGTACAAATGGATTTGAAGTTCGCTTTGTAAATAACAAATTACCAGTCACAGAAACGGCTTACAATGTATATCGTGTTGATATCAATATTGAAGAGCAGTTATAGAAAATTTTTCTTCTTAAAATACCCCTACAAAGCCATAAAAACACTCTTGATAGCATATCGTAAGCGTGATAAGACAAAGTGGTATGAACACCCCAAATAATGCGTTATTTGTTAATATCCCTTTTTAACTCTGAAAATGTGCCTGGATCAACACCCCAACCCACTATCATACTAGGAAATGGTGCAGAATTAGGTAATTTGCCTTCATTATTATAAAAAGTTACTCTTCCTTTTATAAAAATTATTTCAGCAGATTTATAGATATAGTTATGAAACCATTTCGTATCCGTTCTGGCAGGTAGTAAAGCTACCGTAACATTGCCTTCTTCGAAATATTGATTATAAGCTCGTTTGATAAATTTTTCCATACCTCTACTATATGGTGGATTCATATAATTAGTTTCATACCATTCGTTTGTTAAGCAGCTAAATTCTTTTGTAAAGTAAAGATCGCAAAGAGCATTGTCATCATCAGCACAAACATCGCAATCAAAATCAAAATAATAATTAATTGTTTCAAACAATTCGTACGGAGTGTGCCAATCATCTTTTTCAGATCTAAAAGCTACATCTTGATAAAATCTACCTTGAGCTTTTTTCGTCATCTTTATCCTCCAATCTACGCAATATAAGATTTTCTCTTATCTTATTATTTTTTTTTGCTCTTTCGACTATGTTATTATTTTCTTCTCTCAAAGTTAATAATAATTTTTTGTACTTTTTTTCTATTTTTTTATCTATCATAATTTTATGGGGTAGCCGTAGCCAACCAGGTATTTGCATAAACTATATTAATAAAAGGATGCTCCTATGTTTTATTGTTTATATGTATACCAAACTACCCCAATTAGTTAAAATGGTAATTCTTCGTCTTTCGGTTTAGGAATAGAAAAAATTAATTTAAAGTATCTCTTACCACCTTTACTCTCATTGATCCAAGAAGATACATTATATAATGTTCCATTTACATTTGCTTGTCCAGTATAATCTGGTTGTGTTTCTTTTTCTTTTTTCTCGTTTTTAAATAACGATCCATTATTTTCTTTGTGTTCAAAAGCCATTATTCCTCCAATAGGTTATTTATTTTTATTATTCTTCTTCCGATAAGATATGGGATTTGTGGTACAACTCCATTTCCAAGTCCTTGTACTCTATCGTTATATCTGTCCACTTGTTGGGATAGCCCATAAGCCACTCTATCCAATTCGGATTCATTTTTAAGTATTTCAAAGGTTTTGATTCTAAATTTTCCAATTCCGTTATTTTGTTTTTCAGCACTTTTATTTGCTCTTCTTTCGGAAGTTGGTTGTGTAGATACATTATTGCATCTTTCAGCTTTACTCCGTATCTTACGCCCTTTTTGTTCTTTCGACTGAAACTTCCCGTCTTGCTCATTTCGACATTCTTTACTGCTCCCCCTTGAACGTCTGCTGCTCTCGGTGTTGGATAATTCAAAATTTCCTCTTTGTAAAGTGTTTTTGGCAAACCGTTTTCCTCGAATTTTGTTCCCACTCTTCCCCTCAATGCCGTGTAATTGTCGCGAAAATCTCTGCTCAATGGTGTCGAATAAATCTCTCTTGTATGCAATGATCCAGAGTCTTTTTCTGAGGTGTCTACCTCCAACATCTCTTGCTGATATAACTTGCCATTCTGCATCATACCCTGCTTTGGCAAGATCGTGCAAAACTCTTGCTCCTCCTTTATTAGCGAGATTTGATACGTTCTCGATAAAAACCCATCTTGGTTGTAAATCGCAAATAACTCTCCACATTTCAAACCAAAGACTACTCCTCTCTCCATCTAATCCTGCTCCTTTTCCTGCTGTGCTTATGTCCTGGCAAGGAAATCCACCACTGATAATATCAACAGATTCTAAATTGTTTTTATTAACATCTCTTATGTCTTTATAATGATTAGCTTTTGGAAATCTTTTTTTGAGAAGTTCGTGACACCAATCATCTACCTCGCAAGTCCAGGCAGTTTCAATACCAGCCATCTCAAATCCAAGATCAATTCCACCGATACCACTAAAAAGACTACCGTGTTTCATTTTAATTTCCATCTATAAGAAAATCTACCAAAGTTACCAATGTGTTTATTTTTAGTTTTCACAATATATCCTTCGTTTTTTAAATCTGTGAAAGCTCTTCTTATAGAAGTTAATGGTGTCTTTTCGTGTATCAACTTCTGATCTTTCAGATCGAACTCCATAGTTTCTGGCGTATACTCATAATTGAAGTTTTTTTGAAACATAGCCAAAACTATCTCTTTTTGATTTTTTGCTTTTCTTATGTTATTTTTTAAGTTTAATGATATTTCATTCGTAGTATTATAGTACATATTCCTCTCCTTGTTTTGTTTTAGGCAATAAGATATTATAGCTTTTTTAAGCCAATTTTTAACACAATGTGGTTTCATATTATCTAATCGTCACAATTTTCGCAATGTTTCCAGTTTGGATTCAATCCAATATACTCTTCTTGTGTTACTACTTTAGGTTTTTCCATTGCATTTTTAACATCAAAAGCAACTTCTTTAATTGCTGGTGGCAATCTTTTTACCCAATGACTTCTAAGAATATATTTCAAGACTTGTGTTTCTTCTGGATTTAATTTTAACATCATATCGTTACCTCTTATATAACTATTTTATGTATTACTTTGTTTGGTTTTAGTTTGTTAGAAGATTTTGCATTATAACTTTCTAACTCTTCATCAATGTCATAACACTCATCTCCAACATTTTGTAAATCTATTTTCATAGCATCTATATTTTTATTTTCGTGGAAAATATAAATATTTTGACTTGCTCTTCCAGATAGATTTAATCCTTTTTCGCTGTATTCATTTGCCCCCACAAGCGAACTACTTCTACTTGCTATATCCCCTACTCTTGCAGAGTGTATGTGTCCAGAGATAATATAATCAATCTGAACACCTCTTCCAGAGAATCTCCCTTTTATTTGATTTACGCTTTTTTCGTATTGTGTTGTAAAACTTCCGTTGCCGTGTAATAACAATAGATTTTGTCCTGCGACATTTACTACGCACTCCGTTGGATCATCGACAACAAACTGCACATTACTTGTCTTAAAAAAGTGTTTTAGAATTTCAAAGATTATAAAATCATAATTATCTGATGCCATAAAATCACTCCAACCCCAATCTTGTTTCAATCTACTTTCGTTTCCAGTCACACAAGCAACTGTCACAGAATAATCTTGTCCAATGTCAAATATAATTTGTTGTAAAAGATCTACTGCAAGAAATACAGCTTTGGATCTGTTGGTAGACATATTGAGCATTTCATCTAACCGTCTATCGGAGTTTATTAAATCTCCAGTTATTGCAATTAAAACACTATCAATATCATAAACTTTAAATATTTCTTTTGCTCTATTTACGTAATGTTTTAAACGTCTAGCAGCAACTTTGAAATCATAATTGTTATGAGGTAGGGAAACAAGTTCGTTAAAATGTGTATCAGATATTTGTAGAACTCCAACACTTTTGCCTTGTTTGACTTTTTTAAATTTAAACTCTGAAAAATTCTTTTGTTGCAATAATGCTTGAATGTCAAATAATAAGTTATGTACTGCGTTTTCATATCTGGCGTGTTCCCTAAATGCTTTTCGTTCTATTCGATTTATATCTTGTGCAGATTGTTTTTGTTTAGCAAGTTTTAAATTTTCTCTTACAACCTCTAAATCGTTTTTTGTTGGATATATTGTTTTAGTTCCACAGCTATTACATAAATACCTTTGTCTGTAATTTCCACCAGCACTTTTTTGGGTACCCTTTTTAATAAGATCCTTGCTACCACAAGTAGGGCAGGATAAAAAATATATTCCGTCCTCTGAAATTTTCATTTTACTTTGTTAGTCTTTTAAATCCATTGCTATTGTTTATTAAATCTAATAAATCTCCAAATTCAAAGCAAACCATTACTTTTGAATGATTTTTTGAGAAAACTAATAACGGTGTTAAGTCGTCTGAATTTTCACACGCTTGATCATAACACTTCCAAACATTCATTCGTTCAACTTTTTTACATTCAACAGCGTAAGGAAAGGTATCTCTCCCTGCTTTAGATAATATAATATCCATACCACTCTCGCCCATCACAGCTGTCTTTATATCGTGTTCGTTGATGCTCAGCTTTTCCATTATCATTTCTCTGACTTTGTTCTGGAAATTTCTGCCTTTTGCTTTTGCACTACTTGGTTTCATTTATAAACTCTCCTTTCACTATGTCATCAATTATAAAACCAATCGTCTGATTTGTTTTGTATTTCTTGAAATTGATTTTCTTTATTTTCTCAATCACTTCGTTCCATTTCGTAGTATTCTCGTGCAACTCTTGTTGCGTCTTTAACAATAAATCAAAACTCATTTTATTAACTCCTCTGCGTCTTTCCATTTATTTATCTTATACTCTATTCCGTGAAATTGACAATAGCCAATTATTTGATACATATTCTTATCACTCAAACAACTTCCGTCATCTACAATATTGACATAATCTTTGTAAACGAAAACTGCGTATGATCCTTGATTATCTACACTATCATCAGAAAAAGCCACGAGATTATTTCCTGTGCTACTTGCCTCTCCTAATACACTACCCAAAAATGTTAATAGATAGTAATTGTTTATGTTATCTTTTGAATAACTTGGATTTGCGTATCCCATTTAATCCTCCTTGTATAAGTCTGAAAAATTTGCACCATCAAAACACTTGCCACAAATCCCAGTAAGTTCTTCTTCTATAAAACTATTACCGAAAGCACTATGTGAACAGCAATCGCTAACATACTCTGGCTCTTGTTGTTGAAGATCAATAAAATGATCTATATTTTCTTCTATTTGATCTTTAGTAAAGCCCATATCAAGCATATCTATTTCTTGTTTTTTGTAGTATCCCATCTATTTATATTCCTTTCTTGGTTTCATTTGTTCTCCACAACTGCACAACTTGTACAAATCTCTAAATTGTGATTGAAAAGTTTCTTTGGAGCAGTCGCATTTGTAAACATAAATCGGCTCGTCATCTGCAACTGGTAATACTACCTCATCATTCCATCGTTCTTGATTTAAGTACGTTTCTGGATTAGGTATGTATTGTTGGTTTTGCCATTGATCCGATTTCTTTTGCAATTCTAAATTCTTTAATATTAAATCAATAGGATAATTGTTTGAATTAAATTTATCTTCTACTTTTTTCTTACCAACCTTTTTAGGATAATGCTCCCAGAATAAATTGAAATCTTTGTTTTCTTTATTCTTACTTTCTTCCTTTCTTATAATATGGTTATTAGTTGGTTGACTCTTGGTTGATTTATAATCATTGTATCGTTGGTATCCGACAATAATTAGGTGGGTTAGTAGCTGGTTAGATTTTACCTCAATCATATTTGTTTTTTGAAGTTTTTTTAAAAAAGTTCTTAGTTGCTGCCTTGACATATTATTACGATTAGCAAAATTTTTTTGTGAGAATACAATTTCCCCTCTATTAACTTTTATAATTTGATTATTAATCAACATTGATGAGGACTTTATACTAGCCCTCATCAACATATCTATCCAACATTTTAGGTATAATGGATTGCTCCAGATCCAGTTGTCTTGGATCTTTCGATAAAGTTTTATAAAACTATTATCCATTGAGCAAGTAAGTTACACCAAAACAAATGATGGCTAATACGACTACTAAGAAAACACCGTCTATCATTCTACCTCCATATATTTGCTAAGACTAGCTATAGCTTTTTTATAAACATCGATATTATTTCTAATACCATTTTTATTTTTCTGTAGCCATTGCCTTGCTTGTTTATCTAATATTCCTTTTTCTAATGCCTCTTTTTCAAGCCTATCAAACTTTGTGACTTGTGTGACTGTTGGTGGTTTGACTTGCCAATCGTCTGATTCTACATCTGTGTAGAAAAATTTATCCCCATACAATCCTAAGAGTTTTAAAGTTGCTCTGGCTTTACCTCTTTTTTCAGCCATAGCCCAGAAGTATTGATTTTTGCAATTAAGATCATTTGCCTCGCCAAAAGTTTCTTCTTCGACTAAACCAAGTTCATCGCTTTCAAGCCAACCTTTTACTTTTATTGCAACTCCCATTCCTTCTCTATGCTCAAGATTATCAGACATTTCAAACTTAATGCCTTCCGTGTCTATCATCTTAACCACTCCACCAAAAGATATAATCTTCTTACCACGAAGGATCCAAAAATCTCCCTCTTCCAGATTATACTTTTTAATTAGTTCTTCACTCATACTTCCTCCCATAGTTGTTCATAGCTAGTTCCAGTCACGTAGCATATAGCTAACTTTGATTGCATTGGAACTTTGTTTTGTTTTCTCCATTGACTTATAGTCACTCGATTTATTTCTAAACGTCTGGCTATCCAAGAATTAGTTCTTTCGTTGGTAGTTAGCCAAATGTCTAAAAGATAAAATACATTATTAGTCATACTTTTTCCAATCCTCCTTCCACCCACTTTCGATTGCTGCGGATATTAATTGATCTTTAGTTAAATGACTTGCTGACATATAATCATAAAAAGTCAAATCTCCAGAATCTTTATCTTGTTCTAAGGCTGAGTCCATAAATGGATTTGAAACAGCCTCCGTTGTAATTTGTCTATCAATATATTGTATTTCAGCAACTCTATTGATCCTTAAATACAATATCATAGAATTGATTTGTTTATCTGAATATTCTTTCATTGTGATTTACTCCATTCGTATTCTTCTTCCAAACTTTCATAAAGTTCTTCTTTAAAATCATCTTCATTACTTTGTACTTTTTTTCCATAGTGTCCGTTTTTTTGATCCAGAGATATAACAATTTGTCCATCACTTTCCCAATACTCGTAACTATAAAATTCATTTTCTGGATTACCTTCTGAAATAACGGATTGAAATATAATAGGAGCCTCTTCATCAATACACTTTTCGTCTAAGAAATCTTTTAACTTAGACACCGTAATTTGACTTGTTTTTCTTTCGAACCAATATTGATGTGTATCTTTCCAATGTTCTATTTTCTCTTTGATCCATTTTTCTTTTTTCTTTTTTGACATTCTAACCTCTTGTTGTTAATAAAACTTTGGACATAGTTATAGGAGAACTAACTGATAGGGTATATAATGAGATATAAGATATAACTATGCCCAATAATAAATAATAATTTGTTTTGTTTTTGTTCATTCCTTGCTGCTTAATATAAATATAAATATACAAGTGTGTAAAGATAATAATACAAATAAGTAAAAAAAATTTTTAAGTATGAATATAAGATTATAAATATTAAATTAGATTCCTTTCTATATGTTCATTCATATAACCTTGTTTGTTAGAAAAAGAGGGCAATATTGCCCTCTTTTTTTTAATAATAATATTTACCTTTTTTGTAGTTACAATCTTTATCGTAATGTTTTTGACACTTCATACATCTATAACCTGAAATAGTACACAACCAATAATAAACCCACTTGTAACAATCTTCGCATTTTCTTTTATCTTTTTTATTTTTTTCCATTTTTTTATTCCTCATTTGTTATTAAAGAAGGGGGAGTTTTTTGCTCCCCCTTTCGTTTTTATTTACTATTGAAATAATTTACAATACTCGCTTTGTTGTTGTGTTGGAGATCTAGCTCATCGTAATTACGAATAATAAAGATGGTTTCATCTTTTGTTAAATTCGCATCTTCTCTGAATCTAGGATCAAACACATTGTAAGTTCCTTTATCTCTGGTATTCAGAAACCTAAAGAACTTTTCTTTACTAACACTCATTGCGTTCCTTCCTTTCGTAAGAGTTCATTAACTTTAATTTATGATAATAACCTTTTTTTGAATCATCAAATCCAGAGGTAAAATACACCCCTTGATTTAATTTATTAGTTGCTTTCGAACAAATTTCGGTATCGGTTGTAGCCCAACCAAGGTTGTGGATTTCTATTCCTTCTTCCATTGCTACTTGACAATGGGCATTAACCATTTCTTCAAATTGTTCTTCCGTGTACTTACTCATTTAATATACCTCCTCGTATCTATTTTCTGGTTGTTCATTATCTCTTGGAATCAAACTCCAAACTGTTTTTCCATCTTTAAATTTACTTTTAAAAATAGAATATTTCTCGTGTCCAAAATCCATAATATCCCCAAAAGCGTTACCTTCTGGATCCATAGAAATATCAACATAATCTTCTGGATTTAAAGACATAAGACGATTAATCAACGTTCCAACTTTCATACGATAATTATCATCTTTTGTATTTGCATTATATTTTGCAGATTTATATTTATCTCTTTCGACGACGTAATCATATTGATAATTGTCGGCTTTGTTTTTAAAGTAATCGATTCGAAATTTATAATAATCGATTTCTTGTTTTCTTGTTTGGAATCTCGCATAAGGTTTTAAAGTTCCATTTTTTAAACCTTCTTTTGCGTGTTTAGATATAAAATACTTTTTGTTTTTATATTTAAACATTCCATTATCTATTAATGCTGAAATTCCAACGCAATAATATCCCCTCGGACATTTTTTATTGTCATTGTGTTTGATGTCATAAAAAAATTGTTGCATCTCCGAATAAGATACACCTTCTTTTTTATCCTTCATAAACTCCAGCAATTTGATTGCTTTACTTTTTCTCATTTTGTTGTTCCTCTCTTATTTGTTCTAAATAGGTTTCGACTAAAACGTCGTAAGGTGCTGAACATATAAAAGTTCCCACCCAATAAGCCAAATAGTTTACAAATTGTTCTGAGTTTTCAATGTTAATATCATTGAGTTCCAGATCCATTGAATCCTTCAACCACTCAGCCCAACCGAAAAAATTCAATCCGATAAATTCACTTGCTTTACAATAACCAATAATAAAATAGTCCTCGTTGAAAACACGATTTGCTAAATCATATTCGTTTAGTTGATCAAGCGTTAATTTCTCTGGAAGGTTTTCGTTTACGTAATCGATTGCCTTATCTCGAATTTGTTCAATGTTGCTTAATAAAGAATCTTGACAATAAAAACCACTAATTTTTAATACATCATCTTTAAAAAGCAATTTTGCTCTTTTGGTTATTATTGAAGTGACTTGCTTTTTAGTTAAAACAACATCATCAACATTAAACCCATCATTATTATTATTCATTGTTAATACCTCGTTTTGTTATTAATAAAAATTTTTTCAGTATAAAAATAAAAACTTGTTTTGTAAAAAAATAAAAATACCCTACAACATATAATATAATTGATGGATCTGGAACTTGAAAAAGTTCAAATTTTTGGGTGTTCTCTCTCTGGGTTTTGTCTTTCATAATTCCGCAGCTTGTTTGCTTCAACTGTTTTTTTAATCTAGTTCCTTAATTGCTTTTTTGAGTTGCTCCCAAAAGAACAAGAGAAAAAGACTATATGTAATTATTTCTATTATCATTTTGTTATATCCTTATGTTGTTTTAATAAACTCTTCCATATATAATTGACTTTGTTTCTTTCT
>MDTA01209539.1_pt1 | contig 16010 bp, 20 predicted proteins | sample 811151 | NCBI WGS metagenome assembly MDTA01 (sample SAMN05326648, study PRJNA326480) | marine metagenome | isolation source: seawater | place: Indian Ocean: South | collected 2010 | reverse complement strand
GTTGATACTGGATTACTATGTTATCAGTACAATGTACCTATCGGTAAGATGGATACTTATAAAATTTTAGAAAATAAAAGACAGATTGGTTTACAAGAATGTTTTAAATCTTTTCTAGATGAAGTAAAAGAAGGGGTTATTGTGTTGAGAGAACAAAGTGGTTTAGGAAATTATCAATCTAAAAGAAGCCCTAAAGATTCTGAATTAACTGAAAAAAATTATAGTATAAATGATTTATGGGAAAGTATTAGAATGTGTGACAATGAAAATTTTCCAGCTTTTTTCAAAATTAATAGTAAAAAAGTTATATTAAAATATGAGGTAACAGATGATTGTGAGTAGATGTCCATTGAGGGTTTCATTAGCAGGTGGTTCTACTGATTTATTAAGTTTTGTAGAAAAGTATGATTATGGTTCTGTAATAAGTTTTCCTATAAATTTACATACTTATATTTTAATTACATACAATACGAACAATGTTTATAGAATAAATTATTCTAATCCAGAAGAGGTTACTGATGTAGACAATATTAAAAATGATATAGCTAGAGAAGTTATTAAATATTTTAATTTACCACCAGTAACGGTTATGTTTACATCAGATATAACATCTACAGGTTCTGGACTAGCATCATCATCTTCATATATTATAGCGTTTGTTTCTGCGGTAGATAAACTTTTAAATTTAAATTTATCACAATTTGAAATGTGCAAAATATCTCTTGAGATTGAACATAAATTTAATCCCCTAACTGGTTATCAAGATGTTTATGGATGTGGAATTGGAAATTTAAAAAGGCTTCATTTTTATAAGGATAATGTTGAAGTTGATGAATTAAATAGTGAAGTGTTTAACAAGTTCAATATGTACTTAGTTAATACCAATAATAACAGAAAATCTAATAATGTTTTATCCTCTATTAATATTGATAAGAGTAAAAACCTATTAAATTTAGTAGATGAGTTGGAGAATAATATTTCAAATGAAAATAAAATATATGAAATATTAAATACTGGTTGGAGAAGAAAAAAACAAACATCAACTCTTATACTCAATGATAGAATAAATGAGCTAGACAAAAGATTTCTCTTGGATAATTCAATAAAAGCTGTTAAATTATGTGGAGCAGGTGGTGGAGGTTATTTTTTAATATTGTCTGAAGATAATAAGGAAGATTGTGATAATCTTATTAAAATCAAAATAGATAAAGTTGGGGTAGAATCAATTGAGTTCTAAACAAAATAAATGTCAAATATGCAATTCTACAGATACTAAAATACTACATACAGAAATATATGACGGTGATACATATGAATATAGTATTTGTAAAAAATGTTCGTTTGTATTTCAAACCAATAGATATAATAAAGAAAAATATCTAAATCTACCTTGTCAGTTTCAAAAAAATTATGTTCAACATTCAAAAAATAGAGGAAAATATATTTATGACTTTTGTCGTAATCATTTAGGTAAGGATTTAAAAATTTTAGATATTGGTTGTTATCGAGGTGGTGTTATGAAAACTATTGGTAAGTTAACCGATTCTTCGAATGTTTATGGGTGTGATGTTCCATTTAAAGAAAAACCACTAAAGAATACAAATATTATTTTTGGTGATTTTGATACTATAAAATTTGATGATAAATATGATTTTATAGTAATGAGTCATATATTAGAGCATTTTTTAAATTTAAGAAAGTCACTAAAAAAAATAAAAAAATTAATGCATAAACATAGTATAACTTACATAGAAGTACCAAATTTAAATTACTTAAAAGTTAGGCTTTCCTTTGAATATTCACCTGAACATATATCTTATTTTACAGTAGATTCGTTAAAAAATTTATTATTGTCTGAGGGTTTTGAGATTTTAAAAATAAAAGAAAGTAAATATTGGGGAAATTTAAAGTTTCTTATTAAAAAAGGTAATTCAAAAATTAAAGTTCCTATAGAAACAAAAAATTACAAAGTTTATGGTATTGAAAAATTTATTATTAAAAGTACACATTGGTTTTATAGATTCTGTTTAAAAAATTTTAACATTAGTGCAAATGATTAGGAGTGTAGTTTGAATACAAAAATATTATTAGTCGGTTGTGGTTATTGGGGAAAAAACTGGTACAATACTATAAAAAATAGTGAGTATGAATTAGTTGGAGTAGTAGACCCAAACCCTATTATAGAGGTGGATGTTCCAATATTTAACACTTTACAATCTGTTGATGTTGATTATACTCATATAATTTTATCCATACCACCAGAACACATTGGTAAGGCATTAGGTTATGAAAATTTATATGGAACTAGTTATGTCAGAAATACAACGCTTGACAGTAGTAAAATATTGATAGAAAAACCTTGTGGAGTATCAAAAGAAGATGTTCTTGGTTTAGGTGATTTTTATCCTGGATTTATATTTTTAAATTCACCTCAATATAAATACATTAAAGATAATATTTCAGATATTGGTAAACCTTTATTTTTTAATAGTACTAGAGCTTCTATGGGGCCTAGAATTAGAACAGATGTTTCTATTTTGGAAGATTACTTAATACACGATTTATATATTTTTATGGGTTTATTTGGTAATGATATATCTGTTGAGAATGTTTCTATGTCGAATACATTTAAAAATCCTGTAAAAAATGATACTATTAATTTAACTCTAAATTCTAATGGTGTTAGAGCTGATATGTTTTCTTCTTGGTGGTTTCCACACAAGACAAGAAAATTATTTATAGTTGGGGACAAGGGTAGTTTCATATGGGAAGATGAAAACCTTAGTTTTTTCAATGGTTATTACAAAGAAATAGATACTATGGATAAACATAGAAATGTTGGTTATGAATTAGTTGATGGAGAACATAGTTCTTACATAACATTTCCAATGTATAAATCTAATTTAGAATTAGAACTAGATAATTTTATAAATAATAAAAAACTTGATGTTACTGCATTAGATGTTTGGAACCTGATTGAGGATATAAAAAATGCAAAAAAACCTTGACTTGTATTATAAAAATTACTTATATTTACATAGACACCCGAAATGTAGATTGTTACATTTCATTGGACAATGGGTTACAATATTTTTTACAATATTTGTATTATATAATTTATATTGGTATTTAATTCCATTGATTCCATTTGTCATTTATCCATTCGCGTGGAGTGGACATTATTTTTTTGAAAAGAACAAACCAGCTGCATTTAGTAATCCTTTATATGCTAAATTATCAGATTGGATTATGTTTAAAGATATATTAAAAGGGAGATTAAGTATATGGTAAAAGTACCTTTGGGAAAACCTTTCTTGAAAACTGATGTTGTATTAGATAGTTTGAAAGAAGTTTTAGATTCTAAATGGATAAGTGGAGGCCCCACTATAGACAAGTTTGAGAATGCTGTTAGAGATTATAATAATGATGATGGTTATTATGTTGCAGTATCAAACGCAACTACTGGATTAGAACTAGCGTTACAACTAGTTAATGGTAAGAAAAAGTTTAAAGATACTGATGAGGTAATAGTTCCATCTTGGTCTTGGGTAGCTAGTGGTTGGGTTGTTTATAATGTTGGTGCTAAACCTGTTTGGTGTGATGTTAATAAGTATGGTGTTCCATATGTAGAAGACATTGAAAAAAGAATTACTAAAAATACAAAAGCCATAATCGTAGTTCATCAGATGGGTGTTCCGTGTGATATGGATGCTATTAATCAGTTATCTGAAAAGTATGGTATTCCGATTGTTGAAGATTCAGCTTGTGCATTTGGTTCTGAGTATAAGGGAGTTAAGATAGGTAATACACAGAATGTTTCTGTCTATTCCTTTCAAGCTAGAAAATGTTTAACTACTGGTGAGGGTGGAATGATTTCAGTAAGGACAGAGGATGATTCAGAGTGGTTAAAATCTATGAGAGCTTTTGGAACTACTTTAGCACCATTGAAAAGAGACACAGCAACATATTTCTTAAAAGAACAATTTGATAAAATTGGTACTAATTATAAGATGAATGATATTCAAGCTGCAATTGGTTTAGCACATTTATCTTACTTTGATGAAGAGGTTGAGTTAAGAGACACTGCAGGTAGATATTATCAATCACAGATACAACAGATGGAAGATGTTCAGATGGGTAATTTAATTCCTGACTATTGTACAAGATATAATTGGCAAAACTACCATATATTATTAGATAAGAAATATGACAGAGATATGATTGTAGACAAATTGAGAAAACTAGGAGTTGGTTGTAAGTGGGATATTCAAGCTATACATCTTGAGCCAATTGTAAATAGTTCAGAAGTTTTGGAACAAACTGAATTGTATCATAATCACGGATTATGGTTACCATTTTTCGCAGAGATAACAACTGAAGAACAAAATAATGTTATAACGATATTAAAAGAAGTGTTAAGTGAAAGTTAAAATATTATCAATAGGTCACGCCGGATTTTTGTTAAAAACAGAGGATGTAAATATTCTTATAGACCCCTGGTTTTACCCAGCATTTTTTAACACTTGGTTTCCATATCCTAATAATAGATTTATGGAAGATGTGTTATTGAATGAGAAAATAGATTATCTTTATTTATCTCACGAACACGAAGACCATTTTGATAAAAAGTTTTTATCTAAATTTGACAAAGATGTTAAAATTATTTGTGCAGACTTTCCAAGTCCAATATTAATTGATGAGTTAGATGAACTTGGTTTTAAAAATTTAATCTGTTTGGGTCACGAAGAAACATTTGATATAGATGATAAGATAAAATGTAAAATGTTTTTAGACAATAGTCATAGTGAAGACAGTGCATTATTAATTGATTTTGATGGTTTTAAATTTTTAGACATTAACGATTGTCAAATGAATTTAAAATCTATACCAAAGGTGGATTTAATGACTTGTCAGTATTCAAATGCTAGTTGGTTTCCACAATGTTACAATTATGACAAAGAGACAATGAAAACTAAAATTTCAGAGTTAAATGATATTTTAAAACAAAAACTTGTTGATAAGGTTAAACATTCAAGTCCAAGATATTTTATACCATCGGCAAGTCCTTGTGTATTTTTGAATCCAAGTATGTTTCATTTTGTAGAGGGTGACACGACTTTTTTAAAATGGAGAGATGATTATTGGCCAAACTCAGTTGACGCTTTCTTTAAAGAAACATTTCCAAATATAGATGTGGTTGAATTAAGTGTTGGTAATAGTATAAATATTGATGACGGAATAGTTGAAGATAAACAAACAATTTACAAAGATGAATTAAATTTAATAAACCTTAAAGATTATTCTGATGCTCGTAAAGATGAGTGGGATGTTGATTATGAATCTACTATTGATGTAGAAAAATTAAATGATTATTTTAAAAAATTAATATCTGATAATTTACAATTAGTACTTTGTTTAACAAAGAATAAAAGATTCATTATAAGTTGTAATGATAAGAATTATTTAATTAAGTTAAATCATAGAATTGATAAATTAGTTAAAGAGGTAGATGATGATTTTTATGAAAAAACCAAAATTAATTATAGAATAAAAATTCCATCTATGATATTAAATAAAATAATAAATTTAGAAAGTGATTGGGAAACTGCACTGTTGAGTATGAAAATTGAACTCAACAGAAAAGATGATGTTTACGATAGTGATTTGTTTATATTATTAAGAAGTGGACACAAACCAACACAAACAAAAAAATATATGTCATTATCTAAAAAAATAGATAATGTTAAAATGATGAATAAAGGTGGTTATACATTTAATAGATATTGTCCACACGCTGGAGAAGATTTAGTTGAAGTTGATGTTATTGATAATTGTATAACTTGTCCGAGACATCATTGGAAGTGGGATTTAAACACCGGAAAATGCATTCGTGGTGGAAACATAAATTTAACAATGGAGTAATTATGAAATTGAATGAATTAAAAAATGAAATAGAAAGAATAAGACATTATAAACCATACCTAGAAAAGATTGTTGATAAACATCAGAATATAATAATCATAGGTAATGGTGGTAGTAATTCAGTAGCATCACACATATCACAAGACTACACAAAACAACTTGATAAGAGATGTATTAGTTTTTCAGACCCATCAAGGTTGACTTGTTACATAAATGATTATGGTAGAGATGAAGCTTATGTAGAGTTTTTAAAAGATTTTGCAGATAAGGATACATTAGTCATATTAATATCATCATCGGGTAATTCGATGAATATTGTTAATTGTGCTACATTCTGTAAAAGTGTAGGGATACCATTTATTCTTTTATCAGGATTTGATGAAGATAATAAATTAAATACATTTCCTGGAAGTAAATTGAAGTATTGGGTAGATTCACACGACTATGGTGTTGTAGAAACTGCACACCAAGTGATGTTACATTCGATATTAGGAGAGGATGATTAATGGTAATTTATGTTGATATAGATGGTACTATTTGTAATACACCTAAAGATGGTTCAAGTTGGGATTACGAAGCATCAGAACCAAGATATGACCAAATTGAAAAAATAAATAACTTACACAGAGAGGGTCACGAAATAGTTTATTGGACAGCTCGTGGTAGTGGTAGTGGAATTGATTGGAGTAAATTTACAAAAAGACAAATAGACAATTGGGGTTGTCAATATACACGGATAGAAAATTTAAAAAAACCTTCTTTTGATTTATTTATAGACGATAAGTCAAAAAGAATAGAAGAAATATAGGAGAAAATTATGATAACACTTAAAGAAGCTTTTGATAATAGACATAGAGGAGCAATGATAAAACACGACCATTTTTTTGATATATATGATTCTCATTTAGCATATAGACAAAATGATGAGATGAAAATATTAGAGATTGGTGTTTATAATGGTGGTTCTTTATATATGTGGAGAAATTATTTTAAAAATTCAAAAGTCATTGGAATTGATATTGACCCGTTTTGTAAAAGATGGGAAGAACCAGATAGAGATGTTAAAATTTATTTAGGTGACCAATGTGATAAAAAATTTTTACAAGAAGTTTGTGATAAAGAGGGGCCTTTTGATTTAATTATAGATGATGGGGGACACGAAAACAATCAGATAATAACTTCATTTGAATTTTTATGGCCACATCTTAAAGTAGGTGGTACTTATGTTGTTGAAGATACTTTCGCTTCTTATTGGCCAAAATACACTTGTGACAGAGATGAGGGAACTAATGGTGAAGCATTAAATCCAATACTAAAACCGTTCAATAAAAAAACAACATCTATGGAATTTTTGAAAGGTCTAACTGATTCATTAAATGTATGGGCATATAGAGATGAGCAAGCATATGAACTAAGAAAAACAGGTAAACTAGATGAGTATGAAAAATATATTCACTCGGTTCATTTTTATGACAGCATAGTTTTTATCAATAAACAGAAAAGACCTGGAGAAAAATCATTTGGTGATGATTTATGGTATGAACACAAACAAGGTCAAGAAGCAGAGTTTCAACATAGTAGTGTTACTGGGGAGAATCAGTTTGGATACAAAAATACTTAAAATAAATGCGTGGCGTGGATTAGATTCCACTAAAAGATTAAACTACGGAAATGAACATCTTAATAAGTTTCCTAAGAATGTAGAATATGTTGGCCCATTCAAAGAATATGATGGTATCACACTTTTTACTGATGAGTGTTTTGATTCTAAAAATATTAGTATCATTGACGAATGTAATAGTAAGTACAAAGTTGGTTGGATGCACGAACCAAGAGGTTTGAATGAAATAACGCATCAAAGATTAAATACATTAGAATCAATTTTAGATAAGTTTGATTTCGTTATGACTTATGATGAACATCTATTAGAAAAATATCCAGATAAATGTAAATTTTGTGTTGATAATGGTATATGGGTTTCAGATGATATGATAAAGTTACACGATAAGACTAAACTAGCTTCTATGATTTACTCTTGGAAAAATTGGAGTGAAGGTCATCAGTTACGACATAAAATTGCTTCTATGGTGGATAGTAGTCTAGATTTATATGGTAGTGGTGCAAACAATCATTTTGACTTTAAAGAAGAAGGATTAGCAGATTATTATTTTTCAATTACAATAGAAAATTCAAGAGCTAATCACTACTTTACTGAAAAAATACTTGATTGTTTTGCGTGTGGTACAATTCCAATATACTGGGGATGTGATAATATTGGAGATTATTTTGATGAAAGGGGTATAATATCCTTTACAGATGTTTCTGAACTTCAAGATATTTTTAATCGTCTTGGTGATATGGATTATATAGAAAGTTTACAACCGTATGTTAAGAAAAATTTTGAAATTGTACAACAGTATAGAAGTTATGAAGATTGGATTAAAGAAAATGTTTACGATAAATTTTTTAAGGGAGAACTATAATGGAAAAATACTTTTCAAGAGTAAGTAAAAAAACAACACTATTACACATAGTAAATAGATTAAAACATATAGAAGAATATGATGGTATGAGAAGTGATATAACTCCAGAAGAAGAATTTCTTCAAGTTGGTTATATGAAATTAAACAAAGGGAAAAAATTTAAAGCACATAAACACATTTGGAAACCTGGTGAAGATGAGGTTATAGCTCAAGAATCGTTTTTAGTCCTCAGAGGTAAAGTTAAATTTATAATGTATGACTTAGATGATACAATTTTAGATGAACAAATATTAGAGACTGGTGATTGTTCTGTAACTTTTCAAGCTGGTCATAATTATGAAATTTTAGAAGATGATACAATTGTTTATGAATATAAAACTGGTCCTTATAAAGGCCAAGAAAATGATAAAGTTTTTATAAAAAAAAGTAGTGTTTAGATATATACATATATATTTATAATAAATAAAAGGTTATACTATGAATAAGAAAAAAATAATTTTTATACTTAATGAAAAACATCATTCTGCAAATGACTATAGTTCCGCTATAGTTTATTGGTATGGAGTACTTGAAAATATGGGTTATGAGGTTGTTTATGAAAATTATAAAGATTATAATCCAGAAGAATTTTATAAAAGTGCTAAAGAGTATAATCCAGATTTCATTATATGTATAAATTATTTTGAAAAAATACATACTGAATTTCAAAAGTTACGAGAATTTTCAAAAGTATTTATATTATCATCTGATATGCATAGATTTTATGATTCAAATGTTAAATTTTGGATACCATTTGTTGATGGAATTATAAATTTTGAAGGAACTAAAGAATGGTGTTTGAGAGATGGATTAGATGAAAAAGGATTCTTAAAGATGAGATGGGGTTTTAATCCAAATATTATGACGACCAATATGTTAGACAAGACAAATGAAATTTATCATTATGGTGGACTACACGGAAATAGAAGAAACCTACTTCATCAGTTTCAGAGTAGAGGTAAAAATGTTTTAACGACTCAAGATGTGTTATATACTCAAGTAAAAGAATGTTTAGCTAAATCAAAATATTCACTATGTTTTAGTCAAAATGCTTTAGGGAATAGACAAGAGTTAAAAGGTAGAGTTATAGAAATACCAGCATATTCAGTATTATTAACAGAGTATGCACCAGAACTTACTGATTACTATGATGATACTGAAATGATACTGTTTAATTCAGTAGATGAAGCTATTGAAAAAATAGAATATTATAATTCTAATCCAAAAGAGTATGACAAATTATTACATAATGGAAGAAGAGCTTTGTGGACTAGAAATACTGCATATCACGAGTGGAATAAAATACTACCAAATATGGATGAAGATTTTAAATCATTAGATGTAATAAAATTACTAAAAGAAAAACACGGTGATTATTACTATTAATAAGGTAACTTTCATAAATCACGCTAGTATGTTAATACAGAATAACGATAATATTATTCTTACAGACCCGTGGTATAAAAAACCAGCGTTTGGAAGTTGGTTATCAATACCACCATCGATTTATAATCCTGTGTATTTTTTAGCATTAGCAGAAAGTAATCCTAATTTTTCTATTGTTATATCTCACGGGCACGATGACCATTTTGATGATGATTTTTTGAGTTTGATGCCAGAACATACAAATGTATTAATACCTAAGTTTGATTCGATAGGTGTCAGAAAAAGATTAGAAAGATGTGGTTTAAAAAACATTAAGGAGTTTGATTCTAGTGGTATTAATCACAATGGTATAGAATATAAATCTTATATTTTTAAAGATATATCAATGGATGATGCGTTTATTACTATTGATACTGATAAATTTATTGTAGCACACGGAAATGATAATTGGCAGAAATTACCAAATGATGTATTATCTTTTGTGAAAGATGACTTTTCTAAACACAAAAAATCTAATAGATTATTTATGTCTCAGACAAATATGGCAGATGGGTTTCCTTTAATATATGAAAATTATACAGATGATGAAAAAAATAAACTAACTAAAATTAGACAAGATAGGATGATTTTAACTAGTATACAAAATTCTCTTGATGTTGGTTGTGAATCTTTTATCAGTTATGCAGGTTTATCTTTACCATTTATTAAGGGTAACGAAAAATTATTAGATAATGCTTATTGTAAGAGTTTAGATTATATTAAACAATTAGTAAAAGATAATAATATGAATGATATAGTTTTAGATATGATACCAGGTGACTCTTATGATTTTAATAAAGTTGAAAAATTATTTGGTAAGCAATATTATTCTCACGATGTTATTAAAAATTCATCCGTTAAGTATTATGAAAAATATGGTTGGATAGATTCTTGTGACACATACGATATGAATAGTTCTCGTGTAACACTATCTGAAAAAGAAAAACTTATAGATATTTTTATAGATAATTTTAAAATATTTGTAGACAATAAATTCAAAAATACAGATGGATTTCAAGATGATATTTTTAATATCAACTTTACAATGAAGGATAGAACAACTACTAAGTCTTGTAATTTTACACTCAATCCATCCGCTAATGTTGTATTTACTTTTGATGATGTTATTTTAGAAAAATTATTAACAGCCGAAATAAATTGGGAAAATTCTTATATTGGGTATGAGAGTAAAGTGGAAGTAGATTCTGATTATAATATTGGTTCATTAATTAGATGGTTGTCTATGTATGGTTATGTTTATCAACAAAGGATATATCCAAATGTTGAAGGGTAATGATGTTTATATATCAGATTCTTGTGAAATACGAAGACCTAATCTTTGTCAGATAGGTAATCGTGTTGCAATAGATAGTGGATTTTATTGTACTACAAGTTTAGAAATTGGAGATTATGTTCACATAAGTCCATATGTGACTTGTATAGGTGGAGAAAAAGGAAAGTTTATAGCTAAGGGTTTTAATAATATTATGGCAGGAGCTAGAATTATATGTGGTTCTGATAGATTTGATGATTCTGGTTTATTTGGTGCATTAATACCAAACGAACAGAAAGGAAAACAAATTATTAAACCTGTAGTGATGGAGGAGTTTTCAAATATTGGAACTAATGCTGTGGTTTTACCTGGTACTACTTTGAGACGAGGAGTATTGTTGTCTATCGGGAGTGTTTTACAAGGTGATACTGAGGAGTGGGGAGTATATAAAGGTAATCCTGCAGTATTAGTTAAAAAATTAGATTCTACAAAAATATTAAATAAAGCTAAGGAGTTAGGTTATGAGTTTTAAGGTTGTAAAAGATTTTGAGAATGAAATAGCTAAATGGTTTGGTTCACCATATGCAGTATCAGTAGATTGCTGTACACACGGAATAGAACTATGTTTAAGACAACAGAAAATTAAATTTATGACAATTCCAAAACGAACTTATTTATCTGTTCCATTTTTAGGTGATAAATTAAATATAGATTTTATGTTCAGAGATGAAAATTGGGAAGATTATTATCAGATTGGACCAGATACTAATATTTATGATGCAGCAGTTCTATGGAAAGAAAATAGTTATATACCAGGAACTTTTATGTGTTTGAGTTTTCAATTTCAGAAACATTTAAGTTTGGGTAGAGGTGGAATGATATTAACAGATGATAAAGAAGCTTCGTTGGAATTGAAAAAAATGTCATATGATGGTAGACTTCCAGACATACCTTGGCGTGACCAAAATATTACATCAAAAGGGTATCATTATTATATGACACCAGAAACAGCGGCTAATGGATTAAAGAAATTACCAGAAGCCATAAAAACTAAACCGAGAAAATGGGTAATCACAGATTGGCCAGACTTAACACAAATGGAGATATTTAAAAATGAGTAAGAAAAAAGCGTTTATAACAGGTATAGCTGGTCAAGATGGTTCATATCTTGCAGAATATTTGTTAGAAAAAGATTATGATGTCTACGGAATCGTGAGAAGAAATTCTGTAGCTGAACATCAACAGAGTAGACTAGATTCTATTCGTAATGAAGTTAATGTTGAGTATGGTGACTTACTTGATGTTAGTTCTTTAGAACGAATGTTAGGAACAATTAAACCAGATGAAATTTATAACATAGGTGCTCAATCGCATGTTAGGGTAAGTTTTGATATACCACAATTTACTGTTCAAACTAATGCACTTGGTGTATTAAACTTATTAGAAGCTTACAAGTTTCATTGTCCTAATGCTAAATTTTACCAAGCTTCATCATCAGAGATGTTTGGTAGAACTGTTGAAGATGATGGTTATCAGAGAGAAACTACAAAGATGGAGCCAACAAGTCCATATGGTTGTGCTAAAGTATTTGGTTACAATATAGTTAGACACTATAGATTTGCTCACAATTTATTTGCAGTAAATGGTATACTGTTTAATCACGAATCACCACGAAGAGGTTCAAACTTTGTAACAAATAAAGTTGTAAAAGCTGCTACAAGAATAAAATTAGGATTACAAGATAAATTAGAATTAGGTAATATGGATGCTTATCGTGATTGGGGTCATTCATATGACTATGTTAGAGCTATGCATTTAATTATGAATCATACAGAAGCTGATGATTTTGTTGTAGCTACTGGAGTTACTCATTCGGTTCGTGAAATGTGTGATTATGTATTTGGATTATTGGATTTAGATTATAAAGATTATGTTGTTCAGAATCCTAAATTTCTAAGAGCCGAAGAATTAAAATATTTAAAAGGTGATTCTACAAAGATAAGAGAAACATTGGGTTGGAAACCGACATATACATTTGAAACAATGATGAAAGAGATGACGGAACATTGGATGGAAGTATTTGGTGGAACTCTTACTTCATCAAATAATGAGGTAGACCCATACTTACAAACGAGGTAAATATGAATAAAATACTATTTTTAACTGAAATGGGTTTTAGAGGTAAAGTTCAAAGAACTCATACTAATATGAGGACTGAGTTTGCGTGGATGACCGCTTTAGATGCAGAGCACGGACATTTGGGAGATTATCAAAATATAAAAGGTTACGATTTGATTATTATTATATGGCCTAAAGGAAAAGCTTATCTAAATTCTGAGGGTATAAAGATGGAATCAAATGAACCTAATTTATTAGAAAAATATCTAAGTGTTGATGTTGTTGGAACTTTAAAAGAAAACAACAAATTTGTATGTTATATGCAAGAAGGCCCTTGTTGGTTCTTTAATGATTATACTATACCAGAACAATTTACATATTATAATCAAATAGCATCTAGTGATATTATATTTTGTCACAATGAACACGATAAAAAGTGGTACAAAGGTTTGTATCCTGATAAACCAGTATTTGTTCTTCAGTCATTAATGATAGAAGACTCTATACAGAATGTAGAATGGAAACCACAAGAAAAAGTATTGATAGGTGGTAACTTTGCTAGATGGTATGGTGGGTTTCAAAGTTATTTGATTGCTACTGAATTTGGAGTTGATAAATGGATACCTAGTATGCATAATAAAAGAGATTTTGAAGACCAAATAGAGGATTTGAATCATTTACCTTATGTAGATTGGGTTGGTTGGATAAATACGGTGGCTACATTTAAATATGGAATACATATGATGCCTACTATAGCTGCTGGAACTTTTTCATTGAATTGTGCTTATTTAGGAGTACCTTGTATTGGAAATGAAAAAGTTGATACACAACGAGTTTGTTTCCCAGATTTATCTGTTGATGTGGAAGATGTTGAATCAGCTAGAAAAATAGCAAACTTGTTAAAGAATGATTCAGATTTTTACAATCAATGTAGTCAAAGAGCAAAAGAAAATTATAATAAACATTTTAGTGAAGATAAATTTAAGGAGAAGTTTAATGAAGTCTATAAGTTTTGTAATTCCAAGTAGAAGTAATCTACCATATTTAAAACAAGCCTATAATAGTATTAGAAAACATTTAGGTTATGTTCACGAGGTTATATTATTAGATGACTCATCTGATGATAATACTTGGGAATGGATGCAAGAAACCAAAAAAACAGACAATAATTGTATAATATACAGAAATGAAACTGGTGATAGAGTTGGACACACTATACTTTATGATAAAGGAGTTGAACTATCTACCAACGAAGTATTTAGTATATTTCACGCAGATATGGTAGCGACACCTAACTATGTTGAAAATATGCTTAAACACTTAAAAAGAGGAAAGGTAATATCTTCGACAAGAATAGAACCACCACTACACCCACCAGGACCAGAAAAAATAATTAATAATTTTGGATTAGGTACAGATGAGTTTGATGACTATGGTTTTCAAAGCTTTGTTGAAGAACAAGAAAAAATAAACGAAGATAAAACAACACAAGGTATATTCGCACCCTGGATGATGTATAAAGAAGATTTTGAAGCTATAGGTGGACACGACCCATTATTTGCACCAATGGAGTTAGAAGATTCAGATATATTTAATAGATTTCATTTAAAGGGTTATGAGTTAATTCAGAGTAGAGATTCTTATTGTTATCATATGACTTGTAGAGGTTCAAGGTTTAAGGATGGATTGGAGATTGAGAGAGAAATACCTTTACCAGATGGAACTATTTGGTATAAACCAAAAGATTCACAAGAGTATTTAGAATTACGACAGAATAAATTTAGAGAATGGTGGAGAAAATGGGGAACTAATGTTCTACACGATGATTTAATGATGCCTTTAATTGGTAAAAAATATGACATAGGTTTTGTTATCAGTAATTGTAATTATGAACAACTATATCATTTGGAGCCTTGGTGTTCTTCAATTTATGTTGATACCGATATAAGTGGATATATTGAACAAGAACAATCACAAACATTGTATAATTTAAATGAGAGAGTGTTTAGTATTCACGCGGAAAAAGCAAACGATATAATTGTAAGATTTGACGCTACTAAATTTGATAAACAGAGTCACCAATACATCCAACAACTATCAGAAATACTTTCAAATGATGAAGAACTTGAAGTTGGTACATTTAATTTAGGTATATTTGAAATAATAATTAATAAATTAGAATCATATGAAGAAGACAATATAATGGTTAAGAAAAACTTAAATGATTATTTGGAGGTAAAATGAAAGATAAACCAGTATCAAGAAAACAAGCTGAAGCTAGATTGAAATATTTAAAGTCAGAATTAGCTCACGAAGGTTATCACGATGGTTGGACTCTTAAAGGTATGCGAGAAGAAGTTGAATGGATAGAAAAAGAATTAAAAAGATTAGATGAGGAAAAAAATGATAAGTGATAAGTTCAGAGTGGGAACTAAATTAAAAGTTATACGAGATATACCAACTATAGATGGTGTACTGTATAAAAATGAGATTATAAAAATTGATGCTATTGGATTCCCCGACAGAGATATGAGGGTAATTGATAATATGGGAAGAATCTGGTATATAGATTTTTGTGATGTAAGTACGATTAAGTAATCTTTTAAAGATATATATGATATTTATTACTGAAGGGTTATTGTAGTTTAAACTACCCTTTTTGTTCTACATATATTAAAAGTTGGAGGAATCTTATGTCAAAAAACAAGTCTATGACTCAAAAAAAAGTTACATTAGATGAATTATCTCAC
>MDTA01213168.1_pt1 | contig 16011 bp, 11 predicted proteins | sample 811151 | NCBI WGS metagenome assembly MDTA01 (sample SAMN05326648, study PRJNA326480) | marine metagenome | isolation source: seawater | place: Indian Ocean: South | collected 2010 | reverse complement strand
CGTCGCCAGTTATTGGCGACCGTGACGTTCACACTCTGCTGGCGGGTCTCAGTCTCAGTCTCCTGGTAACTCACCTCACCACCAATCGTCCCGGGGATGCAGCCCGACACAGGCTCTGGCTCATAAAGCTCGGCGAGCTCATACGTCCCGCCGTAGCGGACCTCAATGGGCCGGTGCACGGTCAGTGGAATGGCCGTCTCCACGGAGTTCCCCTGACCATCGGAGGCGATGATGTGTAGGTCTGTGATGTAGTACTGAACGTCCGATGGGACCTGATTAAAGATAATCGCTTCACCGGGGTCTCGGCCGTAGACGTCCGTGGCCACCGGGTTGCCCTCGCCAAAGTCGTGAACGACGCGGGTGACGCCGTCATTTGCAGCGATACGGCTGAACTCGTACGTGAACTTCGTCGCTTGGATCCCGCTGACGCGCACCTCCATCTGATACGCGATACCAGCCAGCGCTCGCGGAGCGGGGGCGCTGCATTCTGCCCCGATAGGCTGAAAAGACTCGATGATGATCGATGGTTCGATGTCCAGCTCCATCGGCAGCGCAGGGCCGGACGCGGTCAGGCCGTCGGTCTCATCGCGGACTACGCTCACTTCACCTTCGAAGCGGCCAATACGCGAGTCGCCCGTGAAGGGATTTGCGAAGGGGCCGACTCGACGCCATGTCAGAATCTGGCGGCCGCCATCACCCAGCTCATAGCTGAAGGTCGGGCTGACATGCAGGTCCACGTTGACGGTGCTTCCGTCGGTCGCGATGAAGACACCGCGAAAGCGCAGCTTGATGTTTGGATCGTCCGTGAGGGGCACACCACTCTCGTTCGTCTCAACGAAATCGTTTCCGAAGAACTCAAGAGTTTGTCCGATGACTAATGATTGCGTCGAAACCTCGGTGATTACCGGAGTACCGTCCGGCACCTCGATCGCTTCGTCGCCACAGCCCACCAACCCGAACGCCAGTACAAACGCCGCGGGTGTCAGCAAACGCCACATATCATTCCTCCACATCAACATATCGGACAATAGTCCCCAGTCGCGCTCAGGTCTGGAGTCCCCACTTCGACTCGACCTCAGGCGAAACCTGTCACCATTATGCTCTTACACAAGAAATAGAATAGCAAAGCACGTGCCAGGACCTGCATTGTGCCCATTTAACGAGAAAAAATCAATGTTTTGAGCGTGTGCTCGAAACGATCAATTAAGCCCACTCACGGAGAGTTGGTATTCTTCGTTGCAGCTCTGTCCGCCAAGGGCGCCGAACACCTTAATCACGAAGATCCCACCGTCATTCCCCGGCTGATTTTCATCCCAGTGAATGACTTCGTCAGGGTTGAAGAGGTTGTCCGGGTTTACTCCAGCAATGCTGAATTCAAGGACGTTACCATTTCGGCAATCCTCCATGCTCCCATAGAGATAGAGATCATAGTCCTGACCTCGAGGGATGTCGGACAGAGTCACGTCAAAGTTCTCGCCAAAACCAGGAACATTCGGCCCATCATTGGCCACTACGCAGTAGTAATCGGCGTCGCCTACGCGGTCCAGGGTCGCTCGAATCGACGTGTCTACGTCAGGGACCAGCTCGCCATTCGCACGAATTTGGTTGAGGTAGGTGCACGTGTCGCAGCTATCGTTGCGTCGATTGAGCTCGTATTGGTCGGGGCGATCGATATCGGCGCCATCGCAATCTTCGTCTAGCCCATTACCGCAGATCTCCTGGGTGGGTCCCGTCTGGTCTTGACACTGCCCCAATTCGCCCCATTGACACTGGTTGTCGCACTGTTGCTCGGCGACGCCGGGGATACATTGCCCGACAGCGCTCCCGCATGCCTCCTCATTGGTCTCGCCCGGCGTACACTCGCCCTGTCCCTGGCAGGCACACCAGTCTTCCCAGATGCATTCGTCGGTGCAAGAACGTGACCGCGTACCGCAGTTTCCGCAGGCTTCGCTGTCTGATGCCTGAGGCTCACACTGACCGCCGGGCGTACACTCGCCGTATTCACCCCACTGGCATTGATCACTGCAGACACGCGTCTCTGTCGCGCAATTGGGCCCACAGGAGCGTCCATCCTCCGCTCCAGGCTCACAGGCGTCCGCCGGCTCCTCGCACTCACCCCAGTCCGACCAGCCACAGCAGTCGCTGCATGTTCGACGCCGAACACCGCAATTTCCGCAGGGCTCAGTCTCCTCCATACCGGGTGCTGGACAGGCCGTAGGGCCAGCCTGCCTGCAGTCCGTCGTCCACTCACACGCCATTGAGCAGGCTCGGCCGAGGTCAGGGCACATGGCGTTGCCTGACATCTCGTCTTGAGTGCCGGGCACGCACACACCTTCATCGGTGCACGGTTGCCAGTCGCCCCAGCGACATTCGGTCGTACAGCGCCGGCTGTGGGTGCCGCAGTTCCCGCAGGTTCCGTTCTCAGACTCTCCAGGCTGGCATTGCGCCATGGCGTCGTCGCACTCCGACCATGCGCCCCAGGTGCCGCCCTCACAGCTTCGCTGCCTTAAGCCGCAGGTGCCACAGATCTGGACGTCGACCGGGTCGCCGTCACCACAGGCACAGTTTTCAGGCGCTGTGCACATCGCCCAGCTCCCCATTTTGCAGATCTCCCAGCCCTCGCCGCAGACGTTGTCGCAGGCGCGAGCGATCTCTTCGTCGACGGTACCGTCGCAGTCATTATCTTGTCCGTCGCATAGCTCGTCTTGCGGTGCTTGTGCCGTGCAATTGGTCCACGTTCGATCGACACAGGTCTCAACGCCGGGGCACGTCTCGCTACCGCAGGGCCGCTCATCACCGTTTTGACAGTTCTGGCACCCTTCATCGAGGGTGCCGTCGCAGTCTTCGTCGTCGCTATTTCCACAGACCTCAGGATGAACTCGTGGTGCCGTGCAGAAGCGCCACTCATCGCCCGCGCAGATCTCTTGACCGAGACCGCATTCGGTCATGCACTCTCGGCGTTGTCCGGAGGTACACCCGCGGCAGCCCTCGTCCACGGTGCCGTCGCAGTTATTGTCTCGTCCATCACCGCAGATCTCTGCGATAGGTTGAGCGCATGGACGCCACACGCCACTGCGACAGATCTGTGTACCGCCACAGATCGTCTCGCATGGCCGCTCGTCGCCGTCAGCGCATTGATTAGCGAAGCAGTCCCCGTCGACACAGCGACCGTCAGGGCAGTCCTCGTTGGTTCGGCAGCGAGATTCGTCAACCTGGCATACGCCGTCGACCATGATCTGGCCTGGAGGGCAAAGGGAGCCATCGCCGGTGACTAAAATACAGCGATTGTTCCGGCAGCGCTGTCCGGGATCGCAATCCGATGAGAAGCGGCACTCCGGACTCGATGTGCTGGATCCTTCGGCGCAACCCATAAGGCCTGCCATGAGGAGGAGGAGGAATAGGCACCATGTCGTTGTGGTCATCTTCATAGAGCCGAGCTTACCGCGTTCAATGGGAGTCAATGCAACTCTCTCTGTTTTCCCCCTTTCGGAGTCGTCTTGCAAGTTCAGCAGCCGGAATTGTTTGAACTGTGTGCATGGGAAACTTCCGAGGGCGCCCAATGGCGGGCATACTGCACTTGGAACGATGAACACCGTGAACCGCGAACGCGTCCTGGAGGGTGTGTTTTCTTGGTGCGAAAAAACCAAATAAGATGGGTCCTGCACGGACTCTTCGGCGTGGCGCTGCTTGTCAGCCTCGCGCCGGCAGAGGCTCAGGAGCGCGGGGCTGACCCCTACGGAACGCCCACGGTGGCAGCGCCCGCAGGCGCCGACGGGTCCACGGCACGCGACCGGCGCATGAATCGCATCGTTCAAGACCTAACGCGCGGCGTGCGTATCGACGGACCCCACGTGAGCATCGCTCAGTCAAAGTCTAATCCTGATGTGCTTTATATGGGGACTCTCTACGGCCGGGTCTATGTATCCACTGATGCAGGCCTGAGTTGGGAAGAGTCGTCTATCCTCACTCAACGTGGACGTTTCTTTGGTTCGATTCGTCCCGCCGGTGACATAAGTGGGATCCTCAACCGCTGGGTTTCACCGAGCCCCATCTCAGTGAGTCGGGTCGGTGGCGTCAAGCTCGAGAGCTCGGGTGAAGCCGTGATGCCGGGAGATGGGAGCGAAGTTGGCACTCGAACAGGGGGTGACCTCGACGCTGGAGATCCTTTGGTGGGAGAACTCACGGGGATCGAGTCGGCCCGTCGGGCGTCGGCGAGCAGCGAGGTGAAGTCCATGTATTCGAGCCTCATCCAGCCCGTTGATGGCGGCGGTGGTGGGGGAGGCGGCGGCGGGACCAGCTCGCTCGCGATCGGTCTTCGGGCTCGCGCGCCCTGGCTGGCATATCAGGTACGTCGAAAGCGACGTTGGGGCATTGGCATCAGCCTGCAGCAAAACTTGGTCCTCAAGGCGAGCGCAGGCACGGGTATCTGGCATCTCGAGGTTCACCCCACCCGGCCAACAGACATCTTGGCGGCGACCGATGATGGGTTGCGTCGGAGTCGGGACGGCGGCTACTCCTGGCCGCTGATCCTCACGGGGGTGTCTCAATCAGAGCGGCAGATGAATCACGTGATTCGAAGCCCGTTCGACGAACGAATCATCTATGCGTCGAGTAAGCGAGGGCTGCTCGTCTCCAATTACGATGGCGAGACCTTTCAGAAGATGCTCAATCGACGCGTCGCCTCGGCGGACATCCGCTGGGTCGCCCTCGATCGCACGCGGCGAGATGTCATGTACGCTGGCGCGACATATGGGTTACTCCGGAGCGCGGATCGGGGACGGACCTTCAAGCTCGTCCACCGGAGTCCGTGGCCTGCGCTGAGTAAAACGCGGCACGTCGCCATCGATCCTGTCGATCCCAGTCAGGTCTGGTTGGGCACGGCCGATGGTCTCCTGGTCAGCCGTGACGATGGGCAGACCTTTGACCGCGCTGGTGGCTTGTTGTTCATTGGGCAGGATATTCGGCGCATCGCGTTTGGTTCCGAACCGGGGCATGTGCTCGTGGGCACCATCCGCGATCTTTGGGAGAGCTATGATGGGGGGCGGACCTGGCAGGTCGCTTACTTTGGGCCAATTCAATGGGACGTCCGCAACTTAATCTCCGATGCGCGTGCCCCTGGTTCTTTTCTCATCGCGACGACGGGAGAGGTGCTCCGCTTCGGACCGGGCGAGCGATCCGTTGTGAATCCCCAAGACGTACGTAAGTACCGAGACCGCCTGGCCTCTGAGCCGAACGCCGATGACGCGGTGATCGCGGCGCTGGAGAGATCCGGTGTCTACCGGCCAGACCTCATGGCCTACCGAAATGGAGCCCGGTTTCGAGGTCTAATGCCGCAATTGGAGGCGGCTGTGCGTTGGGCTGATTTCTCTGGCGACCGCGCGCTCGTAAACAGCCAGTATGACTCCGAGCCGATCCGACTTCGGAGCGGGAATAGCATCCCGTTCATGATTAGCGGGACGGCCCGGTGGAATCTTGAGAGCCTGATTTATTCGAGCCGGGAGTCGATCGCGAGGCGGATTGGTCGAACGAATCGCTGGGCGGAGTATGTCGTGACGCGTACCGTCATCTCGCTCCACCAAGAACGTTCGCGTTTGCTGTTTGAAGCCATGACCGACCCCGGGCCTGCGCGGACCCGGCTCATGCGCGATCTGCGCCTTGAGGAGTTAACCGCGCACCTTAATCAATTGACTGGTAACCTGTTCGAGCCGTACGCGGCTCTTTAAAAATGATTGGAGGTACGATGTCCGCACATCGTTCCGTAATTTTGAGTCTCTTCGCGCTGTGCTTTCTCGGTGGTGATGTTTTGGCGCAGCGGGGATTTAGTCCCGAGGTGCAGCGGCAGTTGGAGGCGCTCAAAGACGAGCCTTCGGTGCGCGAGGCACAGAAAGCCGCCTTGAAGTTCTTCAACATCGACCCTGAGTCGGTGACGTCGATGCGGAGCCGAGCTGCCGCGAAGGGCCTCATGCCATCCCTGGAGGCGAGGTATCGCCACAACGCGTCCAACCTGGACGTGGACACCCTCAACACGACCATTGACGACAACCCCTTCCTCTTCGACAGGGTCAACGGGTCGGTCAATGAGATTCAGGTGGGAGTGCGTTGGAATCTCCCGCTGTTGGTCTTCAACGCTGAGGTGCTTGACGTGGGCTCACTGGCCATCCTGCAGGAGGGCGTCCTCAAAGAGATCACGCGCCTCTACTACACCCGAAGGCGCCTCCAGATTGATCTCATTCTCAACCCGCCACGGGATGCAGGAACCCTCGTTTCGAAGGAGCTACGGATCGAAGAGTTGACCTCGACCATCGACGCGATGACAGGGAACATCTTCAGTAAGCATCAGGAGCGAAGCCGCCGCTTGCGGAGACGTGGTGGGTTTAAAGAGGGTGGTGGAGACGTCTTTAGGCCGCTGGGCGGCGAGCGTTAATCGTGTCAGAGAAGCATTACATCAGCGAGCAGGGTTACCAGACTCTGAGCGATGAGCTTCAGCACCTCTTGACCGTCGAGCGTCCGCGTGTCGTCAACAACGTCGCAGCGGCGGCGGCCGAGGGAGACCGCAGCGAGAACGCCGAGTACATCTATGGGAAGAAGAGGCTGCGGGAGATCGACCGTCGGGTTCGCTTTCTGACCCTGCGGCTCGACGCCCTGGAGGTGGTGCCCCAGCCGCGTGACACCGAGCGGGTCCGCCTCCTTTCCTGGATCGAGGTCGAGGACTCGGAAGGAGAGACTCACGTCTTCCGGGTCGTTGGCGCGGACGAAACGGACGCGAAGCGACGCTGGATCTCTTGGCGTTCCCCCGTCGGTCGAGCTTTGCTCGGGAAGGCCATCGATGATGAGGTCGTCGTGGAGACACCGGGTGGCCGGATGGAGTACGTGGTGTTAGAGATTCACACCAGCGCGCCGGACTAAGTCCTCACCAGCGCAGCCGCTGCGGCGCTCAAACTCGCGAGGCGCTCGGCGTCTAATGCGTCCTCTTCAGGAAAAGCGAAGCCCACAACCGCCCGCACGGAGCCACCCTTAGTCAGGACCGGAATCGCGACCGCAGCCTGCGCGCTGACTTGGCGGGCGCCAGGCTGGATAGTCGTGCTGGGATCGTCTGCGAGGTTGCATGTGGTCACCGGCTTAGCGCGGAGCCAGGCTTCTCCGGCCATCCCTTTGCCGCGAGGGATCACCTCGATGAGCGCTATCACCTCGGCTGGAATCCCGACAGCGTCGACCAACGTGAGCTGCTCTCCGTCGCAGCGGTGAATGGTCCCGGAGGTCGCCCCGAGTTTGCTGAGCGCCTCTTTCAGCGATGTCACGCTCGACTCCGCTCGGGCTCTTGGCGTCGCTCGAGAGTTCGGGCGTCACTGGCTTGGTGATCGGGGGCGTCGTCGTGGACGGCGGTAAAGCCATCCGTAATTCCGCGGTCTGCCAAAGCCGAAAACCAGGCTCGAACCGCGTCATAGATCGGCTCAATTTCGTGGGAGTGATAGATGGCCTGCCGTAGGCTGGCGCCCTTGGGTAAGCCTCGAGTGAAGTAACCCGCGACCTTCTTCATGCGACCCGTCGCACCGCGCACCGAACTCGCCTCCTCAGCGATCAGGTCATAATAGCGCAGCAGGTGCTCCTCACGCGCTTGAAGGCTGGGCTCATAGGGCTCATCCCCCGCGAGGATGTCGGCGATGCGTCGGAGGATCCATGGGTTCCGCAGTACGCCGCGACCGACCATCACGCCGTCGGCGCCTGACTCACTCAGCGCGGCTACGGCGTCTTCGGCCGTCAGTATGTCTCCATTGACGACGACCGGAATGTTGACGGCGTCCTTAACGAGCTGGATCGCTTCCCAATCGGCGACACCTCGATACATCTGCATGCGAGTGCGTCCGTGGACAGCGACCATCTGGGCTCCAGCGTCTTCAGCTAACTTTGCGATCAGCGGAGCGTTCCGAGAGTCATCGTCCCAGCCCAAACGCATCTTGACCGTCATGGGGATGCTCAACTGCGAGACCACGCGCTCAAAGATCTGCCGAGCTAACTCTGGCTCCTTCATCAACGCCGAGCCCGAGCACCCGCTCGTGACCTGCTTACTGGGGCAGCCCAAGTTGAGATCGATGATGTCGGCCCCAAGATCCTGGCAGGCGACCGCCGCGTCCGCCATCTTCTGCGGGTCGCGGCCGTAAATCTGAATACTGACAGGGTGTTCGTCGGGATCGAGCTCGGCCATTCGCCAGGCGCGGCGGGAGTTGCGAGTCACTTGTTCGCTGCTGATGAACTCCGTGACCGTGAGCCCACATCCGCCCAGGGTTCGGATCATGCGTCGAAACGGACGATCCGTGATGCCCTCCATGGGCGCGAGGACCGTTGCGGGGGCAACGGCGACATCACCAATATTGAAGCCAGGGGTATTCATGGCTGGGAAAATAGCGGGGGATATCCTCGATCGCAAATCAACCCGCTGCGCGCTTACTCCATCCAGGGGATATTCTGGATAGGTTCCACTGCTCGGCAGGGCTGGCCGCGCAGCGCGGGGCAGGGCGGATACTCCGCTGGGATCTCAATACCGGGCAAGATGGACATCGTGAGCGCCGTCGGCGTCGCTTCGCCATAGCCGAGCGCAAACAGCGGTGGCTCCCCATAGTTCGGAGCCTCAAACTCCCACGTCCCGTGGTCTCGACCCGGCGTGCTAATGAGCATCCTCAGCGAAGAGCCCGCGCGGACAGGGTGAGCCACCGAGGGGATGGAGACGCGAGCTGAGATGAAGGTATCCACCGGCACCGACTCGAATTGCTCTTCACTGTACGTACGATTCAGGCGACGGTCATCGCTCACGGTCGCCGCTCGATGGCCTAGCCGCAGCCAGCCGGATTGAATGAGGTACTCATCGCCATCGGGTCGGACCTCGGTCAAAGTGACCTGGACGCCCATGTCGTCCACCGGGCTTCGAACCCAGAGATCTGCGTAGCCAGGGCCCGCGACCACCGTGGATGACTCAAAGGGGGCGGTCTGGTAGGCGAGGATTGTTCCCTCGCTGAAGCGAGTCCAATCTAGATCCCACAGCGGGCTCATGAGGCGATAGCCGCGCGGCCCAAAGAAGTCCTCCTGACCCGCTCCAGGGTCAAATCGCCATCCGTCAGCGCCGTTCGCTTCGGGGACCGCTGTAAGCAGCTGGCCATCGGAGCCGGCAAACCAGCTGATCTCTTGAGCGCTGTCGGTGGGCCAGGTGTCATATTCTGTCTCAAAGCGAGGCCCAGGGATGCCCGGTTGATCGGTCGCTGCCCCCGATTCGAAGAGGACGCGAACGGTGGGCTCAGACTCATAGGCGGCGAGGGCCTCAGCGTAGTCCGTCGCCGCTGTGAAGCGATCTTCTTCGAAGGTGGTCTCTTCCATCCCGAAGATCGCACCAAACTCTTGAGCGCCCACGCTGCGGATGAGGAGGTTCATTTCGGGAATTCGCTCGGCGACGTAGAACTCCAAGAACTCGAACCAACGGTAGACGACGTGAGGGGCATATCCGTCTGGATGCCGCCCGTTGGAGACGACCACTTTGAGCGTACGAGCGCGGTCGAAGCGGTCGAGCATCGCGCCGAATTGTGCGCCGGTCTGTTCATCGTGGAAGCTCCCTCCATAAAAGACCGCCGCCTCCACTTGAGAGACCAGGCGATTGAGGTCGCGATCATCCGCACGTGGGGGACGAAACTCCATCTCCCTTAAGATGGTCTCGAAGTCTAAGCTGTGTACTGAGAGTTTGAGATTCTCGGCGCAGGTTTCGTCGCCACCTTCGATGCGCTCGACGACCCAGGTGGCCCCGCCCGCGGCCGCGTCCGACTCCCGGCGATCGACCCACTGACGCGTAAAGCCCGCGTTGTATATCCCACCGGGCCACTGCATCTCCCAGGCATCAGCGATGGTAGACAGAGGCACGACGGCGGCCAGTGAAGGCGGGTTGGTAGACGCGACATACAACTGCGAGATCCCAGGGTAGGAGAGACCAACCATTCCGACCTGATTGTTCAGAACCCAAGGCTGACGGGCCACGGTCTCGACGATGTCATAGCCGTCGGCATGTTGGGCTCGATTGAAGAAGTCAAAGACACCTCCCGAACATCCTGTCCCGCGCATGTTCACGCTGACAGTCGCGTAGCCAAGCGCATTTGCGATCTGTGCGCCCGGGCTCAGCCGGTCAGGCCTTGAGGGGGAGTATCCCGAATATTCGATGACCGTGGGGTAGGGGCCATCTCCGTAGAGCCCTCGATCCGGAAAGCGAACCATCGCGCCGAGCTGTACGCCATCACGGACCGTGATGTACTGGTAGCCAAGCTCTACGTCGTCCTGGGCCCCAGCGATCGGTGACACGTGGATGCCCTCGAGGCTTTGGCTCGTGAAGAGTTCGCTCTCGGGGAGGTCGTCCACCGCGAGGACTCTGAAGCGTCGGGTGTACGTCTGTGGCTCAGCTGAGTCATCTCGAATCAAATAGCCATCACCGGGCTCGAGCACTTGAGCGTTCGCAAGCGACAGACCCGTGCTTCCTTCAGCCTCAAGAACGCCGTAGGTCTCAGGGATGTAAGCGAAGTGGGCCTGCCCCAAGGAGTCGGCGATCATCGTCACGAGCTCCACGCCCGTCGGATCAAGGAGAGTGAGGTGGGCTCCCGGTAAGGCGTTGAGGACCGTAACCGCCTCAACTCCGGGCCTAAATTCATAGGTAGACTCCGGGCCGGGCAGCGGCTCTGCGTCGACCGCGAGGTCAAGGAGTGGACCGGCGTCTTCGATGAACGCGGCATCGTCTACGCTGCCATCGAGGAGGACGGAGGCGTCGGCGTCAACGGACGCATCAGCTGCCTGCCGCTGGCTATTGTCTGCGTCTCCACATCCACAGAGCAGAGTGAGCAGCAAGGGTGTGGTCCAGGTCCACCGCACGGGCGCCTCCTATTTTAATTGAGGTCCGGGAAGGCCCCTCAGGGATCGGGGGTCAGGCAGTAGGTCCCGCTCTCGGGATCCTCTGCGTCGAATTGCTTGCAGGCTAGGTCGCCGCAGTGGGCGTCGATGCTACACGTCGCGATGCAGAAGGCGCTCGCGGGTCCTGCGGTGCTTGAGAGCTGAAGGCAAGCGAGACCATCACCGACGCAGCCCCGACCGGTTCTGCAATCGATCGTGCAATTGCCACCGTGCCCCGTGTTGACACACAGCCCGGTCGCACACTCGTCCGATGGCGCCATTGTGGCGGTCGTACCCGTCGGGGTGCACGGTTGATTTAGGTCGACTCCGCGTGCGGTCTTACAGACCTGTCCAATACAGGTGTCGTGTCGTCCCGTGCAGTCGGTGCTCCGCTCACACGCCTCCCCACTCTGAACGTTCCCGGCCGCGACGCGCCCACAGTTATTCGCCACAAACTCATGCCACTGTGTCGCCCACTCGACCGCAGGGGTGCGCTGGCAGGGCGCTCGATCCAATTGCTGGATGCATGCGTCGATGGCTGTCTCCGTGAAGTCGAGGGTCCCTCGGCTCTCCCGGTCACGTAGGTCTTCTTCGCAGGCGCTGGTTGCCTGGCGCTCGCAGGCCTCGGGTGTCGGCCCTCCCAATCCAAAGAGGGACTCGACTTGGTATCCAGCGCCGACACACATATAGACCCAGCTGCACTTAGCCGCAGCGGAGCGCGCGCAAAACTCCGTGATCGGATCTCCCGCGCTGGCCGCGTCTGTCGCTGATCCTGCGTCAAGGTTTAGGTCGACGACGTTCCCTCCAGTATCGCCGCTGTCTCCGCCACAACCGCTTCCAAGGGATAGCGTCAGGGCCAGGAGGATTGAGATCCGCATAGTGTCCGCTCCGTCCGATGTCAGGCGAAAAGAATGACTGGGTTGAGCGCTGAGTGCAAACGCTGTGGACGAAAAGGGACAGCACGTTCAGAATGCGGTCATGCACATCGACTTCTATTACGACATCGTATGTCCCTATGCATACCTGGGTTCGACTCAGATCGAGGCTGTAGCTAAGCGCTGTGGCGTCGAGGTGCGCTGGCACCCCGTCCTCTTGGGCGGGATCTTTCGTTCGGTCGGTGGGGCGCAGTCACCGATGAACCAGATGAGCGCGCCCCGCGCGCGGCTGAACGCGCTTGATCTCCAGCGGTGGGCCGATATTTGGGGCGTCCCCCTGAAATTTCCTGATCACCATCCGCGGCGTACGGTGGCGACCATGCGGCTCCTCACCGGGACTGAGCCGAGCGAGCGACCCGCTCTGAGCAAGCGGCTCTACGAGGCGTATTGGCAGGAGGGTCTGGATCTCGCAGACCGGAGTGTCCTTGAGTCCGTAGCGCGAGAGGCCGGAGCTGATCCCTCGTTGATCGACTGCCCGAGCGCTCGTCAGGGTCTCTTTGATACCACGGCTGAGGCGGTCGCCCATGGGGCCTTCGGTGTCCCTGCGATGGTGGTTGATGGTTCACTTTGGTGGGGTCAAGACCGACTCCACTTTGTCGAGGCCGCGCTTGGTGGTCGTTGGCCCGCGTTGCCAGGGGCCGTCGCGTCCACGAGCGGCAAGGTTCGCTTCTATCATGACTTTGCCAGCCCCTTCAGTTACCTCGCCGCGACTCAAATCGAGCAGGTGTGCGCGTCGCACGGAGCGGAGCTGGAGTGGTGCCCAATTCTTCTGGGCGGGTTGTTTCGTAGCATCGGGACGGCGGACGTCCCTCTCTTCGAGATGTCCGAAGCGAAGCGGGCCTATGTCAGCCGGGATCTACACGACTGGGCGGGTTGGTGGGCCGAACCCTTCAACTTTCCCTCTCACTTCCCGATGCGGACGGTCTTGGCGTTGCGTGCCGCGATCGTCGAGCCATCCCTGACGATGCCTATCTATCGAGCAGCGTGGTCCGAGGACCGCCCCATCGACGATCCTGAGGTGCTGGGCGCCCTAATCGATGACCAGGGCTTCGACGCGCGAGATGTTCTCGCTCGCACACAGTCCGCTGACGTGAAGGGCGCCTTGCGAGCGAACACGGAGCGTGCCCAGGCGGCTGGTGCTTGCGGTGTCCCGACCTTCGAGGTTACGACCACTGAGATGGCGGCGCCGCTGTTGCTCTGGGGCCAGGACCGAATTCCGATGTTGGAGAGAGCCCTACAGGGTTGGATGCCTCCATGTGGCTGATACAGGAAAGTCTATGAATATTCCCTTACTCGACCTCACCGCACAGCTGGCTCAGTACCGAGACGACGCGCTCGCTGCGATCACTCGGGTCGTCGATAGTCAGCGCTTCATCATGGGCGAGGAGGTGACCGGCTTCGAGAGCGCTCTTGCCCAGTATGTTGGCGTCTCACACGGGATCGGCGTGTCCTCTGGAACCGACGCGCTCCTCGCCGCGTTGATGGCATTGGACATTGGCCCCGGCGATGAGGTCTTGACCACGCCCTTCTCGTTTTTCGCCACGGCTGGGGTTGTCGCGCGCCTGGGCGCTAAACCAGTCTTCGTAGATATCGATCCCGTCTCCTTTAACCTCAATGAGGCCGCGGTTCGCTCTGGGTTGACCAGTCGTACAAAGGCCGTGATCGCGGTACACCTCTTTGGGCAGATCTGTGACCTCGGTCGCTTCTATACGGAGGAGGGTCGCGTGCCGGTCATCGAGGACTCTGCACAGGCTCTGGGCGCATCATTACGCGGGAAGATGAACGGACATTTCGGTGACTGCGCGTGCGTGAGCTTCTTCCCATCGAAAAACCTGGGGGGATTCGGAGATGGCGGAGGCATTCTCACTCAGGACGACGCCTATGCGGAGCGCATGCGCATCATGCGTGTCCATGGCTCAAAGCCGAAGTATCACCACCATGTCGTCGGCGGCAACTTTCGGTTGGACGCCCTCCAGGCTGCGGTCCTCTCGGTCAAGCTGCCGCTCCTCGATGGCTGGGCCGAGGGACGTCGCTCCAACGCCGCTCGTTACGCCGAGCTTTTCGATGAGTCGGGGCTTTGTGAGCGTGGCTTGGTCACACCTCCCGTTGAGATCGAAGGTGCCCGCCACGTTTATAATCAGTACGTGATTCGGGCAGAACGGCGCGATGAGCTCAAAGCGTATCTGGCTGAGCGCGGTGTGGGCTCGATGGTGTATTACCCAAGGCCGCTCCACCTTCAGCCATGCTTCAGTGACCTTGAGCACGGGCCAGGAGACTTTCCGGAGGCGGAGCGGGCCTGTCGCGAGGTGCTCGCTTTGCCTGTGTATCCGGAGCTCGCACCTGAGGCTTTGTCGTACACCGTTGAGCAGATCAAGGGGTTTTACGGGGCTTAAGTCTCTGTTTTTAAACAGTATTTAAGAAAACTCTCGCATCCTCTTTAGAAAGCTGAGACACTCTAGCAGTTCATGACGGCCGCCTAGCCTGGTGTTCGCAGTCGTGGACTTCCTTTCGACACATCTGGCGTCGGGTTCGAGCAGTGGCTCGAAATGCGGTTAAACCGTGTACGTACGTTGTGCTGCCACCGGATGTTCGAAGACTGGAGGGACAATACCTTACCTATGCAGTTGTCTAGCTACATCCAGCGCACTCGAGCGCTTGGCGACCTCAAGGTTCCGGCCACGGCGGTTGAGGCGATCGAAGCGAAGATCGCCGCCGGAGGCGCGACCTTTGACGATGTGCTCACCATGAGATCCGAACAATTAAGCCCCTTGGCCTTGCTAGGAATATGGCGGGCAGGGGGACGGCATCACTCACATCAGCAGTACTTACAGGAGGTCGCAGCGCGTCGGCGATCCAGCGCCCAGGCGCAGATCCCCTGGGCCCTGCTTAAGCAGACGATCTCCCGTCATGAGGTCGCTGTCTTAGAGCGCGCTGAGGCCCTGTCACCGTCTGGGAGATCAGCGGAACACCGGCGTCGTGACGCGATTAAGGCGACGGTCAATCTTTGGAACTCCTGCCTCGCGATTACTCGCAAGGAGGCGCGACTCTCGGTGAAATTGGACACCGATATCCCAGCGCTCGTTGAGGAGTATGGCGGCTTTGTCGGCAGCGTCTTCATCAAGGATGTCCCCGCGCATCGATGGTTGGGTATGCGCCGAGGCGAGCGCCTAGGTGCTCTTCGTTTTGAATTGAGCTTACCGATGGAGAGGATGCTCGAGCAGGTTGAAGCGCGAAGCGCAAACCTCTCCGCGGTCTCCGGTGGTCGTGATGATGAGACCCTACTTGAGGTTCTGGTGCTCACGGATCTTGAGGAGTGGGCGCTTACCTTAAAGGACGATGAGGCACAGTTTCTTGCGATGCGCTCCGCGAGCAATGCGTATCTGAACATGGTGTCCGTCGAGCCAACAAATCACCATGTTCTCGCGGCGATTAACGTGCCACCTAGAGGGCCCATCGGGGTCGCCATCATTCTGAAAGATGGGCGGTTGGTGGGCCACGGCACCGTCGATCAAGGTGGAGACCTGGTGCCTGCGCTCGAGCGCGTGATCGGGAGCCACCCGGTCGAAGCGTTGGTGCTCTCTGCAGAGGCAGGAGACGCGGGACCAGCGGGTGAGATCGCTCGAGGCTTCAGCTCCTTGGAGATCGTGCGAACGACATCTAAGGCGATCACCGTTGGCATGAACGCGATCGCGAATGACCTCCCGACCTCGGTGAAGGGCGCGCTGGTGCTCGCACGGAGGGTCGCTCAGCCGAAGATGCACTGGTTGGAGCTTGACCCTGTCGCCCTCGGTCTCGCCGAATATCAGCAGGAGCTTGATGAATCATCTCTTCGGACCTTCTATGGCGATATGCAGGCGCTCGCCCGTGCGGGTGTCCAGCCGTCGGTCCTTCAGAAGGCGCCGAGGGCGTCAGCACCGAAGGCGCGGGTCAGCGTCAAGACGTTGAACCCTCTGGTCCGAAATGTTGAAGACCTCAGGCCCGGCATGGAGGTCGAAGGCGTGGTCACGAACATCACGCAATTTGGCGCGTTCTTAAACCTCGGCCTGGCGAATGAAGGACTCGTGCACGTCTCCGAGCTGGCGGACCATTTCGTGAGTGACCCGAACGAGGTCGTGACGGTTGGCCAGCAGGTGAAGGCCCATGTCTTGGGCATTGACCGAGCGCG